>ERZ827156.2699-NODE-2699-length-17560-cov-5.444387_pt1 | contig 17560 bp, 14 predicted proteins | sample MGYA00519919_ERZ827156 | MGnify/ENA primary metagenome ERZ827156 (study PRJEB31778, sample SAMEA3449269) | human gut metagenome | biome: human gut; feature: human-associated habitat; material: faeces | place: United Kingdom | collected 2010/2012 ... | reverse complement strand
GAATAGTCCCTTATAGGGACAGAGCAAGCCACCCGCTAAGCGGGTGGTCTTGACTCAGACTATGCGGGACACGCTTGCAGAGCCAAAACAGAAACTGATTTCTATGGACGATGTAACTTCTGTGATTGCCGGACAGATTGGGCAGATTCTTCCGATGGACGAGGAAACGGCGGAACAATTCCGGCAGTTGGCGAAGAAAATGATTAAACAGGCAGAGAAAGGGTGAAAATGCTGTGGCACAATCAGAAATAAAGAAAATAATCAGGCAATTAAAGAAAAAAGAGATTAGAGTTTTTGATGTTTCAGAGGAATATGAGAATGAAATTCAGATTGTAACTTTTGAACGAAAAGCGGGATTGCGCATAACTGGAAAAAAAGGATTCGATATTATCTCAAATACCTTTTTTGTTGAAGAAACCTTAATTCACATTGATACAGATAGTGAACAACGAAAGAAAGATATTTTCTTATCCTTTGATGATTTTGATTCTTATTTTGATTTTTTAAACGGAGATATTTATGAAAATGCTTGCTATACATTTTGTCCTTTTTCGAAGCTCTCTACTTCTAAAAGAATTGATGCAGAAAAGTTAATGGCAAAAAAAGCATTTATCGAAGATACAATAGATGATTATTCATTGTCATTATCGAATAAAGAACAAGAAGGTTATGAGAAAGGCAAACAAATTCATAAATCATGTCAACAGTGGAACAAAAAATTTAGTAATTGTAATAGCTATGATGAATTAGTAAAAGTCGTGGAGAATTATAAAAAATCTAAGATTTCTTCCATTGTAGATGTCAGCTTTTTCTTCTTTCAATACATTTTTGCAGATGTTGAGAATAAAAAAAGATTCTCTATTATTATGGAATACATGTCCTCCGGTGCTTATCCTGAATACAAAATGATAAATGCTTTATGTTCAATATATGATCCTGATGATGTTATGCAATCGTTTAATTATTCTTTAGGAGCAAAGGGAACAATATATAAGCATAAGAAGAAATTAAAAGAGTATATTGATCTCTTGAAAGAGGGAGAAATTGATTTTTATTCAGAAGCATTGTTTGACAAGGAAACGCACTACTATTGTGAAAAAACTAAAGGATATCAAAAGAATAATACATATTTTCCAATCACAACAATTTATAGGTATTTTGAAACATTTGATGAGTTTGTTAATTATCGAAATGGGGATTTGACATATTGCGATTTATCAGATGCACTTGAATGTAATGCGGATTTTTCTAAGTATATCGTTGATGAAACAACAAAGCTTCCGATTCATGCAAATATGGATGTCACATATTCTGTAAAGAAATACTATCATAACAGAAAATTTTATGTAACACAGAAGTGGCTCAATAAATCTGGTAGTATACTTAAAGAATATAATCATACATTTAACTATTTTTTTGATTTTGTTGCTTTTCTTAAAGGAAATCTGTCCAATGCAAATTTGCTTTTTTGTGATGGAATTGACAATTTAGATCAGTGGGATTTTATTGACTTTACAGGTGCAAAACTGAAAAGCAGCTTGTGTGAAAAGTTTGGTTTACAATATGATACTTATACAATTAACTTGAATGTTATAGAATCCTTTGAGTGTATTGAAAAAAATGAATCCGAAACTGCTTTAGTTCTTCAATCTTCGAGAGATTTGGTATCGGAAGTAGCAGGACGAGACTTATCATATTTCGATTGGGCTTTTGATAACAAATGCCAAAGAGTTCACTATATTTCAGATCTTCATCTTATGCACAGAATACAAAATGCAGGCTGTCGTTCAAAAGAAGATATTATATATGTAATTCAAAGAATAGTTAATACTATTGCTAATGAAGCAGGATGCTTATTATTGATTGACGGTGATGTGTCATCAGATATTGGAATATTCCAGTTATTTGTAAAGATGCTTTCCAAAACATTACGCCGAAACACACAGGTTGTGTTTACGATTGGAAATCATGAGTTATGGAGTTTTCCGGGCTTTCAAATAGAGCAGATTGTTTCAAAGTATCGAACTATTTTGGAAAAGCATGGTATGTATTTACTTCATAACGATCTTCTTTACAAAGAAGATTGTAGTTTGCTTGCTGATCCGAAAACAGGAATACACCTGATTAAATACCATGATTTGTGCAAAATGAATGAACTGCAAATTGCTGACCGCTTGCGAAGTGCAAGATATGTGATTCTCGGCGGATTGGGCTTTTCAGGATATAATACAGAGTTTAATGCTGATAATGGCATTTATCGAATGACTATGGACAGGACTACTGAAATAAAAGAATCTAAAATTTTTGAAGATTTGTATAATCGGTTATGCCCTATTCTTGCAAATAAGAATGCAATTATTTTAACACATACACCCAAAAAAGATTGGTGCAGAGAAGCAGAACCTGATAAAAATTATGTTTATGTAAGTGGACATACACACAGGAATTTTTTCCATGACGATGGTGAATATAGAGTTTATTCAGACAATCAAGTTGGATACCATATCGAAACCCCTCACTTGAAAACTTTTTTAATTGATAACGATTATGATTGCTTTTCTGATTATGAGGATGGTATATTTGAGATTACGAGTGAGCAGTACAATGACTTCTACCGAGGGAAAAATATATCAATGACTTTCCAACGAGAAGTAAATGTACTCTATATGTTAAAAAAGAATGAGTATTACTGTTTTATTCACAAATCAAGAAGTGGTAGTCTTACTATCCTTAACGGTGGCACCATGAAAAAATTGGAAATTCAAGATGTTCAGTATTATTATGATAATATGGATACCATGATTTCTACGATAAAAACGCCGCTGGACAAGTTTACTTCATTTCAAAAACGAATTGCAGATATGGTAAAACAAATTGGTGGAATTGGCGCAATTCATGGTAGCATAGTTGACATTGATTTTTATAATCATATATATGTGAATCCATTTGACTTATCAATAACAGGGTATTGGGCATCAGATATAATTAACAAAATTGTATATCCGTCTATTCCTGCCTTATTAGAAAAAAATTGCCCTATAATGTTTGGCGAATATGTTAAACTTCTTAAAGGTAATAGTGAAAATCCATTAGCGTTGAAACAACAAACAAATATTACAGTATTACCACAGACATATCTTGATACGGATATTTACAAGGCTTCAAGAGAAATAAAGAAGATGCAAAAACTTAGTTCAAACATATTAACTTCTTGGTATGAAGATACTCTACATAAAAGAACTAAAATTGAACTTACATAGAAAGTTTTGCTTATTGGGGCTTATGAAAAAATGCGATTGTAAATCATGGGAGTAGGATAAGCGAAGCTCCCTTCATATACGCCCTGTCTGCTGATGAACCCAACCCTGTGCTTGCTGCTTCAAATGCTCTTGCCCTCCCGGTTGGCAACCTCATTTTCGCAGCAACGCCGACAGAGCGTATAACACACTATACTTTGCAAGCAAAGTCGTGTGCCAAAGGGGTACCCTTTGGAAACCCTATTTTAGAGGAAGCGTGTAGCCACACTTCCTCCAAAATGAAAAATAAGCGGTCACAATCTGCTGTAAAACCACAGTCGGATTGACCGCTTATTTTGTTGTAACCCTCCCCGTTTTCTTTATCCGCTTTACGAGTATATTCCTCAAAAATATGCTCAATACGGGTTGGAATAAAACCTTAAAAATGATATACTACGCATAGAGGAAACAAGGAGGTTACAGCCCATGAAAGAATTAGGAGAACGCCTGCGGAGATTGCGGGAAAGTGTGAAGCTGTCGCAGGTAAAGATGGCAGAACTTTTGGGAGTGAAGCAGTCCAGTATCAATCGTTATGAGCAGGGGCAGTCGGCTCCCTCTTTGGAAACGCTTGTAAGGTATGCGGATTATTTTGATGTATCATTGGATTACCTGCTTGCCCGGACAGACAATCCGCAAGGCAAGCTATATGAACACCGTCCGAAGATTGCGCCGGGGAGTGAGGAAATGAAGCAGTTTATTGAAATGTGTTTTGATCCGCAATCTCCGCTGAATGAAAAATTAAAACAGACGCTTCTTGAAATGATGAATGATAGGAGGAAATAATTATGGCAATAATTCCGGAATTTTTTATAAATTCTGTTACATCAATCGGTGTACGTAATGGTGCTGGTATTTCATGGACAGGTACAGGATTTTTTATAGTTAGAGTGTTTGATGCAGAAGGAAACGCACGTCCGATGCTTGTCACTAACAAGCATGTACTGGCAAATAAATGCAGTATTGTACTACGGTTGAAAAAAAGAGACAATAGTACATTAGATATTGTAGATGCAGCACTTTATGAGAATGGAGTAAAATTATATTATGAACATCCAAATGCAAATGTCGATATAGCTGTTCTTCCTTTAAATGGGAAATTTATAACAGATAACAATATAGAATTTGCAGCATTTGATATTGATAAACATGCAATGACATCTGAAGAATTACGATACGAAGGGGTTGACGAAGGAACACTGATACATATGTTGGGGTTTCCTATGGGACTTGTAAATATAAATTCTAATTTACCTATTTGTCGTTTGGGGTGTATTGCTAGAATTAGTGCTGCACAAATACTAGAGTCTTATAATATTCTTGCTGATATACAGAATTTTCCGGGCAATTCGGGAAGCCCAATTGTCACTAGACCAGAAATAGTTTCAATAGAAGGTACGAAATCGTTGAATAAATCTGTATTAGTTGGAATTGTTCATTCGTATATTCCGTATAGAGAAAATTTAATCAATAGTCAAACCCAGCAAGTTGTAGAAATACGAAGTGAAAATAGTGGAATTGCATTAATTCATCCAGTTGAATTTATTAGAGAGGTTGTAGATGAAATCGTAAAGCCTTTCAATGAGAAGGCTAATTCGCAAAACCAAACGGAAGAAGAATAATTGGAGAGATGCAAAATGAAAGGTGTTATCTATGCCCGCTATTCTTCCGACAATCAGAGAGAAGAAAGTATTGAGGGACAGTTGCGGGAATGTAAGGAGTATGCAGAGCGCAACGATATTACAATTTTAGGAACTTATATTGACAGGGCATTGTCAGCAAAAACAGATAACCGCCCCGAATTTCAACACATGATTAAAGACAGCGCAAAAGGCTTATTTGATGTTGTCCTTGTATGGAAATTAGACCGCTTTGCCCGGAACCGTTACGACAGCGCACGATATAAAAATCTTTTGAAAAAGAACGGTGTGAAAGTCATTTCCGCAAGGGAAAATATCTCCGAGGGCAGCGAGGGAATTATTCTGGAAGCCATGTTGGAGGGATATGCGGAATACTATTCTGCGGAGCTCTCTGAAAAGGTTATCCGGGGACTGACCGACAATGCGCTGAAATGTAAATACAACGGCGGTACTGTTCCGATGGGATATTATATTGACGAACAGCAGTATTATCAAATCGACCCCAAGACTGCCCCGGTGGTACTGGAAATGTTTACAAAGTACAGCGAGGGGGCAACCATGCAGGAGCTTGTTAATCTATTGAACAGTCGGGGTATGCGTTCCATTCGTGGCGGGAAAATTACGCTGAATATTATGAACCATTTGTTGAAAAACCGCCGCTATATGGGCGAGTACAGTTATCGTGATGTAGTCAAAGAGGACGGTATTCTAGCGATTGTCCCGAAAGAATTATTTGAACGGGTACAGAAACGGCTGGCGAAGAACAAAAAGGCTCCTGCCCGTCACAAAGCCGAGGACGATTACCTTTTGACAACGAAGCTGTACTGTGGGAAATGCGGCTCCTTTATGGTGGGAGAAAGCGGCACAAGCCATACGATGAAAGTACACCGTTATTATCGCTGTGTGAATACCAAGAAAAAGAAGCTCTGCGACAAGAAAGCAGTCAAGAAAGACTGGATTGAAGATTTGGTTGTCAACTATACCATGAAAGCAATTATGAATGATGCAGTCATGGAACGGCTGATTGATATGCTGATGGAGTTGCAGAAGAAAGAAAGCACCGATCTGCCCCTTTTGAAAAAGCAGCTTGCAGAAACGGAAAAAGGTATTAACAATATGCTCAACGCCATTCAAGCAGGAATTTTTACCCCGTCCACCAAGCAAAGACTGGACGAGTTGGAGGAAACCAAAAGCCAACTTGAAGTCAGCATTTTGCAGGAGGAAATGCACAAGCCCCTGCTTACAAGAGAACAGATTGCATTTTTCATTTACCGTTTCCGCAAATTTGATGTGACAAAGCGGGAACAGCGGCAAAGACTGATTGACAGTTTTGTAAATGCGGTGTATCTTTATGAGGACAAGATAATCCTTACTTTCAACTATAAGGACGGTTCTAAGACTATCACACTGGCGGAAGTTGAGGGTTCGGATTTATCCGTACTCGGTGCAGTGATCAAGAGGCTTTCTATAAATCTGATTTATGGAAAGTCTTTTAATTTTTAGAATTATATTCACAGAAAAATGCCACATATGCATAATGATATGTGGCATTTTGACGCTATCGAATTTCTTAAATGACGTTACAGTTTCTCCCCTTCATTCACTTCCTCAATAAACACCTTCCCTTCCGCCTGCTGTTCCGCAAAATGAAATCGCAGTACAGCCTGAGGCCAGTTGAGTGTGATGATGGCTTTTTTGTCCCGTGTCTTTCCTGCGGCCTGGATCTGATCTACAAGGTCTGCGAGGACTTCACGGGTGAGATATCCGCCTCGCCAGTGGAAGGTGAATTCGCGGCCTTTTTTTGCAGCCTGGAGGGCACGTTTGTATACGTCTTCCAATTTGGTGAAGGACAGCTTTTTCTCGCGGTAATAAAAGTGGTTTCCATCCGGGCAGGGAGGTGCCGGAGCGATCAGTGGTTCATGGTCACGGAAGATGTTTTTGTCATCCAGATTAAAATAATCGTAACGGATACTGGTTGAGCCGTCTTCGTTTTTGCCCAGAGTATTATCGAAAGTGGCATCCAGATGATAGTACTGTCCGTTGATCCGGACGATGTTCCAGGTATGACGGTATTTGATCCCTTTTTCCGGATTGTTCCCGCAGATGGCGATAATACACCATACACCAAGGGCATCACAGAGGACCTTTACGGATTTGGCGATTCCCTCGCAGACACCGACACCATGGCCCAGAGGCCCGATGATCTCGTGGGAATATGGCTTTTTCAGTTTGTCGTAGCGGATATTTTCGCAGATGAAGTCATGGACATATTTTTCCTTATCCCACTCGGAAAACTTCATGGCGGTGCGCACAAGCTTGTCTACGCGGGCTCCCAGGGCTTTCTGATGCTTCCGGATTTTATTTTTGTCGAAGATATATTCAGGGATCAGTATCAGATTTGGCGAGTCCTTGTAATAACGGTATTTAAATCCCACAGCCCAGAAAATCTCCGGGTGATCCAGACGAAGCTGGAAAAATACATCATAGAGCCAGTTTCCATCGGTGGTTGGTACCTGCGGGATCAGGAACTCGTCGGAAAGCTCCATAAGCCCGTGAAGCATTGCACGGTACACGTTTTGTTTATCTTTCGACATTTTGCCGTAGTAATATTCTTCAGTTTGTTTCATATATAAAAATACGGAGACTCCTTTCCGGAAAAATAGATTTCAATCAAAGATTATAGCATAAAAAAACATGCAGGACTATCAGAAAAGATACACCCTGCATGTTTTTGGTATTGAATATTTTAGATCGAAAATAACTGTGAGCCTGGATCAGCCGTTATACAGCTGATAATACCGGCCCTTCTGTGCAAGCAGCTCCTCGTGGGAACCACGCTCGATGATGTGTCCCTGCTCCAGGACCATGATGCAGTCACTGTTGCGTACTGTGGAAAGTCTGTGGGCGATCACAAAGGTCGTTCTGCCTTCCATCAGCTTATCCATACCATCCTGTACAAGCTTTTCGGTACGGGTATCAATGGAGCTGGTGGCCTCGTCCAGGATCAGGACGGGTGGGTCTGCAACAGCTGCACGGGCAATGGAGAGAAGCTGTCGCTGGCCCTGACTTAAGTTTGCACCGTTTCCGCGGAGAAGGGTATTATAACCCTGCGGAAGCCTGCGGATGAAACCGTCGGCGTTGGCAAGCTTTGCTGCTGCGATAACCTCCTCATCTGTGGCATCCAGCTTTCCGTAGCGGATATTTTCCATAACGGTTGCTGTGAACAGGTTGGTATCCTGAAGAACGATGCCCATGGAGCGTCTGAGATCATCTTTTTTGATCTTGGTGATGTTGATGCCGTCATAACGGATCTTACCCTTCTGAATGTCGTAAAAACGGTTCAGAAGATTGGTGATGGTGGTTTTCCCGGCGCCGGTAGAGCCTACAAAAGCGATCTTCTGGCCTGGCTGTGCATACATGTTGATGTCATGGAGAACGATCTTGTTGGAATTATAACCAAAGTCTACATCCTCCAGGACCATATCACCCTTCAGCTCGATATAATCAGTGGTACCCTCAGCTTTGTGGAAATGCTTCCATGCCCAGCGGCCGGTACGTTTGTCGGATTCGGTAAGAACACCGTTTTCCTCTTTTGCATTGACGAGAGTAACGTAGCCTTCATCCACTTCCGGTTTTTCATCCAGAAGATCAAAGATACGTTTTGCACCTGCAAGAGCCATAACAATACTATTGAACTGCTGGCTGACCTGGTTGATAGGCATGTTGAAGCTCTTATTGAAGGTCAGGAAGCTGGCAAGCCCGCCAAGTGTGAAGCTGCCGATGCCGTTGATAGCAAGGATACCGCCCACCATGGCGCAGATTACATAGCTGACATTTCCAAGCTGTGCGACCACAGGCATCAGGATGTTGGCAAAACGGTTTGCATTGTCTGCGCTGGTGAAAAGCTGGTCGTTCAGTTCATCGAATTTCCGGATGCTTTCGTCTTCATGGCAGAAGACCTTGACAACCTTCTGACCCTCCATCATCTCTTCGATATAACCATTGACAATACCAAGGTTGGTCTGCTGCTCCAGGAAATATTTTCCGCTTAAGCCCGCAAGTTTCCGGCTGGCAGTCAGCATAATGGCAACCATAAGCAGAGTCACGAAAGTAAGCGGAACGTTGAGGATCAGCATACTTACAAGAACACTGACAATGGTGATCACACTGGAAAGCAGCTGTGGGAAACTCTGGCTGATCATCTGGCGCAGGGTATCAATGTCGTTGGTGTAGATGGACATGATATCACCGTGTGCGTGGGTATCAAAATATTTGATGGGAAGTGTTTCCATTTTTGCAAACATGTCGTTTCGGAGGTTACGTAAAGTTCCCTGGGAAACATTGATCATGATACGGTTATAAGTATAGGTGGCAATAACACCGATGGCGTAAAAACATGCCACACGTGCGATTGCAGCAGTTAAAGGCCCGAAGTCCGGTGTATCTGCCTTAAGAAGAGGCGTGATATACTGGTCAATCAGGGTTTTCATGAACATGGTTCCCTGTACATTGGCAAGAACGCTGACAAAAATGCAGATCACCACGATCACGATATGGATACTGTAGTTCTTAAAAATATAACGGGAAAGGCGTCCCAGAAGTTTTCCTGGCTGTTCCGGCGCTCCCATGCCTTTTGGTCCAGGACCACCCGGACCTTTCATGTTCTGTTTTTTCAAGCCGGATCACCTCCCTCGTCAAAATCACCGGCACCGCCGGTCTGTGAATTGAATACATCCTGATAAATGGCGTTGGTCTTAAGAAGTTCCTCATGGGTACCAAATCCGTTGATCTCACCGTTGTCCATAACGATGATGCGGTCTGCATTCTGGATACTGGAAACACGCTGGGCGATGATCAGCTTGGTGGTATCCGGGATCTCTTCTGCAAAAGCACGGCGGATTTTTGCGTCTGTGGCAGTATCTACCGCACTGGTGGAATCGTCCAGGATCAGTATCTTCGGTTTCTTCAGAAGAGCACGGGCGATACAGAGACGCTGTTTCTGACCTCCGGAAACGTTGGAACCGCCCTGTTCAATGAAAGTATTGTATTTATCCGGCATTTTTTCGATGAAATCATCGGCGCAGGCAAGCTGGCATGCACGGCGGCATTCTTCTTCCGTGGCGTTTTTGTCACCCCAGCGGAGATTTTCCAGAATGGTTCCTGAGAAGAGGACGTTCTTCTGAAGGACAACGGAAACCTGGTTCCTGAGAGATTCCAGGTGGTATTTGCGGACATCGATGCCTCCCACCAGAACAGAACCGTCCGTTACGTCATAAAGACGGCTGATCAGGTTTACAAGACTGGATTTGGCACTTCCGGTACCGCCGATGATTCCGATGGTCTCGCCGGAGCGGATGGAAAGGTTGATGTCTTTTAAGACCGGTTCTTTGCTGTCTTTCTTATAACTGAAGTTTACGTGGTCGAAGACGATGCTTCCGTCCGGAACTTTTGTTACCGGGTTCTCCGGGTCAGTGATATCAGCAGTATCGTTGATGACTTCCGTAACACGCTCGGCACTGGCAATACTCATGGTCACCATAACAAAAACCATGGAGAGCATCATCAGGCTCATGAGAATGTTCATGCAGTAAGTGAGAAGGCTCATAAGCTCACCGGTAGTAAGCGTGCTGCCCACGATCATTTTTGCGCCAAGCCAGCTGATTCCAAGGATGCAGGCGTAAACGGTAAACTGCATCAGAGGCATGTTCATAACAACGATCTTCTCGGCACTTAAGAACATTTCGTATACTTTGTTACAGGCTTTCTGAAATTTGCTGATCTCGTAGTCTTCACGGACATAGGCTTTGACAACACGGACGGCACCGATATTTTCCTGGACACTTGCGTTCAGGTCATCGTATTTGCGGAACACAGTCTGGAAATATTTCGTTGCTTTCCGCATGATAAAGATCAGACAGGCACCGAGGAAGATCACCGCGATCAGATAAATGCTTGCAAGTTTGGCGTTGATGAGAAATGCCATGACCATGGCACAGATCAGGCTGGCCGGTGCACGGGTACACATACGCAGGATCATCTGATAGGCATTCTGCAGGTTGGTCACATCTGTGGTAAGACGGGTGATCAGGCCGGCAGTGCTGTATTTGTCGATGTTGGAAAAAGAAAAGGTCTGGATGTTGGTGTACATGGCTTTTCGGAGGTTTCTGGCAAAGCCTGTGGAGGCCAGTGCTCCGTATTTTCCGCCCATGACGCCGGACCAGAGTCCGCACAGGGCAAGAACTACCATAACTCCACCCATCCGATAGATATGGCCGATATTTCCGGCTTCCACACCCTTATCAATGATGGAAGCCATGGCCAGGGGGATCAGAGTCTCAAAGAGAACTTCCAGGATCATGAAAAAAGGCGTGAGAAACGAGGCCTTTTTAAACTCCCTGACCTGGGCCAGAAGGGTTTTGAGCATAAAAAATCTCCTTTCTTTTACTGTTCAAAAAGATAGCACCCCTGGAAAAAAGTTCCGGGCTGCTACAGAACAGATGTATTGTTCAGATACTATTATCAGGTAAAATATTTTTAATGTCAAGACAAATATGTGTGAAATACTTGACATAACATCATTTAAGCGGTATATTAAAAGTTAATATTCACCTGTGAAATAGGGGCGAGAATGCAATTCAGATCCCTTTAGAGGGTCTATATAGAGTTTAATTTTTGTAGGGAGGATTTTATATGGAAATCAGACAGTCAGCAGAGGATTACCTGGAATCAATTCTGGTTTTATCGAAGAAGGGCGGCGGGGTTCGTTCCATTGATATTGCTACCAGACTTGGCGTTTCCAAGCCAAGTGTCAGCCATGCGATGAAGCTTCTCCGTGAGGACGGATATATTGCCATGGACCGTTACGGTACTGTGACACTTCTGGAGAAGGGCGCAGAGATCGCCAACCAGATCTATGAGAGACACACCGTACTTGCCAAGATGCTGGAGGGACTTGGAGTTCCGGCAGAGATTGCACTGGAAGATGCCTGCAAGATGGAGCACGATATCAGCCAGGAGAGCTTTGAGAAGATCAAGGCGCATTATAATAACTTTATTAAGAGAGACGAAGCAGCAGCGGAGTAAATGAAGTGACCGGCCAGTATCCACACGGGGCGGCAGTGAAAGCCAATGAAAGATAAAAAAGAAGTGCATGAGAAGCGTGATAACTTTTCATGCACTTTATTGTTTATCTGCCTATTTCGCAGAAGATTTCTCCGGCAGCTGTGCCAGGATGATAGCCGCGAACATGATGACGCATCCAAGAAGCTCTTTTGCGGAAAGCTTCTGTCCAAGGATGACCCAGCCTGCAAGTACGGAGATACAGGATTCCAGGGAAAGAATCAGAGAAGCTACCGTTGGATTGACATTTTTCTGGCCTACGATCTGCAGAGTGTAGGCAACGCCGCAGGACATGATTCCGGCATATAGGATGGGAAGCCATGCGGTGAGGATGGAGGAAATCTGCGGATGTTCAAGGATAAGGGCCGGGATCATGGACAGGATCCCGCAGATCAGAAACTGGATGCAGGAGAGTTTTACCCCGTCCGTTTTCGGGGAAAAATAGTCAATGACCAGAATGTGCAGAGAAAAAAGAAACGCACACACCAGCACCAGAATATCTCCGCGACCAATGGAAAAACCATCCGTGATGCAGAGAAGATAAAGACCGATCAGAGCCATGACAACGGCTGCCCAGATAAAGGGACTGCATTTCTTTTTCAGGAAAAGTCCGATAATCGGGACAATGACAATATAGCAGGCAGTGATAAAACCGGCTTTTCCCACCGTTGTATATTTGATGCCGAACTGCTGGAAGTTGCTGGCTGCAAAAAGTGCTATGCCGCAGGCGATACCGCCGATCCAGAGATCGCGGGTTTTGTATGGAGAAGATGTGGTTGTTGATGTTGAGGGATCTGCCGCTGCAGAAGCTGTATCTTTGGAGCGGTTTAAGAGAAAGATCACCGGCACCAGAACAGCAGCACCGATCAGGGAACGGACGCCGTTAAAAGTAAAAGGACCTACATATTCCATGCCTACACTCTGGGCGACAAAGGCGATTCCCCAGATGGTAGCGGCCAGAAGCAGGCAGAGAGAATTTTTCAGAGGCATTTTCTGTGTGTTCATGATAAAAGAATCCTTTCGCGTATTATGTGGTCAAAGCGATATATAAGAAAAGACCCCGGGGAACTTCAGATAGCTTCCCGGGGCATTTTTATGATCTGTCGGAACCGTGTCCGGCAAAATTAGTTCTGATTCTGGTTGTTCTTAACTTCTGCAAGCTTCATAGCACGAACTTTCAGCGGCAGACCGAACAGAGTGATGAATCCGTCAGCGTCGTGGTGGTCATACATATCACCGGTTGTGAAGGAAGCAAGGGACTCATTGTAAAGGCTGTATGGAGAAGTTGTACCATTCTTGATGATGTTTCCTTTGTAAAGTTTGAATTTAACTTCACCGGTAACATATTTCTGAGTGGATTCAACAAATGCCTGGATAGCCTCACGGAGTGGTGTGTACCATTTTCCCTCGTAAACAACCTGTGCAAACTGGCTGCCCAGTTTCTTCTTGGCTTCCATTGTCTCACGGTCAAGGATCAGCTCCTCAAGCTGGTCATGAGCTGCCATCAGGATTGTTCCGCCAGGAGTCTCATAAACACCACGGGATTTCATACCAACAACACGGTTCTCAACGATGTCAACGATACCGATACCGTTCTCGCCGCCAAGTTTGTTCAGCTCAGTGATGATCTCGGAAACTTTCATTGCCTTTCCGTTGAGAGTTTTCGGAACACCCTGCTCAAATGTCATGGTAACTTCTGTTTCTTTATCAGGAGCTTTCTCCGGTGTTACGCTTAATACAAGCATGTCATCGTAGTTCGGAGCCTGGGAAGGATCCTCAAGTTCCAGTCCCTCGTGGCTGATGTGCCAGAGGTTTCTGTCACGGCTGTAGCTGTGGCTTGCATCGAACGGAAGAGTGATGCCGTGAGCTTTACAGAACTCGATCTCATCTTCACGGGACTGCATGGTCCACAGATCTGTCATACGCCATGGAGCGATGATTTTGATGTCCGGAGCAAGAGCTTTGATACCAAGTTCGAAACGGATCTGGTCATTTCCTTTACCTGTAGCACCGTGGCAGATTGCAACAGCGCCTTCTTTACGTGCGATCTCAACCAGTTTCTTGGCGATAACCGGACGAGCCATGGAAGTTCCGAGAAGATAGGAATGCTCATATACAGCACCGGCCTCTACACATGGCATGATGAAATCATCGCAGAACTCATCAACAATATCTTCAATATATAATTTGGAAGCACCGGACATTTTTGCTCTCTCTTCAAGACCGTCCAGCTCATTTCCCTGTCCGCAGTTTACACAGCAGCAGACAACGTCATAATCAAATGTTTCTTTCAGCCACGGGATCAGGGCTGTGGTATCAAGACCACCGGAATACGCTAAAACAACTTTTTCTTTCATAATATATGTCCTCCTGGGATTTTTTGAAATTTTGTATCGCTCCGGACATTTCCGGGACGGTGAATTTTTTTACGTTATCTGGAAAAATTATGCTGTTTTATAACTTTACCAGAGTGAATAAATATTCATGCGTGACAAAACAAAATTTTCGGCTGTCCTGTCGACATGGCTTAATATACACCAGATTTTATAAATATGCAAGAGATAATTTGAAAAATATGAAAAATTTTTTGCATAAAAATGCATCGAAAAACGGGCAATATTATAAGAAAATACATAAAAAACAGAAAAGACCGTGAAAAATCAAAGAAAATGACTATTGCATAATATGCAGAGAAGATGTATAATCTATCCATTGACAAGGCGGACATATGAGGAACGCCTTTTTACTTAAGCCGTAAGAGATACGGCAGAGGAGGAATGTGAAAGATGATTAAAGCAGGAATTATCGGTGCGACAGGATACGCAGGAAATGAGATCGTAAGACTTCTTCTTGGACACAAGGACGTTGAGATCAAATGGTTCGGTTCCCGAAGCTACATAGATCAGCAGTATGCAGATATTTATCAGAACTTTTTCAAACTGGTGGATGCCAAATGTATGGATGACAATATGGCGGCACTTGCAGATGAGGTGGACGTGATCTTTACCGCAACCCCGCAGGGCCTTTGTGCATCCCTTATTAATGAAGAAATCCTTTCCAAATGTAAGGTGATCGACTTAAGCGCGGACTTCCGTATTAAAGATGTGAAGAAATATGAAAAATGGTACGGAATCGAGCACAAAGCACCGCAGTTTATTGATGAAGCAGTTTACGGTCTCTGCGAGATCAACCGTGAGGATATCAAAAAGGCACGGCTGATCGCCAACCCGGGATGCTATCCGACATGCTCCACACTGTCTATTTATCCGCTGTTAAAAGAAGGCCTCATTGATCCGAACACTATTATCATTGATGCAAAGTCCGGAACATCCGGAGCAGGAAGAGGAGCTAAAGTTCCGAATCTTTACTGTGAGGTAAACGAGAGTATTAAAGCTTACGGCGTTGCCACACACAGACATACACCGGAGATTGAGGACCAGCTTGGATACGCATGCGGACAGGAAGTGCTGATCAACTTTACCCCGCATCTTGTTCCGATGAACAGAGGAATCCTGGTAACTGCATATGCTTCCCTGACAAAGGATGTTACCTATGAGGAAGTAAAAGCGGCCTATGACAAATATTATAAAGATGAGTTCTTTGTACGTGTGCTGAACAAAGATGTATGCCCGCAGACAAGAAACGTGGAAGGCAGCAACTTTGTAGATGTAAACTTCAAGATCGATCCGAGAACTAAGAGAGTTATCATGATGGGCGCCATCGACAACCTGGTAAAAGGTGCCGCAGGACAGGCCGTTCAGAACATGAACCTGATGTTTGGATTCGACGAGAACGAAGGACTGAAACAGATCCCGATGTGCCCGTAAAACACAGAGGATTTCAGACGAGAGGAGACATAGAATATGAAGATCATCGATGGCGGCGTTACAGCCGCAAAAGGTTTTGAGGCAGCGTCAACTGCAGCAGAGATCAAATATAAAGGCCGTACCGATATGGCCATGGTATTCAGTGAAGTTCCCTGTGTGGCTGCAGGAACATTCACGACCAATGTGGTAAAAGCAGCTCCTGTAAGATGGGATCAGGACATTGTATACAATCATCAGGGCGCAAGAGCCGTGATCTGCAACAGCGGAATCGCCAACGCATGTACCGGTGAGGAAGGATTCGGTTACTGCAGAGAAACAGCCAAGGCAGCATCCGAAAGCCTTGGAATCCCGGAAGACAGCGTGCTGGTAGCATCCACAGGTGTCATCGGAATGCAGCTTCCGATCGACCGTATCGCAAACGGAGTAAAAGCCATGGCGCCGAAGCTTGAGGGAAGCCGCGAGGCAGGCCTTGAGGCAGCAAAAGCCATCATGACAACCGACACCGAGAAGAAAGAGGCAGCTGTAGAGATCGAGATCGGCGGAAAAACCGTAACCGTAGGCGGTATGTGCAAAGGTTCCGGAATGATCCACCCGAATATGTGCACAATGCTTGGATTCATCACCAGTGATGTGGACATCTCCAAGGAACTTCTTCAGGAAGCACTCAGCGAGGACATCAAAGATACCTACAACATGGTATCTGTTGACGGAGACACCTCCACAAACGACACGGTTCTCCTCCTGGCAAATGGTCAGGCCGGCAATCCGAAGATCACAGAGAAAAACGCAGATTATGAAGAGTTCAAAAAAGCCCTCAACTACGTAAACACAACCCTCGCCAAAAAGATCGCAGGGGACGGAGAAGGCGCAACCGCGCTCTTCGAGGTCAAAGTCATCGGCGCAGCCACCAAGGCAGAAGCCGTAACCTTAAGTAAATCCGTAGTAACCTCTTCCTTAACAAAAGCAGCCATCTACGGCCACGACGCAAACTGGGGCAGAATCCTCTGCGCCCTCGGCTACTCCGGAGTCCAGTTCGACCCAGAAAAAGTGGATCTCTACTTTGAGAGCAAAGCAGGAAAAATAAAGATCATTGAAAATGGAGTTTCTACAGGATACAGTGAAGAGGAAGCTACAAAGATCCTCTCTGAAGACGCTGTGACAGCCATTGCTGATATGAAGATGGGCGAGGCCAGTGCAACCGCATGGGGATGCGACCTTACTTATGATTATGTAAAAATCAATGCGGATTATCGTTCTTGATGTAAGAGCTCTGTAGAACGGTTTTTTATGGTGGATTTTATATGTAATTTTGTTTCAGTTTGTAAGCTGAGAAAACCCTTAGGGGGAGCGAGCTCGGAGTTGCGAAGCCCGCACGCTCCCCCTAAGAACCCCCTCCGTTGGGCACGCTTGGTTGTGGTGTGTTGAACGTTAGTTGACGAAGACTGAGTGACGAACATGAGAAACTTCAGGGCGGGAGCTTGGAAGTTGAGCCATGTTAAACGTCAGTCGCCAAAGGCAGACTGACGGGCTGTTCGCCTTCGGCGAAAGCGCGTCGGAGGTGGCTGCCTGCGGCAGCCTATCCGCAGCAGGCGCTTTGCCCGCGGTGCGGGCAACAGCCCGTTCTCCGTGGCCGGAGGGGAGGAGCGCGAGGAGGGGAAACGGCCTTCGGAACTCCGAGTGC
>ERZ827156.2698-NODE-2698-length-17570-cov-4.692492_pt1 | contig 17570 bp, 27 predicted proteins | sample MGYA00519919_ERZ827156 | MGnify/ENA primary metagenome ERZ827156 (study PRJEB31778, sample SAMEA3449269) | human gut metagenome | biome: human gut; feature: human-associated habitat; material: faeces | place: United Kingdom | collected 2010/2012 ... | reverse complement strand
GCAGAAAGATGCTCAAGGAGAAGAAGAACCACGATAAGAAGGTCTGGGGTACCGGCCGCCGTGCTGCTCTCCACAAGGCGAAGAAGGCTCAGGATGATTAAGTGGGTGAAGGGTGTTCAGCGTTCTATGGCGTGGTTACCTCTGTGCGCTGTTTGTTTTCGACGAGTTGCGGGCTCTGTTCGCAGATTCCTCGTTCCACGAAAAAACGTACAGACAGAAAAAGTTCATGGAGGAGTCCACCATTCGTGAGAGACAGTAGAGATGGGTTGAGAAGGTGACGACTAGTATCAGAAGAGAGGAAAGTGATAAAGAGGAGAATCTCACTCCTTCTGGCGAAGATGTGCCGGAAGATGGCTATGTGATTCAGAAGACCTTTTGGGGCCGAGTCAACGACATTCTGCAGTCGCTGATTGGAAATGGCTACGACCTTGTGGCGAAGCCCCATACCGCTACGTGGCTGGTCCTCTTCATGGCTGTTACGATGTACTTGACGTGCTTCGTAGCAAAGCCGGGTAGTCCGCATTGCTGGTTCCTGATCGATAGCCACGGACGTGGATAGTATTAGACTGGGAGTGCTCCTGATGTGTGTATTTATTGTCGTATTTGCCGCGAATCAGGTTTGCGATGCGTTCTGCAGTGAGGCATAGTTCCAGGAGGGCCCCATTTCGCGCCCCCATCCCGTAGTGTGGAAGATTGTGTTGAGCGTCGCGGTGCTGTACGAGTGCCTGCTGCTGTTCATTCTGTCCTTGACGCCCGCCAAGGCTCGCGAGTTTATGAAATTCTTCGATGACAGTCTTGGCGTGCCCCTGCTGGATCGCGATTACGCCTCGGACTGCCGAATCTACATTCCCGAGAACCCGGATCACTTCAAGAACGTGAAGGACGTGTTTGGCGACATCTTTATTCTCGCGCACTTCTTGGGCTGGATTTGGAAGTCCTTCATCTTCCGCGACTGGAGCGTCCTGTGGGTGCTCTCCGTGTGGTTCGAGGACCTGGAGGTGACCGCGCAGCACATCCTGCCCAACTTCCAGGAATGCTGGTGGGACAAGATGATCGCGGACGTGTTCGGCTGCAACCTGCTGGGCATGTGTATCGGCATGTGGATCAACAGGAAGCTCGAGGCGCGCGAGTACAACTGGGTGAGCTTCCCCGAGATCAAAACCCGCCGTGGCAAGGCGAAGCGCTTCCTGAAGCAGTTCTCCCCGATGAGGTGAGCGTCGCGCAGCGGGCTGAGGCGTAGCTGGAAGCACTACTCCTGGGACATCTTCGGGTCCTTCAAGAGCTTCATGCAGACGGCCTTCATCTGCGTGATCTTCGAGATCGCCGAGATGAACGCCTTCTTCCTCAAGTCCTGCCTCTGGATCCCGCCCAGCGTTCGTGTATTACTTGTTCTTCACCGTAGCACCCGCTCGTCGTGATCCGCCTCGTCATCTGGGGCCTGTTGTCGCTGCCCGCCATCCGCGAGGCCTACGACTTCTTCCACGACCCCACCAACAAGCGTCTGGGCCAGAACTTCTGGACCGCCATCTGCATGGTCGTCACGGAGTGTCTGATCGACTACAAGATGGGCGAGGTGGGGCAGGCACCGGCTGCTGAGGCGTAGGGTGTGCTGTACGGTCCGAACATCGCGCCGTTCCCCACCACGGTCAAGTGGTGCTGGGGCATCTTCCTGGGCCTGATCGGGTTGTGGATCGTGCTGTACTTCGTGGTAGTGGCGAGTGTGGCGGGTGAGGCGTAGTTCGGCGGAGGCCGCACGGTGCACGAGGGCCAGGCGTCGAACGACAAGAAGTGGAGATGGATCACCAACGTGATCGTGTACTCCATCCCCATCCCGATGATCTACCTTCTCTTCTGGGATATTGCGCTGAAGCCGCACATTGCGTTCAACTCTGCTCCGTGGAGTGTTTGTTAGAAACAGGAAAGAGGGGGTTGTGTAACAGAACTAAAAGAACAAGCATCATCACCAGACGCACCCTTTCTCATGATTGGCACTCTCCCCTCCTCCTTTGCATACAAAAGCGACTTGAGAATTGCAAACTGTCCCCACACATGGCAATGTGCCATTAGCGTTTTGGCTCGATTCTTTGACTCTTCTCTTTCCAGCGCGCACATTCCATTCACGAACTACTGGAATACCGCCTTCCACATGCTCATGACGCAGTTTAGTGAAACTCCCGCTGGTTTCTACTCCACGATTTCCTTTGAGCAGAGGTTTTTTCCCGCAACCACCATCTTCCCACCTGCGCAAATCGAGCCATGGAACAGAACGATATTGAAAGGGCAATCGCGTTCGGTTCTGCAATACGACCCCTTACTCTGTAGAGTCATTCCAGACCGCCTGTACTACATGACCGTAACGAAGAAACCTGTCGACACAGAGGAACACCATTTCTTCTGCACGGATGAGATCTTCCGGTATTACAACTACTTTCTCGACTTCGGGCCATTGAACATCTGCCAAATCTACCAGTTCTGCCGGGTTGTTAGTCTGTAGCCCTTTACTGGCTCTTTCACTCTAGGAAACTGAAGAGCAGCCGGTTTAAAAGCAAGAGGCTCTATTACTATTCTCGACGGAATCCATCTTTCATGGCGAACTCCATTTTGTTGATTTGTTGCTTTACAGTACTTTTGACATCTGTGCCTCATCATCTAGATGGTGGAGAAGGGACTGTCTGCAGAAGAAGCCTTTCATCCCTTTGAGGGAGTGGAGCTGCCTTCATACCACGACGCGAGTGATGGTATATGTAACGTGCCATCGACTGCCATGACATGTAGGCGATTTTCATCTATCTGTGCTGCATTGTCTTTCAGGACTGAACAAGGCGCTTCATTGTGGATTCGTCGATTTAGGTCACTTTAATGTGGAGGAATATGAGCGAATGGAGCGTGTTGAGTGCGGCGACATGAATTGGATTGTGAAGGACCGGATCATTGCCTTTTCGGGCCCTTACGAAGTGTCGGAAGTGATCGATGGTGTGAAAACGCTTACTCCTGACGACTACATGGAGATGTTCAGGGAATTGCACGTGGAGGCTGTGGTGCGATTAAATCGTCCTTCCTACGACAAGTCCCGCTTCACAAGAAACGGATTTCGGTTCTACGACCTGTACTTCCCCGACGGCGGCTTGCCGGAGTGTCGTCTTCGTATCCTCCTTTGACAAGTAGTCAATCATCTTCTTCGCTTCATGCACATTGTCAAGAGCACGCAGCACGCCGTGGCGGTCCACTGCAAGGCGGGGCTGGGCAGAACGGGCACCGTGATCTGCGCGTACTTGATGCACGAGGCGCACATGACGGCAGAAGAAGCGATCGGGTTCTGCCGTCTGTGTCGGCCAGGCAGTGTGGTGGGGTGTCAGCAGCACTTCTTGAAGGTGCGTGCGAGAGAGTGGCGTAACGAACAGCGAATCGAGTCGCGGATTTGGGCGTGCACAGACGAGGACATCGCGAACGCCTTCGCTGCGAAGGTGATCTTTCTGGGGTTGGATAACTGAAAGCGAAACCCTCTGTACCTCGTGCCGATGCAGCGTCGATCGCCGTCGCCGCGCCGAGTGCAGGAGGCAGAGCCACCGGCCGTGGTGGACCAGGGGTCCTCCCTGTACAACCGGAAGCGGGAGAACACGATCAGTGTGGGGGAGGAGAAGGAAGAGAAGGAGAAGACGACTACAAGAATGGCGGATTCTACCGAGAAGAAGGAAACCACGAACACTATGGGTGTGGTTATACTTTGTGCGCTTGTGACCTGCATCCTCTTCTCCATGCCAAGACTCTATTGCTGTATCATCATGATTGTACTATTGATCATTTTTCTGTGCGTCCTCCGGAGAAGGACCGCCAGTTTGTAGTATTGCTTCATTGAAGGGGTAAAGGGTTGTTTGTCCAATACACGTACGGTGATTCTTGATAATCAAGCCACGGGAAGAGATCGCATTATTTCTTCATTGGAATGGGATGCACTAGTTCGCATATCACCGATATGGTGGACAGTGGGAGCGGCTCAACGCTGCAGCAGGGAGAGGAGAATATCCATGCTCAGGAAGGGATTGGAAATAAGCAGGAACCAAGTGTGTCTTTGCCAAGCAGCAGCAACGATGGAGCAGTGGTAGCAGCAAAACAGATAAAGGATCCTGCAGAATCGCCTCCTCCCATTCCAGTTAATGGAAAAGGGGAACAGGAGGATCATGCTGTTAACGGAGATGCGAATCTGGCCGATACTCCGTTGAGAAGCAATGCTGAGGGCGATCAGTCCAGCGTATCTTCCTATGACCTCTCCAAGGCAATCGACGATGAGATCGTTGAGAGGATGCCTGTACAAGAAGGAGTGCAGTATGGCGATGAAGCGGATACGGGGCTTTTGTACGAGGACGAATACGCCGACTACAGAAAGGAGGAGGACTTTGGGAGGAAGAGCAACAACACGGAGGATTCTTTCGATGACTCGTTCTATCGGCTTCCGCAGCAGGAAAAAATCAAGCAGCTGAACAGTTTGCTGGAGGAGTTCAATATGGTGAGCGAGGATCCGACGGACCTGGGCAATCTCCTCCCGCTGCTGTTCAAACTCTTTTCGGTGGTGCTCCACGAGCGGAACGCGTTTGTGCTGCGTCAGTACTTTTTGCTGATGACGAACCACAACTCGGTGGACGCGTTCCTCCGCATTCTCTACAACAACGAAACCAGCTGCGATTGCGTGACCCTGTGCGTGCGCCTGCTGCTCTTCTTCTTCATCAACAGCGACAACTCGAGGGAGAGCATCAGCATGCTGCTGCAATACCACGGCGTGCCGATCATCATCTCCGCGCTGCAGGAGTACGCCGAGATCGACTGGCTCCTGCGCAGCATCGTTTGCGAGCTCTTCGCCCTCGTGTACACACTGTCGCAGAGCGGTGGTCTTTCTTTCCGCCCTTCACTCTTAGAGCACTTTTGCGTGGCCTTCGTGGAGGCGGGCGGGCTCGGCGTGCTCTTCACCTTCCTGCAGCTCATCTCCGACCACCAGCTCTGCGCCTTCCTCGACACCGCCCAGCCGGCGGAGGAGGGCGTGCGGCCGCTGAACAACGAACAGTACACGAACGTGAAGAACCTGCTGTACTACGTCAGCTTTATCCTCGCCGCCTTCAGCCGGTTCGGTGCGCGTGCGGAGGGGGCGTGAGGCGTAGAGCGCTGTCTGCACCGCATGGCCATGCTGGACTTCGTGAAGCCCTGCGTGGGCATGCTGGACTGCCTGGTGACCGTGCTTGCCACCAGCCATGCTAATGGTGATAACGGCGGGTCTGAGAAGAAGCGCGCGGATTCGGTGGTGAGCACGTCGCGCGACGGGGACTCGACGGGGTCCGTCCTGTTGCAGTCGCCGGAGGAGGAGGCGCAGCGCAAGCGGCGCCACACGGTGACCTCGAGCAGCCTGAGCATCCGGCTGCTGGACGGCGGCGTGGGCGAGGCGTTCGACCGGTCGGACTACGGGCGGCTGCTGAGCTTCTCGAACGACCACGTGGTGGTGATGGTGACCGGCGCGGACGACGACACGGCAAGGGATGACGCCGTGGCCAGCGTGTACCGCGTGGCCAGCACGCTGCTGCTCTTCTTCCAGACGGCCGTCAGCCACCGTAGCGTCGGGCGCCGCGCTGAACCGTAGGCACCGTGCAGCTGGAGCTGCTGGAGAGCGACGGGCTGGAGGCCCTCACCCGCCTGCTGTCGCTGCCGCGCAACGCGACGCTGGTGGCGAGCGTGGGGCAGGCGCTGAGCATCCTGCAGGCGCTCATCACGAGCAGTGGGCGCGCGGACCCTCTCTCACACACAGACTGCCTTCCCAACAACGTCCTCAGCGCGCACCATGTGGAGGAGCTGCTGCTGCTGCTGCTGCTCTGCCTCCTCACCGACAACGCCACCTTCACCCCCGCCACACCGGACGCTGCGCAGGACGCCGCAGTCGCCGCTGGCTCTGACGCCAGCCCCGTGTCGCCGCGCACGGTGGACGGTCGGCCGATCGACCGGAGGCAGCTGGTGCTGCGAACGCTGCGCCTGGTCTCCTACCAGTGCAAGATGAGCGGCGTGTCGCGCGAGCTGATCAACACGGAGTGCCTGGTGGAGCAGTTGGCGGTGCTGCTCAGGACGTACTCGTTGGCGGAGCTGATGGAGCCGGTCGTGGACTGCCTGCTATCCCTCAGCGATTTGAATGGTGGGGGCGTTGGGGGCGAGTAAGCAGTAGAGAAGAACCTGGAGATCATCGCGGCGTCGCGCGTGTTCGAGTCGATCTTCCCGTCCTTCTTGGACTATGTGGAGAACGAGGATTTGATGGTGAAGGTTTCCATGCTGATCACAATCAATTCCAACTTCTGTAGGGGTGGGAAGAGGAGATGAGGGGTAGATGGGTTCGACGCCTTTTTCGGACAGAGCGATTTGATGGCGGTGCTTCGCGAGATTATGATCAAGTACCAGAACAATCGCGTCATCATGCAGAACTGCCTGTTGTCCGTTTATTACTTGTCCCACTTAAGTGTGCTTCGCAAGCTGGATTCGACGATGTACACGCTGTTTAGCGCGTTCGTGAAGGAGAACAGTCGAGATCCTGGCATTGTTCAGCGTTTCTCAAAGATTTGCCAAAAGCTGAAGGAAACTTGATTTTTTCGTGTACCATGCTGTTACTGGCTCTGCTTGTTGCAAACAGAATCCTTCCCATGTCTCAGCGAGACGGACTGTACACCATCCTTTCGGAGAAGATCGTCCGGCTGAACGAAGAGCTCATCCGCTTCACCCGAGAGGCCGAGTCTGTGCAAAGCGTCATCGAGAAGGCGTCGACCGTTTCTACTCTCTATGCCGATATGTACTCTGTCTGTACAGGAGGATCATATGTAGGTTTCGGAATACAAGTCCCTTGGAGTCCACTTCCTCGGAAAAGCCGTCATCTGCCATCTGAGTAGTGCTGCTATCATTGGAACTGCTTGGACAGTCCATTCCCTTTGCTTTCTGTGTATTCGCTCGTATTTCCTTTTCTGCTCCCCTGTTTGGTTTCACATTCCACCCACTGCATTCTATCCACACACGTAATTCGGGGGAGGGAGGATTGCTCTTCTTGCCATCAGCGATGCACTCGTGGCATTCTTCCTATCCCTGAGTGCTTCACTCCTTCGCCGTACTGTGGACAATGCAACAAGGAAGAGTTCACATCGAAGTCATTCTCGCACTTCGTGATTTGCAAATCCTTGCGTGCATGATGAAGCTATTCAAGAGAACGAGGAACTACATTAAAGATGTGTTTTTGAAGTGCCTTCTGTGGATTATGCAGAACGTGTGGACGAACTACTATTTTATGATGTTTATGAAATACCTGTGCCACTTTCCATCGCTTGAAAGGGTACGGAAGTCTGCTTGACGTCATGCGTAGGGAGTGAAGCGTTTGGTGAATTGGGTTAACAGCTACGTCGAAGACCACATCATCTACTTCAACAAGGAGCGGCGAATCGCGTTCGTGGTTGAAGCCGACAATGCCATCGGCTACAGCCTCTGCAAGAAGCTGGTGAAGAAGAATTACCATGTGATTCTCGGGGTGAAGGACATCCGGCAGGGAGTGATGTGATCCTTCCCTTCCTCCCTAATCCGTAGTATCAAGTCACGCCTCCTCAAAATGCGCTCCTATGCCAGTGTTTCCATCGTGGCTATCGACATGACGAATCCCGTGAGTGTGCTGTTTGCAGCGGATAGCCTTTTGCAGCGATACAAATCGCTCGACGTGCTTTATCTCAACTACAGCATCATCAACATCGACCACCTCAACTGGGATGTTCTGAAAGATGCCTTCCGCTCCTTCCGCCTTTCCTACTTCTGCACCACCGGCCGCACGAGCGAGACCGGGAAGAACTTCGTGGCGGTCAAGGGGTCCGGAATGACGGAGCTGGGGTTCAATCGCGATTTCTGCGAGCAAGTGCTCAATCCGTTCATCCTGGCAATCAAGCTCTCTCCCCTCCTCAAGGAGGCCACGCTGCCCGGACGCATCGTCTGGACGGGGTCCTCCACGTGTAGTGCCGCGTGCTTCAGCTTCGACGACGCGCAGCACATCAGCGACGCCGACTCCTTTTACAGCCACAAGTACTTCGTGCACCTGCTGCAGCCGGCGCTGAACCAATACCTGTCCTCGTCGGGCGTGCAAAGCTTCGAGGGCTGCCCTGGCGTGATTATCACGGGCTGCTCGCCGGAAGTCATCCGCCGGTTCACGTGGCTCATTCGGATCGTCGGATGGTTCATCCCCACGATCCAGGTGCATGCGAGCAAGGGCTCGCGGACATTGCTGCATCTCGGAACGCATCGCCGCCAGTATGCGAAGCTCTGCCCCAACCACATGTACACCATTCGGAGAAGAATCTTTGGCCTTCAGCAGTGCCGCTATGTGAAGGATGTGAGTATTGGCGAGAGCATTCGCGTTTTTGATGTACAGGTTGTGGCTGTTTATAATGGGTAGTATCTTATGGATCTGTATAAGCGTCTCGAGCGCAGCGACACTCTGATCGACGGTATGTGCGAGGAGGTGCGCAATTTTAGTGATATCAACACCGTGAAGAGGAACAGGAGACAGAGCATGTAAACTAGAGGACCTGTTTGCTCGGAAACACAAGTAATCGTTGATAGATGGACAGCGATCTGCAGTTTTTCGTAAAACAGATTGCAGTGGATGGAATTGGCACGGACGCGCTGATCCGGCTGGTGGAGAACTACTTCACCACCCACGAACCAACTCCGCGTATCGCATTGCTGTCATTTCATAACACGCGTAGTCACAAAGGAATCGTACATCAATGCCTTGAAATCGCTTCCGCTGGAAGAAGACGGAAAGGAGGCACTCTCCATTCTCAACGTATTACGCATTCGGATGGCGTTGATTCCTAGTACATCGTCTATTCAAAGTTGCAGCGTTTTGTGACTCCCAGAGATGAGAGCGTCTGTCTCGCCTTTATGGACTGCTTCTTGCTTTGGTCTCTTCGTGTACGTTGTTCTCTTCCCATTTCAGTGTAGAGGGGCGATTCGCTTCTCCTGCAGACCCTTCCCACATGTTGCGGTATGGACTTCCAGTCCGACGAGTGCTTTGAGCACTTCCTCCAGTTCTCCGTGCTGAACGACAGCATCGACGCATCGTGGAAGCCGTGCGTGATGAAGAGCGCTTCCACCTGCATTCACGCATGGGCACAGGGTGCGACCTCCTCTCCCCATCGCTACTCCCTCCTCTACGCCGTGCTGAAGAAGCTGACCCGTTCCCACGACACCTCCTTCGTGCGCGAGGCGCTCTCTCTCTTCTTCCCGTCCCTCCTCCTCCTTTCCCCGCTGCACGACCCCACGCTCTCTCTCGAGCTCCAGAACTGGGCAGACTCCCTCTACTCCCGCGGGATCGAGGAGTGCCAGTGCAGCTCGCTCTTCCTCCAACAGCTCCTCTGGCAGCACGACGCCTTCACCCTCGACCCGCTCGCCACGCTCGCCCGCGTCTTCGACGCCCTCCGCAGCGACCACGCCCAGCTCCGCAAGTACGGGCTCGCCCTCCTCAACAGCCTGCTGCGCCGCGTCCTCGCCACGCCGCAGGCCTTTACGCCTCTCGCCGTGCTGTCTCCTGCAGCCCTCGCGCAGTGGAAGACGGAGACTTCTGTACACTGGGACACCTTCATCTCCGTCTACCAAACGCTTGACGAGTACGCCACGCACCTCGTGCGCTCCGTCTGGGGCAAGGTCGACTCGCTCGCCGCCTACTCGCCCGCCGTCGCCGCTGTGGGCTTCCTGCAGCTCACTCCCGCGTGGGTGGAGTTGCTCTATCGCCGCGGGCTGACGCAAGGCAACCCGCACATCCGCTCGCTGCTGTTCTCCTTCGTTCTGGCGCCCGCCTCGCCCTTCGTGCGCCACGCCGCGGCCTCCGCTCCCTTCATTCTCCAGTCCATCGTCCCGCTCGTCAACGACGCCGCTCTCTTCCGCGGCGCGCTGTACGGCATCGGCTTCCCCTTCCTCGCCTTTCTCTCCCGCGTGGCCGCTGCGCTGGACGAGTCAGCACGCGATCGCTTCTACCGCGAGCTGCTCGCCACCACGCGTCGTAGCATCACCAACCCCGTGGCCTTCCAGTTCATTCTGGGCCTCTTCGACGCGGCGATGATCCCGCAGCCGCCGCACGACCTCACGGATACGGTGAACTCCTCCGCCGCCGGCTCCGAGTCCATCTCGCACCAGATGATCGACGAGGTCATGCACGCCTCCCTCGCCTGGCGGCCGGCGCTGGACGCCGCGCTCTGCGCCACGCTGGAGGAGCTGAGCGACCGCGTTGTGACGCAGGTGAGTCAGCCCTCCCTGCAGAAGAAGGCGCAGCGCGCGCTGCTGGACCTAGCGGTGAACCACGGTGTGATCAATGAGAACGATCTGCCCAACGCCATTCGCTTGCTGGCCGCTCTGCGCGCCGCCAACGGCGAGAAGGGCGTCTCTGCGGCGCTGCTGAAGCAGATGGAGCCGGTGCGCGCGGCGATCCGCTCTCTGCTGGGACAGGCGCTGGACGACCTTGTCTCCAGCGAGGGCAGCGACCCAGCGCTGCGAGTTCTCACCCTGCTGGTGCAGCTGGACAGCCGGCTGACCCTGCAGCGCAACGACGCGCTGATGGCGCGCGTGGCGGACATTTACTCCCATCTCTCGCTCTCCTCGCTGAGCGGTCTGCGCCTGCTGGCAGCGCTCAGCGCCGTGGACGGCGTGCTGGAGGGTCTCTCGCCAGAGCCGGTGTTGGCCCTGCTGCGCGACGCCTTCGCGGAGCGGGTGTGGAGCGAAGAGCTGCGCTGCGCCTTCCGTCTGGCGAGTGCTCTGCGGCCCGCGCTGTTCGCGGAGGCGATGCGTCGCCTGCTGCCGCCATGCTTTGAGAGCGACGACCTCGCCCGGTCCTGCCTCCTCCTCCGCTGGGCCAGCGCCGCCTCCACCTGTCTCTATGAGGCTATGAGTGATGACAACACCAACACAATGACCACGGGCTGCTTCGGCGGCAGTCTGGGGTCGCTGCTCGGCTTGCTGCGCCGGTGCGTGTGAGGAAGGGAGTTCACGACTAGAGTGGAGGCCAGCGCGCTCGCCTCCGTGGAGAAGGCCGAGCTGGTGCACTGCGTGTGGAACCTCGTGCTGGCCAGAGTGCGACAGCAGCGCGCGGCCGACGCGGAACTGCCCGAATTGTTGAAGGCACTCACCTACGAGTGCTACACGGCGGACGGCGTGCTTATGGCCGTGCTGCTGCCGCTGGTGGTGTGTCTGCAAGAACCGCTCTTCCAGAGGTGTGCGTCGGACCGCGGTCTCAGACCTAGCTGTGGTGACGACATGCTCTCCGCCTTCCTGGAAGCGCTCTTCGTGTCCTACCGCGACGTCCGCCTGAACTCCTCCTTGCGTCGTCTCTATTACTCCATTCTCACCAACCCCTTCTTCTTCCTCCACGACTCCTTCCACCAGCCCTCGCACGCCTATCACCAGTTCCTGCTGTTCGTCGTGCAGGAAGTCACCTCCAACGCCGGCTCCGATGGACTCTTCTTCGTCTCGCTGCTCACCGCCGCCCTGAAGCAGGTTCCAGCGGCCATCTCTCACTATGTCCACGAACTGGCCTCTCTCGCCGTCATGGCGGAGTCGCGCGACGAGGTGGCGGTCACGCGGCCTTCTGTGGAGGACTACGTGCGTGTGGTGGTGCTTCACTTCTTCAACGCGCTGGGCGCGCCGGCTACTGCTGCGCTGCAGGCGATCATGGTGGAGTTGCTGGAGCTGAACCTGACCGTGCTGTCCGCCGGGCGGCACATCCAGAACAGCGAGGGCAACGGCGCGCGTCTGCGCTGCTGGCAGGCGCTGTGCGTGCTGGCGCGCCGTGCGAACGTGGGTGGTAATGCCCGGATTCACGAGCTCTTTTGGAAGTGTGTGACACAGCTGAACCTGCGCGACGTGCGGCACTACATCGACCTGGTGGGCGTGGAGTTGATCCGGGCGTATGAGCGCTGAGGGCGCGTGAGGCTTAGGCGGCCGGCGGACCTGGAGGAGAAGCTGTACCCGCTACTGGCGGACGTGAACCAGCAAACGCAGAGTCTGCCCTCGCTTCTCCTCATTGCTTTCTTCACCGTCCGAGGCGCGAAGAATGATGTGAAGAGTGATGTGAAGAATGATGTGAAGAATAATGTGAAGAATGATGTGAAGAATGACGCGAAGAATGATGTGAAGGATGACGCGAAGAATGATGTGAAGGATGACGCGAAGAATGACACATCACTCCTGCAAGGCTTCCTGCGCGTGGCGACGCCGTGGACGATGAGCACGGACGGGTTGGTACGCACGCTGGCACAGAGCACGTGCTTCGAGGTGATGAGCCGACTACGCTCCTGCGGCCAGCTGGACGCCGTGTACGAGTCGCTGTTCGCCTACCTGTCCTGCAACCAGCACATCATCTCCATGCGCAAGCGACAGATGGCCGTGATCGCCGCCTTCGACCCCGCTGTGGCGGGTTCGTTGCATGCCATTCTCGCCTCGCCTCAGAACAATCTGAACGACTTTGTGCCCGAGGCGCTGCTGGACAAGCTGGCGACGGAAATGAGCGTGCTGTTCGACCTGTGGCACCAGAATGGGAGTTCGCGGGCTGCGGCCAGCACGGCGGAATCCGTGGAGGGTGTGGTGGAGAACTTTCAGAAGAAGATTCTGCCGTGGGAGGATAGCGGCAAGGACGAGGTGGCGACGCGCAAGAAACAGGACATTGTTCTGGTTGCCTCCCTCGTGAACAAGATGTCGCGGTGACAAGTGTGTGTGAGACATAGGCCGAATCTGGGCGGACTGACGCGCACCAGCGAGATCTTCGCGGTGAAGACGCTGGTGGTGAGTTCGCTGCGAGTCAAGAAGGACCCCGTGTTCACGTCAGTGGGCGTGGGGTGACAATGTGAGATGTAGACAAGCGTCACCTCCGAGGAGTGGGTGAACATGGAGGAGTGCCCTCCCGAGCGGCTGGCGGAGTACCTGCAGGGAATGAAGGCGCAGGGGTACACGCTAGTGGGCCTGGAGCAGACGATGTCGAGCAAGATGCTGGGGCAGGTGGAGCTTCCGAAGAAGATGGTGCTGGTGCTGGGAGAGGAGAAGGAAGGCATTCCACCGCACATCATCCAAGTAGGAGAAGCCAGTGGCGTGAATTGTAGCTGCTGGACCTGTGCGTGGAAATTCCGCAGTATGGCATCATCCGCTCGCTGAACGTACACGTCAGCGGCTCGATTCTCCTCTGGGAGTACATATCCTTGTCCCTTCGCTCTCTGCCTTCCCTAACCGTTGCACACGAGACAGAACATGTTGCAGTAAAATGGGGTTATCGGCGTGTTTGTTTAACACAGAACAGTCACTCCAGAAACCGGGACGATTTCGAGCTTCCTTCAGAAAAAAGGAATACTAAGGAAGAGGACTATTTGCAATGTCAAAACTCATCCAGAGCGCGTATACGTGCATCGAGTCGCAAAAGTACAAGAAGGCGGTGACGATTCTCGATTCTCCAGAGCTGAGTCGTTATCCTCTGGCAAAAGCATGCGCGTGTGTATCGTTTCATCCGTAGTCGCTGTGCGCCTATTGCAGCATTCAGCTGGGTAATCCGACGAAGGTCAGAAAGGCCATCGAGGAGCTGATTGTGGGTGTTTCATGAACGGAGTCATCTGAAATAGGCGTTGAAGCCCACGGACCGCATCGTTCTAAAGCAGGCGTTGAACGGAATCCACTACATCGGCGACTACTCTCTGGCAGTGAAGCTCTTCGAAAACGCGCATGCCTTGGAGAAGAACAACATCGAGACTGGAGAGTGGCTATACTTCTCCTATTTCTGCACGGTATTGCAGCGAATGGTGGTTCATCGTAGCGGAACTTTGAGAAGATGCGCGACCTCTCGGTAGAGTTGATGCGTCTTTACAAGCTCAAGAAGTACACGGTGTGGAACGCGGTCAACGTCCTCTTCAACAAGACGCCGGAGGACCCCGAGAAGTTCAAGAAGGTGCTTCTCCTCAGCGAGATGATCATCCGCAACACGCTCAAGACGACGGACGTCAAGTCGCGAGAGGGCCGCGGCTACCAGTGGGTCCTCATCGAGATCCTGTGCCGCGAGGGCAAGTTCGAGGAGGCGGAGAAGGAGGTGGAGGAGCGCATGGCCAATTACGTTATGTCGCAAAAGCTATTGGACGAACGAGTCTTCCAGCGCACACTCCTGCGCGAGCTGCACCGCGAGGAGGAGATCCTCCCGCTGATGGAGGAGGACATCAAATCGGGCCGGAAACTGGACTGGGACGCGATTCTGTTCTACGTGGACAGTGTCTGCGCGCTGCTGGGCGACGAGGCGTTGCCGCGCCTGGAGCAGTTCGTGGCGCAGACGGCCGACCAGAAGGCGACGCGCGAGCTGTGGCTGCTGCGTCTGGAGGTGTGTGCGCGCGCGGTGCAGGCGGGAAGAAAGGAGAAGGCGGCGCTGGCACAGCTGGTCCGAGAGTACGTGGCGTTCATTGGACACAAGCCGTGCTGCTACAGTGACCTCGAGCGATGGCTGGACCTGCTGCGGGGCGATGAGCGTTCCGGTGAGGAGGGGGTGTCAGAAATAGGGTCGATTTCGGTCATGACGGAGATGATGATGGAGCACCTGGATCTGACGATCTGCGTGGTGAAGGGCGACGAGCTGCTGCGCGGCGTGCAGCTGAAGATCACGGCCATCCAAATCGCCCTGTTTTTGAGAATTCCGATAAACGAGCCGTTTTTGAAGGAGCTGTACCACATGTACGCGTCGTCCTCCTCCTCCACCGTAGCTACGCTGCCATGCTGCCGCAGTACCCCGACACCCGCGCCACCAAGGAGATTCTCTCGCTGCACTGGATTCCGTTCATTGTCGCGCAGTGTCTCCACAACAAGGCGGCGCAGCTGCGCGGGCTGGAGGCGTTCCGCTGCGAGTGCGAGGCCGTGGCGGTGCTGGAGGAGTTCACCCACAACTGCCACCACTTTTTCAAGGCGTGGATGGCGCTGTGCCTGCAGTACTACCTGCTGGGCGACGCAGCGAGCAGCCAGGCGAGCTACGGTGGGCGTGGTGGGCGTGCGTGAGAGCTAGTGCATCTGAGCGTGGGCGAGATCCAGATGATGTCGCTGTCCTTCCCCGTGGAGCACACGCTGCGCGAGTGGGGCGGGCTGCCCACGGCGCGGACGCTCTTCGAGAAGATGAACAAGTTCATGTACCACGCGTAGGAGCAACCCAGAGGGAGTCGAGCGTAGGCGCAAGGAGACGCACGTGAAGGCGTTCGACTGCATCCGCGAGGCCTCGTTCATCAACTCCCACACGCTGGAGGACCTCGTGGCGCGCTTCGACGCCAGTCGCGAGCCGCATGCCTTCTTGGTGACGTACTTTTTGACGGCACTGGCAGCGTCGCTGAAGGAACCGGATGTGATGAACCAGGTGTGCTTCCAGGAGCTGCTGAATGCGGAAGAGGCGAAGGAAAAGGATAATGCGGACTACAAGTTCGTGCGATTCTGGAACACGAAGGGAACACAAATGGAGGAGTTGGAACACAATTCGGGATTGAAGGAGTTGACGTGTTTTGAGAGTGCTGTGGCGTCGTTCTTGTACGAGCTGCGCGAGAAGGAGTACCAGATCGACAAGGTGAGAATGGAGGTGATTTCGAGAGTGCACGAGTCCTGTGCTGCTCTGGGCGAGAATGTGCCTCAGCTGATCCGCTCCAGCTATGTGGTGTTCGACAAGGTGCTGAAGATGAAGATGGAGGGAAATGTGGATGATGCCAAGAGTGTGGAGGAGCTGCTGGAGTCCATGCAGAGCACGGTTGCGGCGAGCGTGGAGAACGAGGGCATCGTGTCGCCGGCCGTGCTGAGCCAGCTGTCCCAGATCGCGCATTACACGCTGGTCTGGTTGGAACTGATACTGGCGAAGAACAAAAAGTGCAGCAAGCCCATGCCCGCCAGAGAGCCTGTTGCCGCGAGAGGGAGGAATAAGGAGTAGATTTCCCAGTTCATCGTGGATTGCGAGACGAAGTTGATTCGTATGGTGCGCATTCCCACCGTTGGGGTGACAAAGTACTTTGACCTCTTGACGCAGAAGGATCTGGCGGAGGGAGTGAGAATTGGAAGATGGAGTGAGACATAGTGGTTTATCACGGATATCAAGAGTGCGGTGGACCGCGTGAACAGGGCGCACCACGAGAACGTTCTCGCGATCCACACGCTTTGTGATGAAGTGCTGGGCGAGATGAAGAAGAAGAACTACCGTGTGAAGGTTGAATAGTGGCGTTTGTTCCAAACAGAGCACATAAAGAGACAACTACGCAAAGTGGATATCCTTGCTCAAAAACGCATTCAGCAGCCTATCCCTCACTCTCTATCCAAAAGCGCACTTCATGAAATCCTCAATGGCCATTTTGGAAGCACGCGCCTCGGCAAATCCAGCTAATGCTCATTCCAGGGCATCATTCCCACTTTCCTCCAGCACAGACAGCACTACTTCCTTCGTATCTCTCTCCTCCGGCGCCTATTTCTCATGCACATCCTCAACCACCACCTTGTTGTTCAGGGAACAGAAGGTCTCGTAATTCTGCTTCAGCATCTCAATCACCTTCTTGTTCTTGAAAATCGCAGATAGCGTCTTGTTCTTTCGCTGAAAGCACAGGCGGACCATGCCATCCCACTCCTACTCTCAATTCCTCTCCTCACCCCCTACAATGAAGTTCACGGTTGGAGGCGGGTTGTACGGCTCGATGCGGCACACGCGCGACTCTACCTTGGGAGGGGGATTGAAGTTGTTCCGCCCCACCTTCAGCAGCTGCTGCGTTCTCGCCAGCAGCTGCGTGTTCACCGACAAGCGGCAATACAAATTGTCTCCAGGTCTACTCCTGAGCATTCTGGAAAGAGGCTACTTGGCACACAGTCGCTGCGTGAACTCCTCCTGGAACATGAGCACGGCAGCGCGGAAGAAGGGACGGTGCTGGAGCAGCTTAAACACAATGCCCGACGAAATGACGTAGGGGACGTTTGCAACGCACAAATCGAAGTACGGAAGCTCCACCTTCAAGAAGTCGCCATGAATAATCTGCAAGTGGGACGCATATTCCCTACCCATTACCTCAAAACAGAATACTCACGTTCCCTGCACCTTCTTCTGTACTTCATTGACCATGCGAGGATCCAACTCCACGGCAATCACCTTCTTGGCCTTCTTGAGCAGCTCCATCGTGAGAATACCATTACCGGGACCGATTTCCAGAACGATATCCGTGGGCTTGATGCCCGCCTTCGCCACGATGTTCTGCACCACAGCAATGTTCTTGATGAAGTGCTGACCCAAACCACCTGCCGCTCCCGTTGGCGCAGGTCCCGACGTCACGCTCGTCTTACGGATAGGCCGTTCCTTAGGCATCGTGTGAGAATCAACTTGGCGTAGGAATTGTGTGGATTGAAACTCAGAGAGTGGGGAAAGCACTCGTTCGTTGTATCAGTAACAAACTAAAGAAAAACGCAGAGTTACTGGACGCTGAGGAGAGGAATGGCCTCCATATTCACCTCCTTCTCCCTCAGCTTCTTCTTGTTCATCAGTCTCCCCACGAGCTTCAGCACCT
>ERZ827156.2697-NODE-2697-length-17571-cov-16.766385_pt1 | contig 17571 bp, 16 predicted proteins | sample MGYA00519919_ERZ827156 | MGnify/ENA primary metagenome ERZ827156 (study PRJEB31778, sample SAMEA3449269) | human gut metagenome | biome: human gut; feature: human-associated habitat; material: faeces | place: United Kingdom | collected 2010/2012 ... | reverse complement strand
TTTTTCAATTTCTACTGGTAATTTCAGCTGATATGCTGTATAATGTTCTTGTGGGGTTTGTTTTTTTACAGCGCCATTTTTTATAACTGATTTCTGCAACCTTTTACTTCCGTAAGCGGTATTACATACAAAAGACCTCCGAACCTACGCAGAAAGGAATACTATATGAAAAATAAACTCCTGACCCAGGCGGCAAAATCCATGTCGGCCGTTTTTCTTGCAGCCGTTACGCTCACGAATGTTCCGGGCTGCGTCAATGCAGGCGCAGTTAAATCCATCGAGCCGGTCTACCCGAAGATGGCTCAGTACCCCGGCGAGGACGAAAACGGCTGGGACAAGTGGAACTCCTCCCGGAGGAAGCAGCTCAGCGCCCCGGATGGCTACTGCGACAGCCTGTGGAGCTTCTACGGCGACAGCTCCCGCACCTACCTTTCCAGCACCCAGGAGAACCGCGCGTACTCCCCAGTGAGCCTGTATATGGCTCTGTCCATGCTCGCGGAGTGCACCTCCGGCGAGAGCCGCAGCCAGATACTCAGCCTGATGAACGCCACGGATATTGAGACACTCCGCACCCAGGCGGGGCAGGTCTGGAACGCAAATTACTGCGACGACGGCGCGATAAAGAGCGTCCTAGCGAACTCAGTGTGGCTCTCTGACAGCCTCGAAACCAACAGCGGGACCATCGGCACTCTCGCAAAGAGCTACTACGCCTCCGCGCATTCCGGGGAGTTCGGCTCTGATGAAATGACTCAGGCTATCCGCGGCTGGCTCAACGAGCAGACCGGCGGCATGCTAAATGACGCTGTGTCCGATGTCGCCCCGGACGCCTCAACGCTGATGGCGCTGTATTCCACGGTGTGGTTCAAAGGGCGCTGGGATAACGAATTCAATAAGCAGCTCAATGATACGCGCACGTTCCACGCTCCATCCGGAGATGTCCAGGCGGAGTTCATGAACCAGTCGTTCGACCGCAGCTACTACTGGGGCGAGGACTTCGGCGCAGTGAAGCAGCCGTTCGTAAGCGGGTGCGATATGTGGCTGATACTCCCCGACGAGGACAAATCCGTCAGCGATGTGCTGGATTCCGGGAATTACCTTAGCCTGCTGACCGATGGCTACGACTACGAAAACTCGCGAACCATGAAGGTGAATCTCGCACTGCCGAAATTCGACGTTACCTCCACCATCGACCTCAGGGAAGGTCTGACGGAGCTGGGCATCACCGATGTGTTCAGCGAAAACGCGGATTTCTCGGAGCTGTGTTCCTCGGAGCTGTACGTTAACAGCGCGCGGCAGTCGGCAAGGGTCACTATTGACGAGGAAGGCTGTACAGCGGCGGCGTTCACGGAAATGCTGCTGAACGGCTCCGCATGCCTGCCGGAGAATATCCAGGAGATAGATTTCGTGCTCGACAGACCATTCCTGTTCGTGATAACCGGGCTTGATGGTCAGCCGCTGTTTGTCGGAACGGTATTTAATGTGTGAGATAAAATTACAGGCGTAGTTTGTGGGATCCTTAATGATAGGCATGCCAGTTGGGATTGTGACAAACTATAATTTAGATGTGTAATGTTCTTCCGAAACAGTCCGCCGGACTGTTTCGGAGGATAGTCACGACTAGATTTTATATGTTGCTTGTGGGGGAAAACTCTAGAGCGATACCCAAAGCGCACACTAATCGACTTTCCCAATAAATCTGTAATAAATCTCCACCCGCATTGTATTAGTTACGCAGTCACGCTCATGAACAACGATTTTTTCAATCAGCAGGTGGACTAATTCTTCCGAAAGCTCCGTAATGTCGGTGTATCGCCGAATCAGTTCTGCGAATTTCTCGGCATTTTCGGTGAGCTGCTGGGACTTACCTAGCTGTTCGGAAATCCGTTTGAGCCTTTCCTGGATCTCCGTGCGCTCACGCTCAACATTACCGCTTAGCTCGGAATAAATCTCCTCGCTGAGCTTCCCGAGTGCCTTGTCCTCGTAAAGGCTCTGAAATATTTTGGCTAACGCCAGTTTTCGTGCGGTCAGCTTTTCCGCTTCTTTCTTAAGAGCGGAAAGCTTCGCACTTTTTTTGCTGCTGGAAGCGCTTAACATCTGCTCAACGAACCGGTCCTTGCCCTCGGAGGAAAGCGCCGCGTTACGCTGAATACTCATTAGAACAATCTGCTTTATCTGTTTCAGAGTAATACTGTGCCGCGAGCACTCAGACTTGCCGTACCGCTTGTAAATTGCGCAGGAGTACCGCCCGGATTTGCCGCTTTTGCTGAACACCATTTTTCGCCCGCACTCCCCGCAGACCATAAGTCCGCGAAAGATGTTGTCAGGATTTTCGACCTTTCGGTGCTGCTTTACAGCAAGCCTCTGCCCGACCGCCTCAAAATCCTCGCGGGAAACCAGCGGCTCATGGTTGTCACGAACCACTATCCACTCGTCCTCGGAGGTCTTGCACATCTTCTTGCTTTTGAACGACTTGCTCTTTCTGCGACCGTTCACCAAATCTCCTACATAAACCAGATTTGTCGCAATCGAATAAACGCTCCTGTCCTCCCATGCGTAAGGGTGCTTCGCGGAAGCCGAATTTTTGTACACGCCGTACTTTTCAGCAAGAAACGCCCTCGGAGTCAATATAAGGTTCTGTTCGAGGTATTTTGCAACCTCATAACAGCTTTTGCCCTCTAAAAGAAGCTCGAAAATCTGTTTCACTATCGGCGCATTTTCGTCCGGAACAATGCTGTGTCTGTCACCGTCAGACCGTCTGTAACCGTATGCGGGATAACCTCCGAGGAATTCACCGTTCCTTGCTTTAAGGTGCAGAGCGGACTTGATCTTCCGGCTGCAATCTTTGGCGTACCACTCGTTGATTATGTTCTTAAACGGCGCAAACTCGTTTTCGCCGTGGTCGGAGTCAACATTGTCGTTCACTGCAATGAACCGCACGTCATGCTCCGGAAAGAAAATCTCGGTGTAGTAGCCGGTTTTGAGGTACTCCCGCCCAAGTCTGGAAAGGTCCTTCACAATGACCGTGCCGACCTTGCCGCACTCAATGTCGCTAATCATGCGGCAGAAATCGGGTCTGTCAAAATTCGTCCCGCTGTAACCGTCATCAACATAGAATTCTGTTACGGTAAAGCCATTGTCCCGCGCATACTGCGAAAGCATAGTTTTCTGGGTCTGTATGCTCGCGCTGTCACCACCGAAATCATCATCTCGGCTGAGCCTGCAATAAAGCGCTGTAATCCTGTTCTGCTGTATGTTCATAATAACCGTCCTTTCTTTCAGCAGACAGAATCGGAATATTTGCACTTTATATTATACACTATTCTCAAATAAAATTCAAGACGCTAAAGCGTAAAAGTTGCAAATTTGATACTGTTTACCGTTGTAAAAGATTTGGTTCTGTGGTATAATAAACGTCCTCGCACATACGAAAATCATAGATTTGCTCCGTGCGTATCGGACAATTATACCATAACCTCGCGGTTATGGTATAATGAAAAAAGTGTTGGGAAGTGATGATGTGAAAAGAGTAGATTTCAGCAGCGTAATAAAAATCCTGCTCAGCTATCGTAGCCTGAGCGAGAGCTTTTCGCAGGGCGAGTTTATCGCGGAACTGTTCAGCACATTCTATGAAAAGAGCGACGCTTCCGTAGACGACGGACAGGTCAGCCGCTGGGTGAACGGAGATGAACGCGTCCCCGAACGCTATGCGGCTTTCTACTCGGAAAATCTGAATTCCCTATGCACGGACATTCTAACGAACATTTTCCCCGTCCTTTCCGACCGCTGGCAGGCTGTCAATGAAATTCGCGATTTAGTGCTTTACGACACCGGGATTTCTGAAAACAAGAAATCCGAACTGCTCTGCGGACTGAATCCCGACAACGATTATTCGTGCGCGGAGTTCATCGCAAAAGTCCTGCTGTTCGCTATGCAGCGCGGAATTTCCGACCTCCGGAAGTACTCTGAGAGCGCTTCGCCCGTGCTTTCCGGAATGGTGTTCGGCTGTGATGTACCGAAAGTCTGCCCGCACTTCTGCGGCAGAGAAAGCGAACTGCAAAAACTCCACGATCTGCTCACCGAGAACGGCAAGGTGTTCATCAGCGGAATCGCCGGAATGGGCAAAACAGAGCTTGTCAAAGCCTACGCAAAGGCACACAAGAAGGACTACACGAACATCTTATTTCTGAACTTTCGCAGTAGTCTTGCCGAAACAATCGCCGCGCCGGTTTTCGCCGGAGATGGCGGACTGATGACGGTTTCCGACCGCTATTCTAATCACCTCCGCTTGCTGAAAACACTGTCGTACAGCACACTTATTATAATAGACGGCTTTGACACGGTCGCCGCCGAAGAACCCGAGCTTGCCGAGATAATGCGTCTGCGCTGCCGGGTGCTTTTCACCACAAGGAGCAGTTTTGAAAACAGCGCAGTGCTGAACCTCGCAGAACTGTCTGAGGAAAACGCGCTTTTTCTTTTTTCAGCATTTTTTTCCCGTGCCGAAACGGAGCGCGAAACCGTCACCGAATTAATCCGCACAATTCACTTCCACACCCTTGCGATAGAACTTGCCGCAAGGCTATTACAGCGCAGTTTCATCAAGCCGAGCGAGCTTTTAGGGAAGCTGAAAAGCGGTTTCGGAAACCCCGACACCTCCGACAAAATCCGTTTCACGAAAGACGGGACGGCATTCAGTGACACCTACCACAACCATATAAGAACGCTGTTCGCGCTGGGAAATCTCTGCGATGAGGACAAGTATGTAATGCGCTGTCTGAGTTTCGTCCCCGAACGCGGAATCGACGCACGGAACTTTGCGCTGATAGCGCAGCTTTCCACGATGAACAGCATAAACGACCTCGCAGAGTACGGATTTATACGCACTTTCGAACCGGGCGACTATACGATTTCACTGCACCCGATGATTCGCGACATCACCGTCACGGATTTGAAGCCGACATTCACAAACTGCAATCGGCTGATGAATTCTATTAAATTGATTTGTGGTTTTCATGGAAAGCTAGTCCCGAATTTTCAGCTTTTCGTTGATATTCTGGACGGCATAATGACCTATATTGCCGCCGATTCTCCCGAGTTTATCCAGTTCGCCGAGGACGCTTTCACATACGTTTTTCAGCACAGCACCGAGGCTCTCTGCGAAAAAATCCTTGCGAGGATTGAAGGATGCGACAGCCTTTCCAACAACGACAAAGCCCTGCTTTGCGATTTCCGCGCCCAGATTTTGCGGATTTACAAAAAGGACAACCGTGCGGCACTTGAGCAGGAAAAGCAGGCGCTGTCGCTTTGCGCCGACCTTGACAGCCCGCTTTACATCAATCTTTGCAACAATCTCGGCAGTCTGTATATGGAAAACGGCGACCTTTACAACGCCGAAAAATACATAAATATCGGCTTTGCGCTGCTCGAAAAACGCGGCGTTATAAATCAGGATTACATTTCCGGACATCTGGTGAAAGGCTGGCTGCTGTGCCGACTAGACCGAATCGAAGAAGCCGCGGCGCTGCTCACAAAGTGCTGCGAAATACTGCGCGAAAACAGCGCGCTATGTTCGGAAAGCAGTGCGATCTGCTTTGAAAATGCGGCAGTGCTCTGCCGGAAAAAGAACCGCGACGATTACGCAGAAATGCTGTTCCGGTGCGCTTTTGAAATTTTCTGCGCGCTTCCCAATCGCGAACTGTACGAAGATGAAATCACGCGGCTTAGGTTAGCGCTTGAATAATCACCATTCATATTCGTATTTTTCTTCCTCGTCCTCATAGTATTCAGCGTTATTTACGCGCTCCAGTTCGGCTTCAATGCCTTTTTTCGTGAACATATCCCCGAGCCTGCCTCCCCTGACGGAAACAGGCTTTCCGTTTTTGTCCGTGTATCCTGGGTGGCGGTAGGAAATTGTACTGCCTGCGATTCTGCATTCAACTCCGTAATCCTCGTTCAGCGAACGGATCACATCGTCAAAACTCCGATTCTTCTCAAGGGAGATTTCATACCGGATAACTTCGCGCAGTTCGTCCTTGAAGCTGTGTTTTCCGAGTTTTTTCATCTGTGATTCAGCCTGAGTTCTGCGTTCGGCAGAGCCGTAAAAATTCTCGCGGACTGAGTGTACGAGCCCGTTGGCTTCGCATTGCTTCCCGAAATATTCGGACATCTCGAAAAGCTCTTTTCTTCCGCGACGAAATGATTTTCCCGTCTGCATATTGCAGTTGCTGACCAGAAAATGCGCGTGAATATGCTGTGTGTCGGTGTGTACCGCGAACAGCACCTGAAAGCCCTTTTTGTAGAAAAACTCATTCGCAAACTGCCGAGCGATTTTGTATGCAAGTTCGTATGTAAGGCGGTCGTTGTCGTCCGGGTGGAATGAAATCGCCAGCTTGTGCGCAAGTATCGTGTCTGGCTTCAGGCGGCTGTACGGCTTGCCGTTCAGCTTTCGCGTAACAAGAACATTGTTCGCGAAATTGTCGCGATCGCAGCCGAACGCATTGTAGAGGTTCGGCTCGGTCTTTTTTATCCCGCTGCGGATCTGGTCGGGGCGTTTTCCGAGAATGTACGCTGACGCCGATTTCAACTGTCCGACCGCCTTGCAGGGCGAAAATTTGACGTTCACGTTTCCGAATGCCATTCGCCAGCCTCCACAACATACATATCCACGATTGGCTTTTCGATGAACGCTTTCAAGCTTTCCATAACGCTGTAATATCGTTTCTGGAACGCTGGAATTTTGTCCGTAGCTTCGTGGAAATATCCGCAGTTCGCAAGGTAGGCTATCTGATTCAAGTTGTTTCCGGTCATCTGGAGTTCGTGAAAAATTGCCTTTATCGTGTTGTTAAATTGATAGATTTTCACATCGGATTTGTCGAGGATCTTCAGCAGAAAATCCGTTTTGTTAAGCCCGCTGGCTTTCTGCTTTTTGTTCCACCGCGAAAGCTCTTTTTCGGTGAGCCGAAATGAAAGCTGACGCGAACGGACGCGGTTGTTTGTGGTACTCATTTTGTACGCTCCTTTCTGTGGTCTGAGTTTTGTTTTGTGACCCAACCGGGGGTCTCGGGGGCGCAGCCCATGAGCAGGTAGACAGTCGGCGTCTAGCCAACTGTACTACCTGCCTATCCCCACAACGAGCCGAATTTGGCTAGACAAGCAGGCCCTCCATTGTGGGGATTCGCGTCCCCGACGGCGGCGGGAACCTGCGAAAAATCCGGTCACGCAACCCGCCGTCGGTCGCTCACGCACTGTGGCTTAGGGGCGTTTTCGTGTGACGTCATGCTGACTGCATTTTTGCGCCAAAGTGAAGCATATGACTTTCAAACGGCTTTTCATGTGACTTTATTCTTTGGCGAAAGTGATTTCTAAATTGCTGAAAGAGAAATCATTTATCCGTCTAGGAAGTCCCAGTCTACATTGTCTGCGTGGGATTCTTCGGGCGGTGCAGTTTTGCCGAGATTTGTTCCGACTAGATTCAAAAGATATGATGTCAGAAATGTGGGCAAGCCCTTTTCCAGAGCCTGTTCCACCGCTTCAACGATACGCCGGACGAACATTTTCTCACGCTCGCGGCTCTCGAAAAATGTGTCGGACTCTGCGCGTTTCTGCCGTTCAAAGAAGTCGCATACCGCAAGAGTAATCGCGTGATTTATCGACTTGTATTTCTCTTTGTCGAGGTTCTGCAAATACTCCCATGCCGTTTGCTGTTCAGGTTTGGAAAGATTGAAACGGAGTGTTGTGCTTTTGATTCTGCCCAAGCTGTTCACCTCTGTTTCTGGAGTTTTTCAAGTGCGAGGGTTTCGTAGCCCTTTGCTGTCGCGCATATATCCGAGATGATTGAAATACGGTCGCTTGGCGGAACGAAATTTCTGAAAATACAGCTCCCGCCGCCCGCGACATACAGCCGCATGAGTTCTGGATTGTACTCATATTTGCGAAGCGCGTCGAGGATTTCAGCGCTGTATTCTCTGGCGGCGCTGCGGATACACGCGAGGTACTTTTCGCTGATGTCCGCCTTACCATACCGGAGCACGCTCTCAATAATGCTCTCGTCAATCTTCGTCCCGAACCTGTCCATAACGGCATTTGCGGCGCGGATAACGCACTGATTCACACCGAGTTTTTCCGTCCAGCATTTGCTTGCAACGGGACGCGAGTTGGTTATGTACATGATGTTCATGGTGCCGTTTCCGATGTCCGCGAGCATATTCACTCCGCGCATTTCTGAGAGCCTGTCGATTACGGCGGTGTAGCCCTGCGGGAACACCGAACAGCCGACAAAACGCAGCTTGTACGGCCGGTCGTTGAACTCAAATTCAACGCGCTCGTTTCGCATGAGGTAGTTCGTGAATTCCCTGCGCTGCGACTTTACCCAAGTTAGCGGGAGTCCTGCGGCAAGGTAAACATCTGCCTCGGAAATCCCGGCGCACCGGAGTTCTTTCGCCACGCCCATGAGCGTTAGCAGGTAGTAATCGTTGTCGCTCGCTTTGTCCGAAACAAATGCCTTGTGCCCCTCCCCGCAGCTGTAATACATTCCATCGCAGCGGAGAATGTTCGAGCCGAACACCGGGCGGGTGGTTGACGGAATTACGCCTGTGAGCGTGATGGTGTTCGCGGTTTTGATGTTTCCGTAGCCGTGGTCTATTCCGATAATTCTGATGTTGTTAAGTGTTTTCATGTTTGTCCTCCTTAATGGCTGCCGCGCTGACAAGAGTAGGCTGTTCCAGCATCTGCATAATGAGCTGCTCGGAAGTTTTCTGCGCAGACTGATTACTGTACGAGGTTACAATGAACTTTGTGCCGCCGATGTCCTCCTCGTACTGTTCGCCTAATCGGCGGTAGTTGTTTTCTTCCATGAGTTTCCCTCTGATTGATATATTTCGCCTTTCTGCCACCGCGGTGATTGCACTTTCGGCGATGTGTTTATTCTACTTGATTTTATCTGAAAACTCATTGATGGGACGTTGATGGAGAATTGAGAAGTTTGAACTGATAATTAAATTTGAACATAGAAAAACGGCTCTATCTGGTAGGATAGAGCCGCAAAAAACTAATATAACCCATATGTTAAAAATGTATTTTTCCAAATGCAATTATCATTTCATCAACATTTTTATATCTGGTACTTTTATCATTAGACATACCTTTTTCAACGAATGTTTTAAGTTCAGGATTGGAAATATGTGAAGTATTGGTTTTTCCTGTCATGATAAAGTAAACTAGTCTAGTGATTGCATAAGTTTCATGTTGAATGCCATAATGATCAAATCCTTCAGTTTGTAATGACAAATCATTAAACCAACCTTTAAAATCTGTACTAAGTGATGTTAATTGGCTATTAGGGACTTTCACTAATCCAAAATCGGCAATTTTAGCTATTACTCCATCATCATATACTTTAAGCAATATATTATTGGGGCTAATATCTCTATGTAAAAGACCTTTTGAATGGACATATTTAAATGCACGAAGTACTTGCCTTGCAATATTTTTTCGTTCCTCAGTTGTTAGTGTTGAGTTAAACTTTTCATAATATTTAATAAAGTATAATCCAAACGCTCCATGACATATTCATACTTGTCAGTTTCAAAATGATATACTTCTACTATATACGGTGAAGATAGTTTTGACATTTGCTTATATTCTTGTAGAAATCTTTCCTTCTCTTTTTCATTGAGATTTGATTTTGCTCTCTTCAAAACAAACTGTCGATTGTAAAATTTGTCCTCAAATGTATAAACAAATGCATAAGAGCCTTCCCCTATCTGCTTTAAGTCAAGATATTTCTGTGAAGAAAAAGGCGAATCAACAACTACCGAATCTTTTTTCAAGAATATAGGCTCAACATAGTAGATTGAGATTTTTTCCATACCAATTGGTATTTCACTACCACTATATTGTTTTAAAAAATCCGAACAATTATCAATTATTTCACTATAATATGAATCTATCTTAAAAGCAAATGCTGTTGATTCTAAAACCTTTTCTAATTCTCTTATTACATTGAATGCAAGTAATAGTTCTCTGCTACTTTCTGCCCAGAAATGAGCAGAATGATCCGTTGTAGGAAGTCTAGAATTCATACTTGTAAAATTATTAACTAACATAGAGTGTAATGTTGAAAAGACTTCTTTCAACCTATCATCTGAGAACGATGAATATAAATCCTTATAATCAGTGTTAATATAATTTGTAATTTCTCTATATTCTGTTTCAATGAAATTCTTTACAGTCATCATTATTTGCAAATTACAATTAGTTCCTATCCAATGCCTCAATATCACTGAAATCATATCCGAACAATACTTTTTTCACGCAATATAATTACCTTAATTGTTTTAAAGCGGTCTATTCCTCTCAAGCAGAATATCTCCGATTTGATTATATCACATATTTCTGGAAATTTCAATATATAGTGCTACATATAGATATTGATCAAAGTAAAAGAGGATTGATAGATAGATCAAAATCTGCAAGAATAAAATTATAACACAAAATTCAAGCGAAAAAGGTCTACCCCTCAATGAACAGTATAACGCAAGAGATGTAGTTTTGCTAACTTCTATTGAAATATTCCAAAAAACCAAAGTAAATGGAAACGAAAGTTCTAGAAAAGCTAAACTATAAGTTTAGATCTTTCCCAATAAGGGTTATCTAGTTTTTTTCATTCATATTTAATATTAATTCATCAAGTATATTTTGTGTTGAAACCGGGAGTTTCCTCCACATATGAATGTGTTCTGTCTCGGAATTTGTTAGCATAACAGAATTACATTTGGGATTTTGCTCCCTGATATCTGTGTTGCCTATAAGGAAATCTACTGATACATTAAATATTTCTGATAGTTTTATAAGTGTGGAAATATCAGGTTCATTTGATGTTTTTTCATATTTAAATATTGCCTGCTGAGATATACTGAGCATTTCGGCAAGCCTTTGCTGTGATAATCCTGATTCTTCTCGTAACAACCGTAAGTTTTTGACCATAGAAACCTCCCAATTAACTCTATATATTAATTCTACCAAATATAATGAAATTATTAAAAAACCATTTAGCTGTTGACAAAACCATAAAGTTGTAGTATAATACAACTAAAGGTGGTATAGATATCAACACAATGTATTTATTCAACTGGAGATATAAAATGTTTAACAGAATGTTTGGCGAAGGACAAGAGGTCCAATTCAACAAACTAAAAATCATGGTTCCCATATCTTTAGTACTAGTTCTGGGCATGGTGATTTATAGCATGATATCTGGCAGTTCTTCGTGGATACCAGCAATGCTTGTTGTTGGTTTTATCTGGGGTATTCGTTACGTTCCCAAGTTTATTTTTCATAATTCAATAGGCAATTTATTTGCGGAGAATATTTTTACCGGAGTGGCTGCATTGTTCGGTATGCTTATTCTATCTTGTGTTTTTGGAGTGGTAATTATGGTTCTTGGTATATTAAGGTTCATTTACCTGCTGGTCGTTCGTGCTTCTAGGAGAGCCGAGTAGCAGTATCACCTTAACTACTGGAATAATAAACAAAACGGCAGCCGCAATCACAGACTGTCAAAAAAAGCAGGAGGTTTTTATTATGAAGATCATGAAGAAAATCGCTGCAGCACTCGTTGCAGCGGTAATGGCAATCACGGCTTTTGCCGTAACTGCAAGTGCGGACAGCATTTACGATACCGCAAAGGAGATAACAAGCGGCAAGGAAAACAAGATAACGGGCGTTGGTTACGGAAGCTGTGTAGACTACAAGGTAAAGGTCACTAAAAGTGGAATGATAAACCTTAATATAACTGCAGGTTTCAACTATGGTAGTTTATGGGTATATGACTCAGAGGGCAACGCGCTTTCATATGAGTCATATGAAATGATTTCCGGTGAAATGTATTCAACCGATAATCAAGAGCTGTATGTGAAATGGAATGCAGCAACTGAGAAAATAAAATTTAAAGCAAGTTACTCTGTATCTAGGGGTACATATTACATTAGGTTCAAGCACGCTGGCGTATATGATGGCGACAACAAGGTCTCCCTCACCGCCACCTTCCCATCTGCCACAGTATCCAAAGCCAAGATAAGCTATCTGACATTAAAGGTATCTCAAGGTGACGTTGCAGAGCTTGGCACTGTTCTGAGCGGTTCAGGCTCGGTCGAGTGGACAAGCAGCAAAGCTTCTGTTGCGACCGTAAATTCGAGTGGCAAGGTAACTGCCAAGGCAAAGGGTTCTGCGATAATCACTGCGAAATGCGGTTCTTCTAAACAGAAAATCAAGATAATCGTAAAGTGACCTGACATTTCTCAGGCTTCGCTTCTTAAGCGGTGACGCATATTCAGCATTGAATTGATCGCGAGGTGAAAATAATGGACAATGCGCTTATCAACGTTCATTACCGAAAGCCGCTCCAAGACGAGGGATGCTGCAAGTTCTGCAAGTATAATAACGAGGATAACGAGAATTTTTGCCAAAAGCTCTCTTTTTGGATTCCCAACACCGAATTTATATGTGATGAATACGAAGACAGCGATTTGCTGAAAAGTATTGAGTCGTGCTTAAATGAAGCGTACGCACTTCGGGACAAAGATATATCTGAAATGACAGACGCCGAGCTTGAAACGGAACGTGGTCACGACAAATTCGTGATGCTGGAATATGCCAAACGTCAGGAAAAAAGACAGAACTGGAGCGAAGCAATCAGGGCATATAAATCAGCGGGAGATCAGGGCGTTGAATCGGCATATTATCATGCTGGAATAATAGCAGATAATATGCAGTCATATCGAAAAGCCGCCAATCTGTACAAACTTGGTTATAAAATGGGCGACGAATGGTGTGCTTATCGTCTTGGATGTCTTTATTATTACAAACAGATTTCGGGATTGTTTGCCGATTCAAAAGCCCGCAGGTGTTTGCTGTATGCAGCAAGGAAAGGTATTCCGAATGCACAGTCAAAATACGCCGTGTATTTAATAGAGCATAATAGGAACATTGAAGCGTCAGAAAACAGTGGTGAGTTCTGGCTTATGTGTGCCTTGCTTAATTGTGACCAGGAGGCATCGGATGTAATAAGAAAGATTCGTTCAGGTTTTACTGAAAACACACTTGAATACTACGATAAGCGTTTGTTTGAAATTAAGCATTACATTATTGAGAATCGCCCAGAATACATTCCCAATTATAAAAGTTAGAAAGTCATGCGAATAACCGAAAGTGTTTATAAACGTATGATCAACAGTCCGCCATGTCCTCCGGAAACAGGCGGAATACTAGGTGGAAACCACGGCGTGATAACCCATATCGTTACTGACAGGGGTCTGGGTGATTACGACAGATATGTTCCGGACACCTCATATCTGAACAGGGTTATAATTCAATGGGCTGAACATGGAATTTCATTCATGGGAATATACCATACCCATTTCAATAACGATATCGGATTATCGCACGGTGATAAGCGATATATCTCTGTAATAATGGACGGCACCAGTGACGAAAGTGTTCTGTATTTTCCGATAGTTCTTCCCGGCAAAAGCGTAATAGCTTACCGCGCCGAGAAAAATGGTGAACTATCTGTTATCCGAGAGAAAGCTGAAATCATAAAAGGAGGTGAAACAAATGAATAATCAGACAACAGAAAAGGGCGTAAAGATCATCAGAATCCCAGAGGGTAGCTTCTGCGGTGGAAACTGTTCCGACTGCGTTTACTGGGAGCGCAACAATCGTGACAGCAATGACAGAGGATATTGCAATCACTACGGAAGTTATTATCACCCTTCCGAGCGTCAGGGATGTCTTTCTTATGAGAGCAGATGATTATTGAGCCTAAAGAACAATTTTAATAATCATCTTTTTTTTGATTTAGTGATCCGCAACTTATTTTTCGTCACGAGTTAAGGCAATACCTCACGCCAATAAAATGTTGGATTATGTGTGGTGTTGCCTTAACAACTATTTATCTGAAAGGATTCATTAAACTACGGTTATGGATAATGATAATATCCTTATCGTAAATATGAACACACTTGAGAAAACTAAGATCACATTACCCAACAAGGATTAAATGCGATCTATGATCACTATTCAATAAAGGAGGATACTTATGAAACACATTACCAAAGCATTATCATCAATACTGCTGGCGGCTTCTATTGCTGTTGGCAGCGTTGCAGTGAGTGAAATCACAAGCGTCAGCGCAAGCGCAGCTGATACCCATGATCTTTCAATTACGGGCTATGTATCATTTTATTTGACCCAAGGCGAATATACCGATATCGAATATAGATTTTCGGGAGAGGGAATAGCGGCAGTTCGTCTGAGAACAAGCGATAACATGACAGCATACACCAAAAATGTAAGATGGATTGAATATCCTGGCACCTGTCAGGCTTTCTACTGCATTAAGAATCTTGATGGCAACGATGGAACATTGCAATTCAGCCTGCTTGACGATGATTATCAGGAAGCGATGACATTTAATACCAATATATTGGTGGAAAAAGAGCCAGCCCAAATAACATTTAATGACATGTACTTCCCTACGTCGATAAACGAAGGTGAACACTGCCATATCAGCGGTGAAATAACCTCCACGGATATGATTGACAGCATTGAAGCCTATGTTTTTCAGTATGGCAGTTCGAATGTTGTTCTTTATTCGAGCGTATCGCCTGATCGTACAAGCTATGGACTTTATGATTCCGATTTGGACAATGGAATAGATTTTTCCAAACTTTCAGCAGGCAGCTACTACATAAGCTATCATGTTACAAGCGGTACAAAGGAAGAATACTATACCATTGACTTCAATGTCAACAGTACTGTCCCTGCGGAACCTACGGTAACTTTCAGCGATATGTATTTTCCGTCTTCAATAGATGAAGGAAATGGTCAGCATATCAGCGGTACTATAAGTTCTACCCAAAACATTGATACTATTCGGGCCGTAGTATACAGCAGCGATTCAAACGCGGTACTTTCTGCCAAGCAATACCCGAATTCCAAGAGCTATTCCCTTTATGATTCTGACCTTGACTGGGCGCTGAGCTTTTCGCAGCTTTTACCCGGCGACTACACACTGACATATTTTGTGTCAAGCGGTTCTGCTGACAGAAGCTATACTCACAATTTCACAGTCAAGGCTGCGGAACCTGCTGTGCCTGTCGTATCTTTTGAGAATATGTCATTCCCGTTATCGTTTGAGCAGGGTACCGACCCTGTTATGAACGGCAACATCAGGTCTACTCAGAATGTTGATTACCTGTCTATTGAAGTTCGTGACAGCTACGGGAATATCGTGCTCTATTCCTATAATAATCTTGCATGGTGGTATATTACACTTCAGGATTCTGGAATGAATACAGATATTGATTTTTCAAAGCTTGACGCAGGTGACTATACAATAAACTATTATGCCTCAAGCGGTCTTGGAAGCAATACATACACTCAGTATTTCACCGTATATCCTGCGTATAAGCCTGACCCAGTGATCACATTCAGTAGTATGTCCTTTTCAGAATCAATTCCCAAGGGCAATGGTCAGCATATCAGCGGAACTATCAGTTCTACTGATGAAATAGACACGATTCAGGCAGTTGTGACTGATTCCTCAGGAAAGGTTTGGCTGAATGCAAAGAGATACCCCGGTCAGAATACATATTCTTTGTTCAATTCAGCACTTGATTGGGATCTCTCTTTCTCTGAGCTTCCGGCAGGCGACTATAAGCTGACATACTTTGTCGCAAGTGGCGCAACAGACAGAAGCTATACTCATACATTTACAGTAAGAGAAAATACTGAGGATGGAGCAATTATACTGTTTCACGACATGGAATTCCCCGAAAATATAGCGGTCGGCAAGGGTCAGCATATCAAAGGAACGATAACATCGTCTGGTATTATAAAAAAGGTTCAGGCGGTGATCACCGACAGTTCTGGCAAGGAGATAAAGTCCGCAGTTAAATATCCGAATACTGGTTCATACACGCTGTATGACTCTGAACTTGACTGGGCCCTGCCATTTTCCGGACTCGGTGCCGGAAGCTATACCCTGACATATAACGTTACGGCTGGAAGTTCGACGCAATCGTACTCCTGTAATTTTACTGTCGGGAAAAATACCAGCACAAAGCTGAGTCTTGAAAAGGGATTTGCATATTGTGCAAAATGGTGGAATAAGCGCAATAAATCATGGCCAAACAACGGATCTGATTGTGCAAATTTTGCGTCACAGTTCCTTGCAGCCAGCGGTCTTCCGAAGGATAGCCAGTTCAAGCCTGGTACAAGAGTTGTCAAGGGTTTTGACAATCTGAAAAAGTACCTTTATAAGAATTATGGCGTTCAGACTATAATGAGGAAAAAGTACTCAGACTGTCTGGCTGTTGAAGAAGGTTTTGCAAAATACAAATCTAATCTGTCGTATAAGGATATCAAGCCAGGCGATTTGGTAGTTATGCCCGGATATGACAGCAATGGAAATAAGATTAACGACGGTCACATAATGATCGTATATAAGGTCAGCGGGAGCAAAATCTATTGCTATGGTCACAGCAACGACAGAAACGGTAAGACTTTTTATGTGAGCGACAGTTACATTCAAGGTGTAGTTAAGACATCTGCCCTATTTGGCTAAAAAATGAACATCTCCGGCATTAAATCGATGTCGGAGATGTTTGCTCTTATATGACATTAACTAATCAAGACAAGCTATTTAAATGCGAGGTCTTATAAAATGTGTCGCTTTTTTTTGAGTTCGGCATGATTTCCTGCGGTTTTAATCTTCATAAGTTCCATCTGAAAAAAGTGGCTCTCAGGTCTGCTGCCTGATTCAATATTTATTACATTTTGTGCATGGCGCTTCCCTGCTGGCTTGTTTGTTATACGCTTTTTTCGGGTCATTCTTCTTTTTGCAGCATCAACAAGCCCGAGCTTCCATAGTATGGTTGCTCGGGCTTGGGTGTTGAGTTATTTTACAGCGCCTTTCTTTTTTATTTGGAGATTTGACGCAATCTGTGTGGGAAATAAAGTCGGTGGAAAATTATAGTTAACAAATTGTTGTTTAAAGGCGAAACGCTGCTTGTGAGAGAAAACTATAATTTAGCGGCGAGTGTTCCGCTTACTGCAACCCCAAATCGGGAGTCAAGGGCGGAGCCCTTGTCGCCGTCAGGCGAAACCTCCGCACGAAGTGCGGATACTCCGTGCGGAGCACGGCTACTCTGCGCGCTGGCGCGCAGTCAAAACGTTCAAAAGCGCTAAAGGGGTGTGGGGGAAAACAAGAGTAACATTCCCAACGCGCACCAATCAGGCAGAATCAGAATATTAGCAATAAACACACTTGGTTTAGTCTTAACACACCGATTATGCTAAATACCTCTATTTGCCTGAATTTTTGTGGATTTTTAGAGGTTACCATATATATGAAAACTACCGTAATCGTCCACCATATCGACGACCTTGGACGTATCGTTATCCCTAAGGAGATCCGCAGGAATATGCACATTCGCGAGGGCACCCCATAGATAATATCCACCGTTATAGAACGACAAAATGGATATAAAAGTGTTTTCAAATAATTGCCCTGAT
>ERZ827156.2696-NODE-2696-length-17573-cov-4.884804_pt1 | contig 17573 bp, 23 predicted proteins | sample MGYA00519919_ERZ827156 | MGnify/ENA primary metagenome ERZ827156 (study PRJEB31778, sample SAMEA3449269) | human gut metagenome | biome: human gut; feature: human-associated habitat; material: faeces | place: United Kingdom | collected 2010/2012 ... | reverse complement strand
GCTAATTGTTTTGTACCCCCATCGAAAAATGTTGTGAACTGCTTTACGCAAAAAAATGATGGACCGCGACGATCCACCATTAAGATACACAAATATGCAAAATACGATATGTGAACTTAAATATCAACCCGAGACGCCTTTGCGCTAAGGTGAGAGTGAATCCTCTGCTTTCCTGTTTATTGACAACACTAGCAGTGTACCACACTTTGTATCAGTTGTCAAGTGTTTTTTCAGCTTTTTTATTTTTTTTAATTAGCTGTTCCCGAAGCCAATTCTTCTCTTTTTGTGTAAGCTCAGCATTCTTAAGGAGATCTGGGCGTTTTTTTGCTGTCCGAAGAATTGACTGCTCACGTCTCCACTTATCAATATTGCCATGATGACCTGATAGAAGTACAGGCGGAACTGACTCGCCCATAAAAACTTCTGGTCTTGTATATTGTGGATACTCCAGCAAATTTCCTTCAAATGACTCATCCTGCGCAGATGCTTCATTATTCAGTACACCTGGCACAAGACGCGAAATACAGTCAATCATCATCATCGCTGGAAGTTCACCGCCTGTAAGCACAAAATCGCCTGCCGAAACTTCATCCGTTACAATGAGGTCAAGCACACGCTGGTCAATTCCCTCGTAATGACCGCAAAGGAATATCAAATCTTCTTCCTTTGCATATTCTTCTGCCAGCTTTTGAGAAAATGGCTTTCCCTGAGGTGTCATAAACAGCACACGCGGCTTTTTTCCAATGCGCTCTGTCAGATCCTTCCAGGCATCGTACACTGGCATAGGCTGCATTACCATTCCAGCGCCGCCGCCATATGGATAATCATCCACCTTTTTGTGTTTATTGATCGTATAGTCCCGGATATTTACCGCCTCGATCGTAAGCAGTCCCTTTTCCGCTGCCCTGCCGATAATACTGGTATTTAATCCCTGCATGACCATATCCGGAAACAATGTCATAATGTAGAAATTCATGCTTCCTCCCGCCTGCTGTTTAAGTCTCTTAAGCCGTCAAGCAGATGTACCTGCATCGTACCGCCCTCGATGTCCACCTGTTTTACACAGTCTTTGATCGCCGGAAGTAAAATATCATCCGCACCCTCTTTGCTGATCACATAGACATCATTCGCCCCTGTCTGCAGTACATCAGTCAGCTCTCCCAAATCTTCACCCTCATCCGAGATCACTTTAAGACCGATGAGATCTGCTATAAAATACTCATTTTTCTTTAACTTTACGGCATTTTCCCTGGTCACATAGAGACTTTTTTTGCGGAACATCTCCACATCATTGATATTGTCATATCCCTTAAACTTGAGTATTACCATATTTTTGAAGAACTTTACCCCGGCAATTTCCAATGCAAGGTGTTCTTTTCCTGTGTCTAAGATTACCTGTTTTAATTTTTTAAAGCGTGCCGCATCATCTGTGGTCGGAAATACCTTGACCTCCCCACGCACACCGTGTGTCGTTGTTATGACACCTACCTGAAGTAAATTCTCCATAAAATCTCCATTCCTGCGTGTGAAAAATCTTATTTTCATAAAATTTTTCATTCTGTTATTTGATCCAGATTACAACATTCTCAACCAGACCTGTTTTCTGATTTGTAAAATTAATCTGCACGGAACCACCCTTTTCCAGTTTGATTTTCTTTGAAGAAGATAGATAAGATGTACTTTTTCCAAGCTTGTCATAATAAGTAAATGATGTCATCTTCCAGCCTGTTTTTGCCTTTACATCAAACTTTAATGTTTTTTTGCTTCCAAGCTTATAATTATAAATATTGGTATTTTTAAACTGGTTTTTTATTTGTTTGTTTCCTATTTTATAATTTGCAACCGGATTACTCCATTTATAAACAGTCAGTTGTGATGTAAAAGTTGTCAGGAGCCTTCCTGTTTTTACCGTCACTTTAATCGTTGATTTTCCCACCTTTAACGGTTTGATCCGGACATTATTGTCACCTATTGAAATCTTTGCCACTTTTCCATTTGAACTGCTCACTTTTGTAATTCTTCCGTTCGATGGCATATTTTTTACTCTATATATATAAGTTGTACTTTTCTTTGGGCAGTATACCTGTGTCAGTTTTCCCCTAAAACTCATTTTCGTGGAAGCACCTTTACAGTATTCTTTTACGATATCTGCTGTCTCATCTGACTCATTATCTTCGGTAAATACTGTATAGTTTCCTGTGTCTGTCACTATTTCACTGGCACTTGTCAATACCGGTATCTGTACAATCAACAGTAATGTCAATAAAAATATAGAGCATTTTTTTGTAATATCTCTCATTTTTATCCCCCTCTATTCTTCTCTGATAGAAAAAAAACCGGCTGCACCATGTTCATGATCACGCCGGTTTACTGCGAAGATTACTGCATAATCTCCACAATCACTTTTTTTTCTTCTTTTGAGGCAGCAGCCTTCACAACAGAACGAATCGCTTTCGCAATACGTCCCTGTTTGCCGATTACCTTACCCATATCAGACTGTGCAACGCGCAGCTCTAATACGATTGCTTTTTCATTCTCGGTCTCAGTCACAACAACTTCGTCCGGGCAATCAACAAGTGCCTTGGCAATTACTTCTACTAATTCTTTCATAGGTCCACCTCACTGATCCTATTTCTCAATACCAGCATTTTTGAAAATTCTTGCTACGGTATCTGTTGGCTGAGCTCCGTTTGCTAACCATTTCTTTGCTAAGTCCTCATTTACATGATACTCGCTCGGATCTTTAGTCGGATCATATGTTCCAATCTCTTCGATGAACTTTCCATCTCTCGGGGATCTGGAATCAGAAACTACGATACGATAGAAAGGTGCTTTCTTCTGTCCCATTCTTCTTAATCTGATCTTTACTGCCATTACTTTCACCTCCTTAGATTTTTGCTGTTCATTTATTAAAAAGGAAGTCCTTTAAACATTCCCTTTTTACCTTTTTTCATCATGCCGGGCATCTGTTTCATCATTTTCTTCGCCTGGTCAAACTGTTTTACAAGACGGTTGACCTCTGCGATATCCACGCCCGCCCCCTGTGCGATTCTGCGCTTTCTGCTCGGATTGAGCAATGATGGATTCTGTCTCTCCTCGACTGTCATCGAGAAAATGATCGCCTCAGTGCGTGCCATATTCTTCTCAGCCGCTCCCTCGTCAATCTCAGGCATCTTACCGCCGCCAAGTCCCGGCATCATGCCAAGGATACTGGAAAGACCGCCCATTTTTTTCATCTGACTCATGGACTCTAAATACATCTCAAAGTCAAATTCATTCTTGCGCATCTTTTCTTCAAGCTTTTTGGCTTTCTCCTCGTCAAGCTCGTTCTGTGCCTTCTCAATGAGTGTCAGCACATCACCCATTCCAAGGATTCTCGATGCCATACGGTCAGGATAAAACTGCTCTAAATCAGAAAGCTTTTCTCCCATACCTGCGTAAAGAATCGGTTTGCCGGTCACCGCTCTTATTGAGAGTGCCGCACCACCTCTGGTGTCACCATCCAGTTTGGTGAGTACTACGCCGTCAATTCCGATCTTCTCATCGAAGGTCTTTGCAACATTGACTGCATCCTGTCCTGTCATGGCATCGACCACTAATATGGTCTGTGATACCGCAACATTTTCTTTTATCTGAATCAATTCGGCCATCATGTCCTCATCCACATGAAGACGTCCTGCCGTATCGATGATCAGCACATTAAAATCATTCTTTGTGGCATGCTCTACCGCAGCCTTTGCAATGTTCACAGGAGTATTTTTATCTCCCATGGAGAATACTTCCACTCCCTGTTTTTCACCGTTGATCTGTAACTGTTCAATCGCCGCCGGACGATATACATCACATGCCGCAAGCAGTACTTTCTTGCCTTTGGCTTTTAACTTTCCGGCAATCTTTGCTGTCGTAGTCGTCTTACCAGCACCCTGAAGACCTGCCATCATAATGATCGTCAGTTCTTTGCCCGGACGAAGTGCAATCTCTGTCGTCTCGGAACCCATCAGGCGGACCATCTCTTCGTTTACGATCTTGATGACCATCTGTCCCGGATTCAGTCCGTTCATCACGTCCTGTCCGATCGCGCGCTCCTGCACATCTTTGACAAACTGCTTGACTACCTTGAAATTGACATCGGCCTCTAAAAGAGCCATCTTAACTTCCTTTAAAGCAGCCTTCACATCATCTTCTGTCAAACGCCCTTTACTTCTCAGGTTTTTAAATACATTCTGGAGTTTTTCGGATAAACTGTCAAATGCCATCTATAGCTCCTCTAATATCTGGTTGGAGATCTGTTCGATCTCTTCTAACACTGCCTCGTCATGGTTCTTATAGAACTCTTTGGTCAACGTGTGAATCTTTGTCACCATACCTCTTGCGGTCTGGAATTTTTCGATCAGATGAAGCTTGCTCTCATATCCTTCTAAGGTCTTCGTACACCGCTTTACCATATCATGTACACCCTGACGGCTGATTCCTTCTTCATCCGCGATTTCACCGAGTGAGAGATCATTGAACACAAAATCTTCATATATCTTTCTCTGGTGTTCGTTTAAAAGCTCTCCATAGAAATCATATAGATACGCCTGTTCAATCTTTTCTTCCATCTCATATCCCAATCTGTACTCTCACATCAGCACCTTGCATAGATTATCATAAAAAAGAATGGGTGTCAAGCATTTTTTCTTGACACCAGTATTTATTTTTTCTTAAAACATGACTTTTTTCCTATAACAGTATTGACAACACTTTTTTTCCCTGTTTATAATGAGCTAAACCTAAAATAAAAACTTTTTTGCTTGCGTAAATCATGCGCAGGAATGGAGGTTCTCATGAAAAATAAATATCAGAAACCTGCAATTTATCTGACACCTGAACATACAGAAGGCATCTATCTTGCAAGCGGCGCAGCCGGTGCAGCCGGTTCCGTAACCGCAACCTATATGGGAGTATGGGACAGATGGGCAGGTGGCGGAAAAGGTCTGGTTGCCGTGAACTGGAATAACGTGGCAGGCAATGTCGCCCTGACACTTTCCTTTAATACACCGATCGATCAGGTCGAGGTTGCCGGATACTCTGCGTCTACTTCTATTTCCGGCAATTCCGTGACTGTCAGCTTTAACCCGGATGGCGGTTCTGGCTTCAATCTTGGTCTTCACGTAAATCACTCCGGTGCAGACATTAACAGCCTGGATATGACAGGTCAGTCTTACACAGTATCCTGACACTGACTATTTGGCCGCATACGCCGGACCACATATTGTACGAGCATACTGTTTCATAACAAATAAGGAATTTCGTTTTGCAATGAACGAAATTCCTTATTTTTTAACCATTTTTCATTTTATGATCCGGTTCTGATATCCGAAACGCAATTCTACAGACTTGCTCTGACTAATTTCGGTTTATAACCATTTTTCTCCAATGCTTTGATGATCTGATTTTTGTGATCTGTACCAAAACACTCTAAAGTAATACGAAGCTCCACGGCTGCATTACGGTTTGTGCTGACAAACTGATTATGCTCTAACTTGATCACATTCCCCTGCTCTGCTGCAATCGTTGCGGCTACTTTTGACAATTCGCCCGGCTTATCCGGAAGAAGCACGGATACCGTAAAGATACGGTCACGGAAAATCAGTCCCTGCTGTACCACGGAAGACATTGTGATCACATCCATGTTACCACCGCTTAAGATCGATACGACACGCTTATCTTTTACACCTAAATGTTTCAACGCTGCTACCGTAAGAAGACCTGAGTTTTCCACAATCATTTTATGATTTTCTACCATATCAAGGAATGCAACAACCAGTTCATCATCTTCTACTGTGATGATATCATCTAAATTCTTTTTGATATATGGGAAGATCTTGCTGCCCGGTGTCTTTACCGCAGTACCGTCTGCGATCGTGTTGACGCTCGGCAGAGTCGTTACTTTTCCTGCTTTGAAAGAAGCCTGCATACAGTTTGCACCTGCCGGTTCCACACCAATCACTTTGATCTTTGGATTTAACAGTTTTGCAAGTGTGGATACACCTGTTGCAAGTCCGCCTCCGCCGATCGGAACTAAAATATATTCCACAAGCGGCAGCTCTTTAAAGATTTCCATTGCGATCGTTCCCTGTCCGGTTGCAACTGCAAGATCATCGAACGGATGAATGAACGTATATCCTTTTTCCTCTGCCAGTTCGTAGGCTTTCTGACAGGCCTCGTCGTAAACATCTCCGCAGAGAACAACCTCTGCACCATAACTCTTGGTACGGTTTACCTTAATTAAAGGTGTCGTTGTCGGCATCACGATGACAGCTTTACATCCATAACATTTTGCTGCGTAGGCAACACCCTGCGCATGATTTCCTGCTGAGGCGGTAATGAGTCCTTTTTTTCGCTCTGTCTCTGTCAGTGTGCTGATCTTGTAATAAGCTCCGCGCACTTTGTATGCACCGGTAAACTGCATATTCTCAGGTTTTAAATATACCTTATTTCCTGTCTGCTCACTTAAGAAATCTGAATATACCAGTTTTGTTTCTAAGGTGACTTCTTTTACTTTCTCACTTGCTTCTTCAAACTTGTCTAATGTTAACATCTGCATTCTCCTTCATCTGTTTATTGTTCTGCCTGATCTTTGATATCAAAAAGTGCGTTTACAAATTCATTAGAATCAAACTTCTGTAAATCCTCGATGGTCTCTCCGACACCGATATATTTGACCGGAATTCCAAGTTCGGAGTGGATTGCAACCGCAATACCGCCTTTTGCCGTTCCGTCCATCTTTGTTAGAATGATACCTGTGATCTCTGCCACTTCTGAAAATTGTCTCGCCTGTGCAAGTGCGTTCTGACCTGTCGTTGCATCTAATACGACAAGAGTTTCGCGGTATGCATCCGGATATTCTTTTTCAAGAATACGGTTGATCTTTTTCAACTCTTCCATAAGATTCTTCTTATTATGAAGACGTCCTGCCGTATCACAGAGCAGTACATCCGCATTTCTTGCTTTTGCTGCTGCGACCGCATCATATACGATCGATGCCGGATCTGCACCTTCCTGTCCGCCGATCATCTCAACACCTGCACGGTTTGCCCATTCTAACAGCTGATCTCCTGCTGCTGCACGGAATGTATCAGCCGCTGCAAGGACAACCTTTTTGCCCTGGTCTTTTAGCTTTCCAGCCAGTTTTCCAACAGAAGTCGTCTTACCGACACCGTTTACTCCGATGACAAGTACCACAGATTTTTCATTTTCAAAACGGTATGCAGTCTCTCCAACATCCATCTGCTCTTTGATGCTGTTGATCAGAAGTTCCTTGCACTCTGCCGGATCCTTGATCTTATTTTCTTTTACTTTTTCTTTGAGATTCTCGATGATCGCTTCGGTCGCGTTGACACCGATATCTCCCATGATCAGAATTTCTTCAATTTCTTCATAAAAATCATCATCAATACTGGAAAATCCACTGAAGATCGAATCAATTCCGGATACAATGTTATCTCTTGTCTTGCTGAGTCCGGAAACCAGACGGCTCCAAAATCCTTTTTTTTCTTCGCCCATACATCCTGCCTTTCTTATTTGTTCCAATCATTATTTGTCTAAATCATTTTCTATCAGATTTACGGAAACCAGTGTGGAAACACCCTTTTCCTGCATCGTGATACCGTAGAGACGGTCAGCCGCCGCCATCGTACCTCGTCTGTGTGTGATTACAATAAACTGTGTATTCTGCGTCAGCTTGTGCAGATATTTTGCAAACCGGGTGACGTTTGAATCATCCAGTGCCGCCTCGATCTCGTCTAACAGACAAAACGGTGAAGGCTTTAAGTTCTGGATCGCAAATAACAGTGCAATCGCTGTCAGTGATTTTTCTCCACCGGACATCTGCATCATATTCTGCAGCTTCTTTCCAGGAGGCTGTGCGATGATACGGATACCACACTCTAAGATATCCTCATCCTCCACCAGTTCCAGTGTACCTTTTCCACCGCCGAACAGTTCTTTAAATACGGTATCAAACTGTTTCTGAATCTCTGCAAATTTCTCCATGAACTGTTTGCGCATTCCCGTATCAAGTTCCTCGATGATTCCGATCAACGTTTTCTCTGCTTCGATCAGATCATCATGCTGTGTTTTTAAAAAATGATAACGCTCTGAGATCTCCTTATAATCCTCGATCGCATTGACATTGACGTCACCGAGCTTTCGGATCTCATCCTTAATCTGTGCGATCATTTTCTTTAATGTAGAAAGATCGTCATAGGTATCATCCCGAAGATCCATTGCAGCGTGAAGCGTCAGTTCATATTCCTGCCACATATAATTGGTCTGGTATTCTCTCGCATCATTTAGCTTTTCACGCTGACTGTTCAGACGGAATACTTCCTTATCAAGTTCCGAGATCTGATTGGATATCTCCTCACGCTTCCGGAAAAATCCTTTATGTGAAGCTGACAGTTCTTCTTTCTTCTGCGTATAATCTTTTAACTGCTGTTCGAAAGCGGCATGCGTATCATCCGATGCAAGGATCGTCTTTTTTAATTCCTCGATCTCTGCCATCTTCTGTTTTGCTTCTTCTTTTGCATCCCCTGCCTGCGTGATCAGCGTTTCCCTGTCCTGTGAAAATCTTGTGATCTCACTCTGAATACGCGAAATATTTGACTGCGCAAACTCCGCTTTCTGACGGATACCGGCTTCCTCTAAAGCAATCTTTGAAACAGTTTCCGCAGCTTCCTTCTCCTTCGTCTGATATTCCTCGAAACGTTTCTGGAAGTCCTCGTTTTCCTGTCCGATCTCTTTTTCACGAACCGCTGCAGCCTCAATCTCTGCCGCTATCTGCGCTTTATTGTTTTCAAGCTCTGCAAGCTGCTCCTCGATCTCTGCCCGCTCCGCATGCAGACCGGCAAAAACTGTTTCTCTCTCGTTTTTCTGCTCTGTGGCGCGGTCTAAGTTCATTTTTGCCGTGTTCTGAAGAATGTACTGTTCCTGCAGTTTCTCCTTGCCGCTTTCCATATCTTCTTCTAACAGTGACTGCGCCGTCTTAATATCCTCTAAGCGGTCTCTCGACTCTTTGATCTGACTCTGCAGAGAAGCAACAAGTGTTTCAAGTTCTTCTACCTCACGTCTTCTCGCAAGAAGATTGCTGGTATTTTTAAATGCACCACCTGTCATGGAACCGCCCGGATTTAAGCATTCGCCCTCTAGCGTTACGATACGGAATGAATAGCGGTATTTTCTTGCCAGAGCAATCGCGTCATCGATCGTCTCGGCAACAACTACCCTGCCGAGCAGATAATTCGTCACGCCATCATATCTGGCATCATTTTTCACCAGGGTACTTGCAAGTCCGATCACGCCCCGCTCCCGCAGTGCTTCCTGATTCTTAAACCCGCCGCTGCCATTCACACTCGTGAGCGGAAGAAATGTTGCACGTCCATACCGGTTCTGCTTCAGATACGCGATCATCTGCTTTGCTGTCTCTTCATCCTCCGTGACGATATTCTGGATACTTCCGCCTAACGCAGTCTCGATCGCAACCTCATATTTTTTCTCAACCTGAATCAGATCTGATACGACACCTAAAATTCCTTTGTGTCTGTCTTTCTGTTCCATTACACGGCGGATACTGTTTCCATATCCGTCATAGCGTTCTGCAATGTTTTTTAATGTCTCTAACCTGGACTGTTCTTTATGATATCTGGTGACATCCTGCTCTAACTGCTGGCTCGTCTGCGAATATTTTCTACGCCACTCACGGTTCTTTTCTTCCATTGCGGCTGCAGATTCCTTTAACTCACGGATTGTTTCATTGACATCATCTAATTCCTGTTGATAGGCAGCCAGCACATTGTCTAAATCTTCTTCCTCTGTCTTTCTGGCAAGAAGTCTCTGTGTCAGTTTCGCTTTCCGGATGTTGATCTGCTCTGCCATCGTATCAAAACGCTGCTGTCTCGCCTTAACGGATGCCTTGTTGTTAAGGAGTTCGATGATCTCACTCTTTCCGCGTTCGATCCCGTCACTGCATTCTTTCATTCCATTGCGCAGCTCATCTAATTCTTTTTCAGCAGCCTGCTTTCTCTCCGAAATCCCCGCTAATGCCTCTAACAGTTCCTCTCGTTCCCTGCCATAAACATCTTTCTGCGCAAGGCGATCCTGTGTGTCTTTTTCGATGGAATCAAGTCTGTCTTTTAAATGCTCGTCCGTCATTTCTGCCGTGTGGATCTGTTCTTTTAAGACGTTGATCTGTCCTTCTAACTTTCCTTTTAAAACAGTGGAACCGCTTAAATTTTCGCGTACCTCACCGATTGCCTGTTCTAACTGTTCGATCTCCGATTCCATGCGCTCATATTCTGTCTTTACCTGCTCATAAGAATCTTTTGACTCATGTAACTGTGCTTCCGCAATGCCGCATTTTTCGCCCACTTCATGAAGCTGTCCGTCAATGCGTGTCATCTCCATCAGAAACATGTTGACGTCATATGTCTTTAATTCTTCTTTTTTCTTTAAATATACACGCGCTTTTTCAGCCTGTTTTTCTAACGGGCCGACCTGGCGTTCCAGCTCGCTTAAAATATCATTGACACGAACTAAATTTTCACGTTCATTTTCTAACTTTTTCTGTGCAGTCGCCTTGCGCTTTTTATATTTTACAATTCCGGCTGCCTCGTCAAAAAGCTCACGCCGCTCCTCGGGTTTACCATTTAAAATTTTCTCAATCTGTCCCTGTCCGATAATGGAATATCCTTCTTTTCCGATACCGGTATCATAAAACAGCTCGGTCACATCCTTCAGACGGCAGGTATTGCCGTTGAGCAGATACTCACTCTCCCCGGAGCGGTACACGCGCCTCGCAACCGTGACCTCCTCATAATCTACCGGCAGTTTATGGTCCGCATTGTCAAGTGTGATCGCAACATAAGCATAACTGAGTGGTTTACGGTTTTCCGTTCCTGCAAAAATAATGTCCTGCATACTGGCACCACGCAGCTGCTTGGCGCTCTGTTCACCAAGTACCCAGCGCACTGCATCCCCGACATTACTCTTGCCACTGCCGTTTGGCCCGACAATTCCAGTGATCCCATTATGAAAATCAAAAACGATCTTGTTCGCAAATGATTTAAATCCCTGCACTTCAATACTTTTCAGATACATACTAAACCTCATTCTTGCGCTGACTTTTGCGCATAATTACAGTTTCGGTTTCAAAAGCAAAAGTGCCTGGTAGGCAGCTTCCTGCTCTGCCGCTTTTTTCGTGTGTCCGGTTCCTGCGCCGATCACTTTATCTCCGATCCGTGCTTCGACCGAAAACTGTTTGTCATGGTCCGGTCCTTCTTCTGAAATCAGCTCGTAATGCAGACTCTCTTTATAATTGCCCTGCACAACTTCCTGCAAAATGGTCTTACTGTCATAAAACAGCTTTTTGTGCTCGATATCTGTCAGGATAAACTTATGTATAAACTTCTTTGCCGGTTCAAAACCACCATCTAAATAGATAGCTCCAATCACAGACTCTAAAGCATCCGATAAAATTGATTTACGTTTTCTTCCACCTGTCTGGTTTTCACCCTTGCCAAGCAGCAGATAATCGCCAAGATCCATCTCTCTGGTACAAAGTGCCAGTGTAGGCTCACACACAATACTCGCACGGAGTTTTGTCAGATCTCCCTCCGGCAGATCCGGATAATTGCGGTATAAAAAATCACTCGATACGATCTCTAAAACCGCATCCCCTAAAAACTCCAGTCTCTCATTGTCAGAATGTTTTTTCATGTGTTTTTCATTAGCATAGGAACTGTGCGTCAGTGCCTGACGCAATAAGCCCTCTTTCTCAAATGTATAACCAATCCTGTTCTGCAATTCCTGTAACTTTGACATTTCATCCTCCTGGTCAGGGGCTTTTTTCTACCTTACTGTGTATCCAGTAAAATATAAAAAAGACTCTGTTTTCTTATATAATAACGGAAAAGCCCTTGCCTGACAAGAGACGGTACATCGCGCACCGCCCTTTTGTCTTCAACAAGGGCATACGTCATCTTTTATTTAGTTTAAAGCATTCTTGATCTGCTCTACTGCATCTGCAACTGTCACGATATGCTCAGCATCCTCATTCGCGATCTCGATGTCGAATTCTTCTTCGATTCCCATAATAATCTGAAAAATATCAAGGGAGTCTGCTCCAAGGTCATCCACAAAAGTGGTGTCCATTGTGATTTCTTCCTCGTCCACGTTTAATACCTCTGCAATGATTTTTTTCAGTTTTTCAAATTCCATAACTTTACATTCCTTCCTGTTCCGTTGAACTTATAATATTTTTTCTGATTTTTCCGTTGATGTCCTGCTCTTTGAACGTCACACATTGAAAAATGGAATTGGTAATCTCGACTGCCTTTGCACTTCCGTGCGTCTTTACCACAAGTCCATTCAGTCCTAATAAAGGAGCGCCGCCATACTGAGTAGCATCAAACGCTTTTAATGTTGACTTTAATGCCGGAAGCGCAAGCGCTGCACCAATTTTGCTTCTTAAGGTGCTCATCATGCCTTTTTTGATTGCTCCGACAAGCGTTCCTGCCAGTCCTTCATACAGCTTTAAAATTACATTTCCAACAAATGCTTCACATACGATCACATCTGCCTCTCCATGCGGGATTTCACGAGCCTCAATACTGCCCACAAAATTAATATCCGTACATTCTTTCAGAAGTGGAAATGTTTCTTTTACCAGCGCATTTCCCTTTTCTTCCTCCGCACCGATATTTACAATCGCCACTCTCGGATTTTTGATTCCAAGTACATTTTCCATGTAAATAGAACCCATCTTCGCAAACTGAACAAGATGTGATGCCCTTGCATCCACATTCGCGCCGCAGTCGATCAGAAGCGACACACCTTTTTCCGTCGGAATAAGCGGCGCTAACGGTGGTCTTTCGATTCCTTTGATTCTGCCTACGATAACCTGTCCACCGACTAATATGGCACCGGAACTTCCTGCCGATACGAAAGCATCTGCTTCTTTTTGTTTTACCATATTCATGCCGACAACGATCGATGACTGTTTTTTCTTGCGGATCGCATTTACCGGCGGTTCTGCTGTCTCAATAACTTCCTCAGCATGTATAACCTCGATCTGCTCCGCCGGATAAGTGTACTTTTCAAGTTCTTTACGAACCACGTCCTCCTGACCGATCAGAAGAACCTTGATATCACTTCTCGCATTTACCGCATCCACAGCCCCCTTTACAGGCTCGGCCGGAGCATAATCTCCACCCATCGCATCTAAGGCAACTTTGGTAATCTCAAGTGATTGATTCTGCTGCATAACTACTCTCCATTCTGATACGTTTTCGGGCTCTCCCTTCACGTCTATATTGAAATATACTATAACTCTTTCTATAAATCAATATAAAAAATCGATTGTCATTTACAATATCATTAGTTATAGAATTCCTGATTTCTTTCATTTTCTGCTTCACGGTCTTCATCGGACATATAGCGTTCAAACACACCCTCTAAAATATAGTTGAGCAGAAGCATTCCCAAAGCCGGTGATATGATTGCTACAACCGGCAAAAGATAAGTTCCGATACAGCATGCCAGGAAAAACATCAGTGCCATAAAAGTCTTTGGCAGATTGCCGATCGCCATCAGCGCAGAATTTTTAAGGATCAATTTTGTCGAATTCTCAAAACGTGCCATATACGGGAATACATAAATCGCCCATGCAATGACCACAAGCATCAGCACAAAGAACACAACATAAAGAACTCCTGATTTTTCACCCGCTTTTGCAAACTGATACATGATATAACCGTCAAGTCCTACCAGAACAACCGCTGCTGCCACGACAAGCGTTACAAATGCACCCTGCTTCATATTTGTTTTAAAAGAATGCCAGAAAGAACTCCACAGGTATCCTCTGCTGTGACGGATCACCTTGTTAACTGCATAATAAAGTGCTGTTGTCGCAATTCCAGCCGGAACAGCCAGTATGATACATGGAAGTGCTAATATGATCGCTTTTGATACATATGCCACATAAATGCCGAACGCAAGCGGTATACAGCAGATCATCCACAGCAGGCTTAAGCATACACAGTCGACGCCCTTTCCAAGTGTCTGAAAAAACTTGTTGTCCAAATTAAAAATATCTCCCATTGCCCTACTCCTTTGTTAAAACATCATTCTACCATTTTATTCTGTTCACTCCGATTATGCAACCGGTAATTTGTGAAATTATTATAACTTTTTTCATGTATAAGTTTTTTTATTATTTTCTGATAATCAACATACATTTTCTTTTCCAATTCCTTTTTGTTTAATAGATCATCAATCATATATATCATTATTCCAAGTACTATAGGCATTACTAAAATTAATGCTACCATCACATTCTTTCCTCTACTCAATGCCTGCGCACTATTTTCTATCACAGTCTGTATACTCAAATTAAACATAATAGTGACTGCACCAGATACCTCTGCAGTAATAAAAATACTACTAACTTCCTTAACCTTGTTTTTTCTCCATACTCCCAATTCCAAATATCTCGAAAATTCCTCTAACTGTTTTTTATTATATTTTATATACTTATTTTTAATTTTCATCTCCCATTGTTCATAACTATATGGTGCATTATTCTTTTGGCATTTTCTATATTCATTTTTCTTCATCTTAGTACCACATAAATACCTATATTCAACAAATTCCTTATCAAACTCAAACTTAAATCTCTCTTTTCCCAGTTCTCTAATACATTCATTTTGAGTTTTCCTACGCATCCTATTATCATAAATTTCTTTCATTTTCGTAAATCCTTTCAAAAAAACATCAACAGAAAGATCCCTCTTCCGGTTAATGTTCATATATTGCCCTTTTCATACTTTTTATAATTTCAGATAATCTTCTGGAAGTATTGCAGTTACTTCCGATATCACATAGTCAGAGACATTTCTTGTTACAATATACTCTGCTCCGTATGCCTTTGCACATTCCATCTGTAAACAATCTTCAAAATCCGAAAAATCTTCATTTTCAAGTCCAGAAACAAGTTTTGCTTTATCAATTCCCTCTATTTCAAAAATCTTACAAAGACTGCAAAGAATTTCTCTGCGATCTTTTGCGTCATAATCTTTTCGTAATATAAAAAACATATTAGGGATTGAGTGTGCCGCAATACAGCCTTTTACCTCTCCTTCCGTACATTTTAAAATAACTTTTTTTGCATCCTCATAAAATGGCTCTCTCGTTAATAAATAATCCAACAGCACATTTGTATCGATCAAAATTTTACTTGCCATATTTTTCTTCCCTGTAAGAAGCTAATTCTGCATCATCATCCACAACTGTACCTTTTTTCCGCAACTGTTCTAACCTAAAAAACGCTTCTTTCCTTTCTGTCTTATTATCATTATACAAGCCATTTACACCCTGCATAATCTGAATTACAAAGCTTAATTTATCTTCCGGTATCTTTTCCAGTTCCATCATTGCACTTTTTCTTAATGCTGTCATAATGTCATACCTCCTTCACTCTTAACTATTTATAGTATATCATAAAATTTTATTATTTCCATTTATCTCAACACAAAAAAAGACCAAGAGGAAACTCATCGTTCCACTCTTGATCTTTCCGCGTCCCGTAAGGATTAGTCCTGATGGATGATTTCTTTTTTATAAAAAGTAAATAGCAATGTTTAAACCAATAATACATACAACAATTAAAGAGAGAATATATAAATAGATGATACTACTCTCCTGATAAATCGACAATTGATTAAGATGATATTGCTATCTTTCAAAAAATCAAATGCGTATTCCCCTATTTGCAGCCTCTTGTCTTAAACCTTCAATCGTCCTTTCCCAATGATCGATTTCACCACGATCTCCCTTTGCTTGTGCATTGTAAAGATTTCTTTCATACTCTCTTAAAAGATCCTGATAGTGTGTTCCTCCTGGATTTGATTGTCCCATAATAAATACCTCCTTTGTATTTTGTAATTTATTATATCATTTTTATACTTCAGCAAAATCGAAACATATGTTCTTATAGAATTATACAATACCTTGTCATATAATAAAAGGTTAGTTTTTATTATTCTCTAAGGACGGATCATTAATGTTTATACAACATGATCTCGCAGGAATAGGCTCATCTTGCGATTTCTAATGATTCTTTGTTACCCTTCTATCTCATTTGATACTTGAAACGCATGCTTATAAAAATTGTTTATTCAATTTTATTATTCCCATAGTATTATCCATCATCATCGTTATCATCATTGATATCATTATCGTGTTCATCATAACCGTAGTCGTTATTAGCACCAGGGTTACCTTCATTATTTTCGGTAGTTGTTGTATCTGGATACTTTGGATCATATTCGTAACACATAAGCAAACCTCCTATAAATCTTATTAGAAACATGAAATTAACCAGTTGCATAACAGAACTACACACGAAATTGTGGTGTGCTTATAATCATACTTTTATACATGTCTTATTTTAGCACTTATTGTATGCAATTTGTAGTATGAACGTATGTTTAGGCGAATAGTACTAAATTAAACCAATTAATAATTCTACAATTACCAAAACATATGTTTATGATAGAAATATGTCAAAAATTAGAATATAATGAAAATACAATATGTTTATCGTAATTTTCAGGAAAGGAGGCAATATTAAAGTGGCTAAATATATATTACCGGATCCAAATGACAGATCTAAAAATGATCCTTGCATTATTATGGATACTAAAAAAGTGTTAGGACTTTATAATCAATCTCATGATGATGAAGAAATGCAAAAAGTTACACCCAAAGTTCAAGATTGGACTATCGCTGAAGCGCAGAATAATGGCTGGGATGAGGCAAGATTTATTGGGAGTCAATGTCTTTTAGAAAATAAGTTTGAAAAATAGTTTTGTGTTAAATACATTAAGAGAACAGAAACGATTTCTGTTCTCTTAATTATTACCAAGTATATCTACCTTATTTACATTCAAAACTTTTGTTAATTTTATTACTAAAAAATACCAAAGTTGAACTATAAGTGATGCTATGTTCTGTGTATTTTTCATGTAGGTTCTCCTTTTAATAAAAATGATATGTTATAGTAATAATTTTTTCATTATCTGTTCCATACTGAATTTCTAAATGATAGCCTTGGCTTCTATATTTAGATTCAAAATAATAAACCATACCAACAGATTTATTACAAAAATCCAATTTATTTATACTGTCACCTATTCTAATATTTTCATATGTTAGTACATTAAAATCTCGAATTTCGATATCAACACTATTACTATTGTCATAAAAGCTCATATCATGATTATTTTTATATTTGTCAAAATCTTCTTCTTTTGATGTAACTGTTGTAATTATATTGTCAATTTTTATTTGGTTTTCTTTTAATTCTACGCCTTTGTTATTATTAAAACAGAATATTCCAACGACTATACATATTATCAATAATATTAATATTGCTATTTTAGATTTTTTCATAAATCAACCTCCAAACTTAATTAAGTTTACTAAAACTTCCCACACCATATTGGTGCGTTGATCCTTGAAAATTCAATATTTCA
>ERZ827156.2692-NODE-2692-length-17605-cov-4.668205_pt1 | contig 17605 bp, 15 predicted proteins | sample MGYA00519919_ERZ827156 | MGnify/ENA primary metagenome ERZ827156 (study PRJEB31778, sample SAMEA3449269) | human gut metagenome | biome: human gut; feature: human-associated habitat; material: faeces | place: United Kingdom | collected 2010/2012 ... | reverse complement strand
ATACGGATTGAAAGATTGCTATTGGTAGGAGAAAAATTAGATGATGCAAAAGGAAATAGATGTGACAGCTTTGGGCGAACTTCTGATTGATTTTACAGAGAATGGCGTCAGCAGTCAGGGAAATGCATTATTAGAAGCAAATCCAGGTGGGGCACCATGTAATGTGCTGGCAATGCTTGGAAAGCTGGGCAAAAAAACAGCATTTATCGGAAAAGTTGGAAACGATCAATTTGGTAATATGCTAAGAAAAACGATAGAGTCTGTTGGAATTGATGCAGAAGGTTTAGTGATTGATGACAAGGTACATACCACATTGGCATTTGTACATACTTATCCAGATGGTGACAGAGATTTTTCTTTTTACCGTAATCCAGGAGCGGACATGATGTTGAGAAAAGAAGAGGTTTCTTTGGATAAGATATGTGCATCCAAAATCTTTCATTTTGGAACGTTGTCCATGACGCATCCGGGTGTCCGCGCAGCAACGAAAAAAGCGATCGCGGTCGCAAAAGAAGCAGGTGCGCTCATTTCCTTTGATCCGAATATCCGCAAACCGCTCTGGGACTCCATGGAAGATGCCAGGGAACAGGTGTTATATGGTCTGGGACAGTGTGATATTTTAAAAATATCGGATAATGAAATCCAGTGGCTGACGGGTAAAGAAGATTATACGGATGGAGTCCGCTGGATACGGGAACGCTATCCGGTTCCGCTCATACTGGTTTCCATGGGAAAAGAGGGAAGCCGGGCGTATTATAAAGACAGAATTGTGGAGACAAAGCCGTTTCTTCAGCCAAATACGATTGAGACGACCGGTGCGGGAGATACGTTCTGTGCGTGTGTTCTGCATTATGTGCTGGAGCATGGACTGGAGGGGCTTGAAGAGAAAGATTTGAAAGAGATGCTTCGTTTTGCCAATGCGGCCGCTTCTCTGATCACGACGCGCAAAGGCGCGCTCCGCGTGATGCCGGAGAAAGAAGAAATTGAAAAAATGCTATAAGAAATGGGAGGGCAGTGCCCTCCCGTTTCTTACAAAGAAAATGGTTCTATCTTACATGTATGAATCCTGCTTTTGGTATCGTAATTGATTCCGACCAGTAAAAGGTTTCCATGATACTCTTTCAGGCTTTCACAATATTGTTTTTGTTTAATCTGCGTGATTGCGCCCTGTGCACTATGATCCCATTTTAATTCGATAACAAGTGCTGGTTTATCCGGAAACTTCTTCCGTGGAAGAAATACCATATCCGCAAATCCCTTACCGCCGGCAAATTCCCTGTGTATCGTATAGAAATTGCGTGCGGCATAGAGTGCCAGTGAAACCGTATAACTTAACGCATTTTCATCATTATACTGGATATGTGATGTCTCAAAATGCGCCTGCTGAATCCCAAGTGCTACCTGTTCTGGTCTTCCCTGCCAGATTGCCTGCAGGGTGTCTGCTGAATTTTTCAGGGCTTTAGAGATTTCGCCCCAGTCGGATACGGAAACACTGTTAACGTATTCTTCACGCACTTCATTGTTTGGTATTTTTACGGTTTTGTTTTCGTAGTCATAGCTAAGATAGCCCAGATGGATTAAAAGAGTCAACACATCATCTTCGGTGCGGAAGGTTGTCATATCATTGGTAAAACTTCCGGTATTGACAGGAACGGATTCCCCGGCTATCATACTGAGAACATCATCTTTTAATCCTTCAAAATTCATATCGATATAAATCTGCAGGGCTTCAAATGTTTCTGTCTGGTTCCAGTAATTTCCAATTTTCCCAAAACGCATGCAGCTTACAACAGACCTCGGATTATAGATGGATGGTATTTTTTCAAAAGAGTATCCATTATACCATGCTTTTATTTCATCCAGATCCATATGATAATCTGTACAAAGGGCAGCGACTTCCAGTTCGGTAAAGCCGACATAGGATGCAAGAGGTCCCGGATTTATCATGGAAAATTCATCAAACATATTTAAAGCGGAATGGGTTCCGTATTTTTTGATCGGAAGAATTCCTGTCATATAAGCGAGTGCAATACAGGACTTATCTTTTAGCATATCCCTCAAAAAATCCAGATAGATTTCCTGGGCTTCTTTATCCTGTTTGTATTCCCGGAAAATACAGTCCCATTCATCAATGATTACGACAAAAGGACAGTTAGTTTCCTGATATACATCCTGCATGGATTCAATAAGATCTGTATCATCAAAATAATCAACATTCGGGTATTCCCGTTTTAAATCCCGCAGTACCAGCCGTTTCATGCGATCAAGCAGTTCATAGATGTTTTTCGTCCGGCTTAAAAATTCCTGCATATTTAAAAACAGGGTGTTGTATTTATTACGATAGGTGTCAAAATCCAGATTCCGGGCAATTTTATATGGGGAAAAGAGTTCTTTTGCATCACAGCCACGGCTGTAGTAGGCAGCAATCATGCTGGCGGTTATTGATTTCCCAAAACGGCGGGGACGGCTGATACATATATATTTCTGCAGAGTCTGTAAGACAGAATTTGTATAGGTCAATAATTCTGTCTTATCCACGTAGATATCAGAATGTGTAATTTCGTAAAATTTTTTTCCATCCTGGTTTAAATAATTTCCCATGCAGTACCCTCCTCTAATTACACGTTTGCCCGTGTAAATGTATCATATCACAGGAATGCCTGCAGACTCAACTATTTCCGCAGAAACAGCACACTTACATACTATTATGCGATTAAATATACAAAATAACAGGATTATGTAAATTATAATCTGATATTCTCTTGGAAAATCTGGAAAATACCAGTATAATTTTCTTAAATGAAGATCGGAGAAGGAAATCATGATTAATCGGGAAGACATGCTCGAACTGACACGGCGCATGACTCCGGCGCGGTCACACATTGACCGGATCGCCGGTGCATATTATGATGCAGAAGGATATATAGATGGTACATTCAACACGCATTTTTTAAAACTTTCCACAGCAGAAAAAACGAAAAATCTGGAACTGGCGAAGGCAGTTTTACAGGCAGAGACCAACAAACAGCTGAAGGATTACCGGATTCCGGAAACCGCAAGAAAGCCGGGAAGTATCTGGCAGCTTCTGGATGGAATCAAAGAGTCCGGGCTGCAGAACGATGCGTTTTTGGATCTGCTTTATGAAATGATCGGGGAACGTGTTGCACCGGGAAAAGAAAGTTATTGTTTTTTGTTTCATGGAATGTATGATGTTCCAGTGAAAGGAACCGATAAGGAATGGCAGGAAGGTTCCGAGGAAGTATACAATTATCTTCTGTGTGCCGTGGGACCGCTTAAGGGAGAATATGAGCCGGGACTGCCAGAAGCAGGATTTTTATATCCGGCATTCCGGCAGAGAAGTACGGCATGTAATTATATAAATCTGTATGAAACAGCTGCTTATCAGAACCTGTGGAATCTGTTATGGAAATAGAAACTACATACGGAAACATTTTTGAAGTTCTTTATATTCACCGAGAACAAGCAATGTGGTACCAGACTGGAATACGGTATTTGGAGAAATTGCCATATTAATTTTGTCGTCTTCCCGGATGGCAACAATATTGATTCCGAATTTTTTCCGGATATCCAGTTGACCGATTGTTTTGGAAATCCAGTTTTCCGGAACTTCCACTTCAAAAATTGCATGTGCCTCATCCACCTGAATATAATCGCGTATGTGATCGGCAGTATACCGGATAGCAGCCCACTCTGCAATCTGTTTTTCCGGATAAACAACTTCGTCTGCACCGTTTCGCAGAAGAAATTTTTTCTGTACATCCCGTTCTGCACGCGATACAACCGTTTTTGCACCGAGTTCTTTGAGCAGGGAAGTAGTTTCAAGGGAATTCTGGAAATTTCCACCTATCGTTACCATACACACATCAAAATTACCAATGCCAAGGGATTTTAAGAAATCGGCATTGGTACTGTCACCGATCTGAGCATTGGTGACAAACGGAAGAACCTCATTGACACGTTCTTCGTTGTTGTCGACTGCCATCACTTCGTGACCAAGATTGTTCAGCTGTATGGCAACATGTCTTCCAAATCTTCCTAATCCAATTAATAATATATTTTTCATGGTATTTTCAACTCCTTTTTAACCAACTGTTATCTTTTCGAGCGGCAGTTTTACTCCGTTTTGTTTTACGGAAATTGCCGCATAAATTAAGGTAAGCCCACCGACTCTGCCGAAAAACATCAGAAGGATCAGAATCAGCTGGGACGGGATGCCAAGAGTTGGTGTAATTCCAAGTGTAAGTCCGACGGTTCCGACAGCGGATGCCGTTTCAAACAGGCAGTCCAGAAGCGGAAGGTGTTCGATGGAACTGATGGCAATCCCTCCAATAAAGAAAAAAATGATATATAAAGCAACGATGGTGGCCGCATTTTTAATGGCATGACTGTCAAGCCGCCGACCGAAAATTTCAATGTCCTCTTTCTGGCGGAACGTGGCAACCATATTTAAAATCAGGACTGCAAAAGTTGTTGTTTTCATGCCGCCGGCAGTAGAGCCGGGAGATCCTCCGATCAGCATCAGCATAATCATAACAGATTTTGATGTCGGTGTCATTGCTGTAAGATCTGCGGTATTAAAACCGGCAGTTCTTGTTGTTACAGACTGAAACGTGGAGGCCAGCAGTCTGGTGCCGGTTGATGAACCCGTAAAATCCACAACAAAAAAGAATACGGCCGGAATTATAATAAGTAAAGCCGATGTCCAGAGAATGACTTTGCTCTGTACGCGATAACGTCTGATATGCCATTTATGGGTGCAGATATCGTCCCACGTCAGAAAGCCGATGCCACCAATTATGATCAAAAGCATAATTACGAGGTTGATCAGTGGGTTGGCGATGTATCTGCTCAGAGATACAAACGGCTGGCTGGAAGTTCCCAGAAGGTCAAAACCGGCATTGCAAAATGCAGATACAGAGTGAAAGGCTGCCATCCAGATGCCTTTGATGCCATAATCATGGAAGAAAACCGGAAGCATGGCAGTCATGCCGAGCAATTCAATAAACAATGTACCCTGTACGCTGAATTTGGTCAGGCGGACAATACCGCCGATTTTCGGTGCAGAAATTGCATCCTGCATCGTACTGCGCTGCATGAGCGAAATTTTCCGTCCAGATAAAATGGCAAAGGAAACAGCAACGGTGATGACACCCAGCCCTCCGGTCTGGATCAGCAGCAAAATAACTGCCTGACCAAAAGAAGACCAGTAACTGCCGGTGTCCTGTACAACAAGCCCTGTGACACATACCGCTGAAACAGAGGTGAATAGTGCCTCATGAAAAGGAGTCTGTGTTCCGGAAACCGAAGAGACCGGAAGCATCAGCAGCAGTGCGCCGACAAAAATGACAGCGGCAAAGCCCAGTACAATTAATTTAAAGGAGGAAAGTCTTTTCTTCCTGTGAACCACTTTTGACATATGTTTAAATTTCTCCTGTATTTATTCTACGTATTATAACATCATCTACATAATAACGCATTTGTGAGGATATACGAATTTACAGTAAAATTTTTGTAAACTATTATGCGTTTGTATCAAAATGCGAAAACAATGGTGGGATTTGTAAGAATTGCAGTTGTAAATATATAATAACGGGGATCAGAATTTGTATGGAAGGTGGGACATATGCAAAAAAAGGCGAGGAAACCTCCCACATCCTCAAGTTCTTCATCTACAGATTCTGAAACAGACGTTTTGTGAATATACCGGTTCATTAAATTTTTCGGAACAGAGATGTCTTCTTTTATCAGTAAATCCAGTTATACAGGGGACGTATGATATAAAAAGTCTTGCGACCTTCCAATAAAGACTGCGGACCTAATGGGTCAGCAGTTCTTCATAAATCCCCTTTGTCTGGGTATCGTCTACACCACCCATATAGTAAGTTTTCCCATTTGCGGAAAATTGGAGAAACGCATCATTTTCTGGATTTAAGAAAACATTGACATCCTCCCCTCCGGAGATGGTAAATGTGCCTTTTTCCAATGTATCCATGCTGGTGCCGTATGTTCTGGTCCAGTCCGGCAGATCACTTGCGGTAAGAAGTGTGGGATCTTTGATTTCACTAAGCGGAATCTGATAATCTGTTTTCAGATGCTGTGCGCATAGTGTGTGGTTTTGGATCACCAGATCAATGGGAGTAAATTCCTCCTGAATCAGCCATATACATAACAGAGGGCAGGAAAGCATCATAATGGCACTGAAAATAGTAAGTCCTTTTCCGAGGGATGTGGCCATATTTACCGTTGTCCCGATGCCGACGCGCTGTTCTACCATCGTATGGGGATCGGACGGATTGTAGTAGAGGATGCCGCCGATCCAGTTTCTGTCATCATTTTCATCGCTGGTCAGATTCCGTTTTTGTGCATAGCTTCGGTCAATTTTTTTCAGCTTTATCATGCAGAAAATGCACAGCAGGAGTAAAAGCAGTGTATAAACAATCATGCCGGCGATGGAACATATTCCCATGTGTCTGGCAGACAGGGTAAGGATCTCCAGAAACAGGATCAGTGCCGTGTTCAGCCAGCAGGAGATCAGCCAGAAGTTCTTCCAGAGGTTTTTCTTTGCGCGTGCATAATTGATATTCACGTCACTGTCCGTACTGATGACGGAAACCGGCTGGCGGTCTATCCATACAGCTGCAAGCCAGAAGACCAGCCCGCAGGAGGCACCGATCAGACAGGAAATCCCAAGCCCGCTGGACTTTGGAAGCAGCAACAGGGCACTTGCGATGCTGATGATATTTGGCAGGAAAAACGGGAGAAAACGGACTTTTCTTACGGAGCCTGCCTGTTTTAATTCCACATAATGTTCTGGCTGCCGGTCTTCGTACAGATGGTTTTGCGTTTTCCATGTTTTCAGCCGGTGATTCGCACGCATGATCGGCAGGGAAAGCAGAAAAATCGCTGCCAGAAGCCAGAACATCCAGATGGTAAGCTGAATGGACATATGGGAGGTCAGCAGGCTTACAAATGGAACAATCGCAAGGAGAATGGCGTAGTAACGCATTTCCTTTTTGAATTTTTGCCGGATGTCTGCGACGGTGGCATCTTTTATCCATTCTTTTTTCATGTTTACGGCAAACAGGCGTCCGTTCTCATACTTATTTTGTGTGGAAAATAAAAACAGTATGATAAAGACGATTGGATACATGGTTGCAAAAAAGATAATGTTCATAATCATAACAATCACCCCTTATAGATGCGTTTGCATAAGTCGAAAAATTCTGTCTGCGTCATGCCGCTTACTTTCGCTTCGGAAATGATCTGGCGCAGCAGTTCCTGGGATTTTCCCGACAATTCTTTATTCGTTTCAAATTCCTGCCGCACGCGGACACCGCTTCTGCGGTCGGTGTAGATGTAGCCCTCCTGCTTTAAGAGGGTGTAGGCTTTGCTGACGGTCATGGAGTTGATACCGATTTCCTCTGCCAGTGCCCGCACGGTGGGAAGTTGTTCGCCCGGAGCAAGCCGCCCGTCCGAAATGCCGAGCACGATCTGATTGCGGATCTGCTGGTAGATCGGAATTTCGGAGGCATCATTGATGGAAATTACCATGTTTTCTCCTTCCATAAATATCATACAATATTTTGTATTGGTTACAATAATACAAACAATACAAAATGTCAAGTAAAACAAGAAGGAATCTCAGGCATTGAAAAATAAATAAAAAAGTGCATAATAGGTTATAGAAGAAAGGGAAATTATTCTATGAAAAAATCAATGATCTATCGTGTATTGATCTATATTGCAGGATTATTAATCCTAGCGATGGAATCTAATCATTTTACAAAGGAAAAACTGACGGCACTTGCCGGAATCAAGGAGTAAACAGGCGGTTACTTTTCCAGTGGAATTACTGCAAACGGGGAGCGTTCCTTGTTGTAGGTATGCAGTAAACCATCTGGAAAATTTCAAACCGCAATCTACATAATCAATTCTAAAAATATTCGTTTTCTATATAGCATAAAATAATCAGAAAAATCTCAGGAGAATAATTATTCAATCAATTTCATTTCAGTTTTCGTGAGCTCAAGTCAGGGCATATTTCAAGCGTGGTGGTGACGAAAATAAGACTATACTATTGAATCAGAAGCATCTGATACCCATCTTGTACTATCTTTTTTGGTCAGTCAGTTGTTATATATAGTTTTTGATTGTGTGCTGTTTAAACTGACACCTGTGGATGTCGAAGCAAAAATCGTATGATGTTTATAAGCAGGCAATTATGGATGCATTTGCCTAGAATATTGCGAAGAATAATATAATACTTTACACAGAGATTTTAATTTTCTGAAATGAACACGAGTACAAATATTACAAATAGTAAAAATGCACAAAAAAATAATTGGAAATATGACACTACAGACAAAAATGCAAAAGAATATTGACATTAACAAGAACAGGTAATATATTTAATTTACAAGATAAATGTACACGTGTACAACACGACGCAGCAAGAATAGTTGAAGGTTATTTGCTTGACGAAGCAGAATAATTGGACATATTTCAGAATGGAGGATATATGAATAAGTTTAAAAAGTTTATGGCATTGGGATTGGCGGCAATGATGGTTACATCACTTGTAGCCTGTGGTGGATCAACAGGTAATGCAAAAAATAAGAAATCAGATTCATCAAAAGGGACAACAGTTACTTTCTGGAATAGCTTTACCGGAGCTGATGGAGATATGCTGGTAAAGATGGTTGATAAATTCAATAAGGAAAATACTGATGGAATCAAAGTAAAGATGGATATTTCATCAGATTTTGACAGCCAGTTATCAACAGCATTTGCAGCTGGCGAAGGGCCAACAATGATTCTTAGCTCAAGTGCTTACAGATTTACATATGGGGACTATTTGCAGGATGTTAGTGATGTGTTTGATAAGACAGATTTGAATAAGGATGATTTTATTCAGTCATATTTGGATTATTGTTCTGATGGTGATAAAACATATTTCGTCCCATTCCAGGTAGTTGGATACTATATGTACTGGAACAAAGATCTGTTTAAAAAGGCTGGTCTTGACCCTGAGACACCTCCTACATCATGGGATGAGTGGCAGCAGGATGCAGCAAAGATTTCTGATTCAACCAAAAATATTTACGGCTCAGGAATTTCTTATGATTATGCCTACCAAATTGCACACATTATGCAGAGATTTGGGGGATTGGCTGTTACTGATGATAATGGAACGTGGAAGGCTAATTTTGAAAATAATGCGGGATATGAGAATTTCCTTAACATGTACAAAGATATGGTGGACGATGGCGATAATCCTCTTGAAGCAGATACGGATTCAATGATGAGTGCAGGACAGGTTGGAATTACTGTTGGAGGTCCTTGGGTAACAGCAGGACTTGACACTGCCGGGGTGGATTATGGTATCGGGCTTATTCCACAGGGCGATGCAGGAGATATGAATTCTGTTGAGGTTATTGGATTTGGTATTACAACAGCAGCAAGTGATGCCGAAAAAGAAGCTGCTTATAAATTCATCAAGTGGTGGAATACCCAGGATAAAGATGGAAGCAGTCCTGCTTTAGAGTGGTCTCTTCAGAATGGATTCCCGGCATATACATATTCAGTTCAAAATAACAAAGAATATAAGGCTAATAAGAAACTGAGCGCCATGTCGGCAGCTAATCCGGAAGCTCCTACAGATTTTATAGTTGATTCAAACTTCCCTGGCATTAATTCTGTATTATCAGATGTTATTCCAGAGATGATCAACTCAGTGGCATTTGGTAATTCATCGGTTGAAGATGCGTTAGCAAAAGCTCAGAAATCGACCCAGAAGATAGTTGATAAATACAACAAATAGCAGGAAACATAAATAGCAAAAGAAGGGGCGGCTTTAATAAAAGGTCGCCCTTTCAATAGAAAGGTTGAAGTAATAGATGGAAAAAATAAGAAAGTATTGGAATAGACCATCCAGAAGTGCATATGTTTTTATCGCTCCTTCAATAATTTTATTGATATTATTCAATATAATTCCCTTAATTATGGCATTTGGTTTAAGCTTTTTTGATGTTCCTATTACGATGAATCATGCTACATTCGTAGGATGGGATAATTTTGTAGAAGCATTTCATGATCCACGCTTTATAAACAGTTTAAAGGTTACTGCGATTTTTACAGGCATTGAGGTACCTGTGCAAGTATTAGGGGCCTTGGTAATAGCAGCATTTATTAGCAAAAATAATAAGAGAAATAAGTTTTTACGTGCAGTGTACTTTCTCCCTGTTATTTGTTCTGCAACTGTAATAGGTATTATGTGGAGAATGATTTTACATTCAAATATAGGCTTTATAACGGCTGCTTTACAGTCAATGGGATTAGGAAAAATTAATTTTATGAATACTCCGGGACTTACAATATTTGTAATCTCGTTTATATCAATATGGAGAAGCTTTGGTATTTCGACAATAATATATGTTACTGCAATCCAGCAGGTATCACCTTCATTATTTGAAGCAGCTCAAATGGATGGGGCGGGAAAAATTCTTCAGTTTTTACATATAACAGTTCCTTCCATACGGCCTACATTCTGGTATATCATGATGACCAGATTTGCAGGTGCTCTTCAGATTTTTGATATCATATATGTAACGACAAACGGTGGACCAAATTATACTACAGAGTCAACTGTTAGTTATATATATTCAAGAGCGTTTTCATCAAATTCAAGCATGGGATATGCATCGGCAATGTCGGTAGTACTTTTCATTATTATTATGTTCATTACTGTCTTGATGTATAGAAGAATGGTAAAGGAGGACTAACGGTATGAAAAAGAAAAAGACGATAAGTATTGGGAAAGTATTCTTTAATGTACCGGTTGCTTTGATATTGATCATAATTGCTTTGCTGGTTTTAGTGCCGGTCATTTGGATGACATTTAGTGCTTTCAAGACAGAAAGAGAGATCATTTCATGGCCACCTACATTTATTCCTAAAACATTTACACTTGAAAACTTTGTGGACGTGCAGGGGCGAATTAACATTATTCGTTATATTGCAAACTCTGTAATATATGCAGGTGTAACAACTGCTTTAGCTGTTGTCGTAAATAGTATGGCTGGATATGCATATGCATTTTACGAATTTAAAGGTAAAACAGGAACATTTTTGATGACATTGGCAACAATGATGGTTCCTTTTCAGGTAATTATGGTTCCGTTATTCCTTGTTGTATACAAGATGGGAATGTATGACACTTATTGGGGACTTATAATTCCGAGAGTGGCAGTTGCTGGTTCAATATTTATGATGAGAGCTGCGTTTACGGGGATACCGAAAGAAATGGCAGAGGCAGCCAGAATTGATGGCCTGTCGGAATTTGGAATATTCTGGAAAATTATGCTTCCGCAGGTAAAACCAGCGGTAATAACATTGGTTATTTTAAGTGTTAATGGCTCTTGGAATGATCTGTTATGGCCGATGATTGTTACAAGCAGTACAGAAATGAGAACACTTGCAAATGGATTAGCATTATTTATAGGACAAAATACTATTGAATATGGTGCTGCTTTTGCAGGAGCACTTGTTTCATTACTGCCGATGTTTGTACTTTATATGTTTGGACAGAAGTACTTTGTTGAAGGCATGAGCAGTGGTGGATTAAAAGGATAGGAGTTGAGGAAGATGGAAACTACAAAAGTAGTATGTAATAAAGAATTTCAAATTGACAGAGTAGATTCTAGATTGTTTGGCTCTTTTCTTGAGCATATGGGAAGAGTCATATATTCTGGAATATATGAACCTGACAACAAGAATGCTGATGAAGACGGCTTTAGGCAGGATGTGATTGATCGCGTAAAAGAAATGAATGTAACAACAGTACGTTATCCAGGTGGTAATTTTGTTTCTGCATACCATTGGGAGGATGGTGTTGGGGCTAAAGAAAAGAGACCGCATAAACTTGATCTTGCATGGAGGTCAATTGAAACAAATGAATTCGGTACAAATGAGTTTATGAAATGGGCCAAAAAAACAAATGTTAATCCTATTTTTACGGTAAATTTAGGAACACGGGGTGTTGAAGATGCTGCACATTATCTTGAATACTGTAATTTTTCTAGCGGAACACAGTATAGTGACATGCGTAAATCTCACGGTGTAGATGAGCCATACGGAATAAAAATGTGGTGTTTGGGGAATGAGATGGACGGAAGCTGGCAGATAGGACACAAATCAGCGGAAGAGTATGGAAAGATTGCGGCTGAGACCGGAAAGGTTATGAAGTTGATAGATCCTGATATAGAACTGATTGTATGCGGAAGTTCTCTGTCAAGTATGGATACATATCCTGAGTGGGATATGGAAGTATTGGATAAAACTTATGATGTTGCAGATTATCTGGCACTGCATCAGTATTATGCAGGACAGGAAAAGGGAACAAAAACTTTTCTGGCACAATCGGTTGATATGGAAGAGTATATTCATACTATTAGATCTGTTGCACAGGTTATCAAGCAAAAAAAACGTTCTAAAAAAGATATGAAGTTTAGCGTTGATGAGTGGGGCGTATGGGCTGTGCCAAGCAATACTGTAAATAATGAAATTGATGAGAAACCATGGCAGATAGCACCCGCAATCAGTGAACAGATTTACACCCTTGAAGATGCGTTATTGTTTGCAGAGATGCAGATGGTAATAATTAGAAATGCAGATGCAATTAAAATCGCATGCCAGTCACTTCTTACTAATATAAGTGCATGTATTATGACAGAAAAGGGTGGGGGGCATTGGTTACAGACTATATATTATCCATTTTATTATTTCGCAAATTACGCTAAGGGGATAGTTTTAAATGTCTCGAGTACTGGGCCAGTATATGACTGTAAAGAATTTAACAATGTGCCTTATGTAGATTCTATTGTTGTATGGAATGATGAGGATGGAGAGTTAGTCTTTTTTGCAGTAAATCGTGATGAAGATAATAAACAGAAAGTGTCACTTCAATTGTCGGATTTTGAAGTAGATAGTGTAATCGAAAGTATCGGTATGACAGCAGCAGATAAAAAAATGACAAATCAATTTCAGCATGATGCTGTTAAACCGGAAACAGTTGACAATGTGAAACTGGGCAATGGGGAGGCGAAAGTAGTATTAAAACCATTATCATTTAATGTGGTTAGATTAAGAATAAATCAGTAACAGGAATATATAGTGAATCCTGAAAAAATCGTGAGTTCATTGATGATAACAGGCGATTATGGTATACTCTGACTAGAAATATACGGGGGTACGGATATGGCAATTACAGTAAATCAGATAGCAGAGCAGTGTGGTGTTTCCAGAACGACAGTTCTTAGAGCATTAAATGGTGGAAGTGTGTCAAAGGACACTAAGGAACGAATATTGCAGGTTGCTAAAGATAATAATTATCGCCCGAATCTTCTGGCTAGGAGCTTAAATCATGGAAGAACAATGTCACTTGGGGTTGTAACAATCAATATCGAAAACATGTACTTTGTACAATCATTAAATACTATTAATAAAGAGGCTGATAAAAGAGGATATTTTACTAATATAGTAGTTTGTGATGATAGCCTTGAATGGGAGAAAAAACTTATTCAGGGTTTGGCTGAACGTCAAATGGAAGGGATATTGATTAACCCAATAAACAAAGGAAAAGAATTTGAAGATTTTCTCTTATCACTGCATGTTCCGGTAGTATGTATTGGCAATCAGGTATCAGAAAAGATTACAACTGTACAGGTAAATGAAATGGTTGCGACCATGGATGCGGTAAAACATATTGTATCAAAGGGCTATGAGAAGATTCTGTTTATCTGTCCTCCACTTGAGATGAAAGAAGTGAAAAATACTTATACGCATGAGCAGAGAGAATTGGGATTTAGAAATGCTATGGGGATGTATCCAGATGTAAATATGCATGTAATTGGAAAAAATGAATTTTTACAAGAAGTGCAAACAGTTTGCAAAAATAATCTGGATAAAAGAACCGCTTTTCTTTGTTCAGGAGACAGCTATGCATTGATGATAATGCAATGGGCTGCTAAGGAAGGCTATGAAATTCCAAAAGATTTTGGATTAATGGGATTTGATGATATCAGTGTTTTACAATATATTTCTCCAAAACTTACAACGGTTTCGACAAATGTTGAGGGAGTTGCATCTACTGCGGTAGTGGAACTTATCCAACAGATAGAATCAGAAGTATATTCGCCTAAGTCTATATATTTGAATCACAAAATATTAGATAGAGATACATTATAATTACCGTATTCATATTTCCTGTGCGAATAAAGGAGATATGAATATGAATAAGAACAATTATATAGAAACTGAGTACAATAAACCATTTATTAGACAGCGTGCAGATCCATATGTGTATAGGCATTCGGATGGAAGCTATTATTTTACAGCTTCCGTGCCGGAGTATGACAGAATAGTATTGCGACGGAGTAATACTTTAAACGGGTTAAGAGAGTCAGATGAAGTAACTATATGGAAAAAGCATGATAAGGGAATCATGAGCGTGCATATTTGGGCACCAGAGATTCATTATCTAGACAATAAATGGTTTATTTATTATGCAGGAGGAGATATTGATGATATATGGGCTATAAGACCATATGTGTTAGTGTGTGAAGGACAGAATCCGTTAAATGATCCGTGGAAAGAACTTGGAATGGTAAAGGCAACTGATGCTTTTTCTTTCAATGATTTTTCATTGGATATGACGGTGTTTGAAAACAAAGGTAAGAGATATTGTGTATGGGCTGAGAAAGTAAATATCGGTAAGAAAATATCTAACTTGTATATTGCAGAGATGAAGTCTCCTACAGAACTTGCTACAGCGCAAGTACTTTTATCCTCTCCTGATTATGAATGGGAAAGGGTTGGTTTTTGGGTAAATGAAGGACCGGCAGTAATCAAACATAATGGAAAGATTTTCTTGACATATTCAGCAAGTGAAACGGGAGAATGCTATTGTATGGGAATGCTGAGCATTGGCGAAAATGAAGAGATTTTGAATCCTCGTGCTTGGAAGAAGGAATGTAATCCTGTTTTGAAAACTGATGTTGATAAGCAAATATATGGACCAGGACATAATTCGTTTGTAAAAGATGAAACAGGTAATGATGTAATGATTTATCATGCCAGACAGTATGATGAAATTATAGGTGATCCGTTGTATGATCACAATCGTCATGTTTATCGGATGAAAATAAAATGGAATTCAAGAGCTGAACCCGTTTTTAACTATGGCAATAACTTTTAACATGATTTTCAGAAAGAATAAGGAGGAGCCACTAAAACAAGCAAATATAAAAACAGACCGCCTAAGTGAAAAATCAAAAACAACACTTTCGCAGTATGACCGCCTTCGCATGATTCAAAGCCAATCGGAAAGGAAGGTGGTATAAATGAAGTCAAAAAATCAAAGCGGCTAAATTTCCATACCGAAAATACATCGAAGATCTGGAAATGAATCTTCTTCCGGAAGGAATGCGAAAATGCCTACCGGAGCTGTGTACGCTGGATTTTATCAGAGAAGGAAAAAACATCATTATGACCGGCAATCCGGGAACCGGGAAAACGCACACGGCTATCGGACTTGGAATAAAGGCCTGTGAACAGGGCTATCGTGTCCTGTATACAACAATTCCTTATCTGGTAATAGAACTAAAAGAAAGTAATAGCAAGCAAAAACTCCGCACATATCAGAAACGCTTTGAAAAATACGATCTGATCATAGCTGATGAGCTTGGTTACATATCTTTTGATCGGGAAGCTGCTGATTTGTTATTCACAGTCCTTTCATTAAGGGCATCCCAGAAATCAACCATTATTACTTCAAACCTTACATTTGAGAGATGGGACGAAATCTTCGGAGATGCCGCCATTACAAGTGCAATCGTTGATAGGCTTACATACAAAGCTTATCTGATTGATATGGAAGGCGATTCCTACAGGCTCCGTGAAACCCTGCGGAACAACGGAACCGACTTCGAAACAGTAGTAAAATAGTAACTGCACCTGTGGCAGTAATGCTGCAGGTGCCAAACTTGGTCTAAAGTGACCTAGTTTTCAATGAGCGGTTGACCGAATTTTCGGTTGACAAATACAGCAAGTATTTATTACAAAATAAAAAGATCTCAGGATTATTTCTAAGACTGAGATTTTGATTACATAATAACACTGACTAAAAGGCCCTTCTATTTTACTGAATTTCTTCTCCATTTTCATTTAAAAACTTGTATTGTATATCATAATCAGATGAAATATTCGACATGTCCAAATAATATACAAAGGGAATATTATTAATTTCTATATTTTTGGTTATATCAGATCCATTTCGTGGCGATATGACAGCCTGTATGGTACTAACATTTTCATTATTGCAGACTATGATATATCCGGTATTCAGTTTCCCTAACCTTAATTGCCATCCTATATCATTCAAGGAAATGGCATTTTTATATTTATATTTTCCATCCTGATTTTTGGAAAACTGTGCTGCATAATAATGATATGTTTTGTCGTTTTCCCCTGTCATTCCGACAACTATGGTAGTATCATTATCTACAATACGACCACACTCTATCATATCAACTTCAGCAGATATATTTTCTTTTTCTTTCACAACATCTAACATTTCATCAGGTGTACTCACTTTTTTTCCGCAAGCAGCAAGGCATATCGCCAAAGAAAGGATAAGTAAAACGGTTACTTTTTTCATCTTATTCCTTGTATGATAATTAGGAAGTTAATTATCACACGTTTCCTTTCTTTTAATATCGTGGTTCAATACAATTCAGATACTATGGACTTTTGATTTGTTTTCTGTAGCTTGACTACTCAACTGGAGTGTATTGCCACTACCTTTATCTGAATTGTTTATTAGCTGGATGTTGCCGGAGTGTTTTTCACTCAGAGTACTTATTTCTATCAAGTCTACGATGATAATCGATGGTGGACATCATGGTATCAGACTTTATGAAAGGGAGGTACAACCTCATGAAAATTTTTGTAGGCATTGATATTGCCAAACTCAACCATTTCGCCGCTGCGATTTCTTCGGACGGTGAAATACTCATTGAGCCGTTCAAATTCACAAACGACGCTGATGGCTTCCAACTGCTGGTCTCTAAGCTCGAATCATTCGATAAGAACAGCATCATCATCGGTCTTGAGTCGACGGCACACTACGGTGACAACCTTGTTCGATACCTTGTTGCTGAGTTCTACCAAGTGTGTGTGTTGAACCCCATCAAAACCTGTCAAATGCGTAAGAACAATGTTCGTAAAACAAAGACAGATAAGGTCGACACATTTGTTATTGCTAAAACTCTTATGATGCAGGATGACCTAAGATTTATTACCTTCTTTGATCTCGATATGATGGATCTTAAGGCCTTGGGGCGCTTTCGGCAGAAAACCATTAAGCAACGCACCCGATTGAAAATCCAACTGACAACCTATGTTGATCAGGTATTCCCGGAGATTCAATACTTTTTCAAATCCGGTCTGCATCAGAATGCTGTCTATGCTCTTTTAAAAGAAGCACCTTCTCCAAAAGAGATTGCTTCCATGCATATGACTCATCTGG
>ERZ827156.2689-NODE-2689-length-17614-cov-4.802722_pt1 | contig 17614 bp, 11 predicted proteins | sample MGYA00519919_ERZ827156 | MGnify/ENA primary metagenome ERZ827156 (study PRJEB31778, sample SAMEA3449269) | human gut metagenome | biome: human gut; feature: human-associated habitat; material: faeces | place: United Kingdom | collected 2010/2012 ... | reverse complement strand
GGATTCATCAACAAGATGATCGAGCTTCTTCAGGCTGATGGCAAGACTGTAGCAGTAAGCGGTAACGAGTTCTATGTTAACGCAGCAGAGGGTGCTGATGCTGATGCTAAAGACGCAGACGTTGTTATCCAGGTAGCTGTTCCGGCACAGACAACTGTAGAGCTTTGCTCCACAGAGGCTCAGGCAATCCTTTCCCAGGAGAACTGTATCGCAGTATTCGGTTCTAACCAGGTTTCCGCAGAGGGTGTTCTTGCAGCAAATGCTAACCTCAACGTTCTTGGTTCTGACCCGGCAAACGGTGATGTAGTTGGTGTTGGTTTCGATGCTGGTTCTATCATCAAAGCAGCTGTTAAAGATGGCACATTCATCGGTGCTGTTACACAGTCTCCTCTTATGATGGGATACTATGCAATCTACGCTCTGACAGCAGCAGCAAACGGCCAGGAGCTTCAGGATGTTCCTACAGACGGTTACTGGTATGATGCAACAAATATGGAAGACGAGGATATTGCTCCTAACCTTTATGACTAATCATATAATCGATCAGATCGTGAAGTTGTAATGAACGCGGATTGCGTTCACGAACGTAAAAATAAGAGATCCGCTGGCTGATTCAGTCAGCGGATTTTTTAAACAAATAATGCAGTAGTTCATAAATAATCGCTGTATTATTTGCAAATAAAGACACTTTTTTTGACAAAAGAGGTTCTTATCACCGGAAGGATCCTGATGTATGATAAATACAACATCAGATATGAAAGTGATCAGAAGCTTACATATTGAGGAGGATTTAAAAATGGCAACATATTATTTAGCAGTAGATATCGGAGCATCCAGCGGACGTCACATTCTGGGACATATGGAAAACGGAAAAATGATCCTGGAAGAAATCTATCGTTTTGAGAACGGCATGGTTAAGAAAGACGGAGAGCTCTGCTGGGAGTTTGACCGCCTTTTCAACGAGATCGTAAACGGTCTTAAGAAATGTAAAGAGATCGGCAAGATCCCGGTAAGCATGGGTGTTGATACCTGGGGTGTTGACTTTGTGCTTCTTGACAAGAACGACAAGGTTCTTGGCAATACAGTAGGCTACCGTGATCATCGTACAGAGGGAATGGACGAGGAAGTTTACAAGACAATTTCCCTGAAAGATCTGTATGCAAGAACCGGTATCCAGAAAGCAATCTTCAACACTGTATATCAGCTGATGGCAGTTAAGAAGAAACATCCGGAGTATCTGGAGCAAGCGGAGACACTTCTTCATGTACCGGATTACTTCCATTTCCTTCTTACAGGAGAGAAGACCTGCGAATATACAGAGGCAACAACAGGACAGCTTGTCTGCCCGACAACCAAGGACTGGGATTACGAACTAATCGATATGCTGGGATATCCGAAAAAGATCTTCCAGAAGCTGATCATGCCTGGTACAAGCATCGGACATTTAACAGACGCAGTAAAAGAAGCAGTTGGCTTTGATCTTGAGGTTGTAGCACCGGCTACCCACGATACAGGATCTGCAGTACTTGCTGTTCCTGCAAATGACGACGATTTCATTTACATCAGCTCCGGAACATGGTCTCTGATGGGAATCGAGAGAAAAGAGGCAGACTGCTCAGAGAAGAGCTGTGAGATGAACTTCACAAACGAGGGTGGATACGCAGGACGTTTCCGTTACCTGAAGAACATCATGGGTCTCTGGATGATCCAGTCTGTACGTCATGAATTTGATGACGCATACAGCTTTGCTCAGATCTGTGAGATGGCTGAGGAAGCAAAAGATTTCCCGTCAAGAGTAGATGCAAACGATGAGTGCTTCCTTTCTCCTGAGAATATGACAAAAGAGGTTCAGGACTACTGCCGCAGAACAGGACAGAAGGTTCCGGAAACTCTTGGTGAGATCGCAACCGTTATCTACACAAGCCTTGCAGAGTGCTATGCAAAGATAGCCAAAGAGCTTGAGGAGATGACAGGAAGAACCTACAGCCGTATCCATATCGTAGGCGGTGGTTCCAATGCAGGATACTTAAATGAGCTGACTGCAAAAGCTACAAAGAAAGAAATCCATGCAGGCCCTGGTGAGGCTACTGCAATCGGTAATATCACAGCACAGATGCTGAAGGCCGAGGAGTTTAAAACGATCGAGGAGGCTCGTACAACCATCCATGAGTCCTTCGGTATCAAAGTATACAAAGCATAAATAAAAATAATTGGAGGTTTTATTATGTTAGTTAACACAAAGGCAAAAGTTGGTGTATTTTCAATTGCTTTAGGCGCATATCTTCCGCAGTTCCCGTCACTGGTGCCGGAATTTGAGGCACAGTACGACGCATTCAAGAAAACAATCCCGGATACAGTAGAGATCGTTGACGGCGGAATGGTGACAACAAAAGAGCAGGCAATGGTGGCAGGAGATAAGTTCCGTGCAGCAGATGTTGACCTTGTATTTCTTCAGATGCTGACATACGCAACATCCTACAACATGCTTCCGGCGATCCGTGATCTGGATGTTCCGGTTGTTCTTGTAAACGTTCAGAAGATCAAAGCGCTGGATTATGAGCACACTGACATTGCCTCCTGGCTGGGTGAAGGCTATGCATGCGGTGCTGTAGGCGAGGCAGTAGCTGACCTTGAGAGAGCCGGCAAGAGACATGCCGTTATCACAGGTGTTGTAGAAGGCGGAGATCCTGCAGTTCAGGCTGAGATCGAAGACTGGTGCAAGGCTGCTCAGGTAAGAAGAAGATTCCGTGAGACTAACATTGCTCAGATCGGAAGACCATATCCAGGTATGATGGATCTTTACATTGATGAGACAAACCTCTATAACAGAATGTTCCTCTACACCAAACAGTTTGACTGGGAGAAAATGTGGGCAATCGCTGACGATATCACAGACGAGGAAGCAATCCGTGCAAAAGCACAGGATATCCTTGATACCTTTGAGATCGAGGGCGGCGGCACAATCGAAAAAGTATGGGATATGGCAAAATACGTAGTTGCTTTCGAGGAGTGGGTAAAAGACGAGCATCTTGGAATGATCGCTTCCCATTACGATGGATTTGCACAGGGTAAAGCTGGTGTCCTTGACAGTATGCTGATCCCGGCATTCTCCATGCTGATCAAACAGGGTACTGCATGCGCTGTAGAGGGTGACATGAAAGTTGCCATGGCAATGAGTATCTTAAAGACAATTTCCGGTACAGGCCAGCTTTCTGAGATGTACTCCATCGATTTCAACGATGACATCTGCATCATTGGACATTCCGGAAGTGGAGATGCTGACATCTCCGACAAGAAACCAACCATGAAAATCGTGCCGGTATTCCACGGCAAAACAGGCGGCGGATACCTGACACAGTTTTATCCATACACAGGCCCTGTAACCTACCTTGCGATCACTCAGGATAAAGACGGAAACTTCAAGTTCGTTGTAGCTGAGGGTGTAAACGAGGAAGGACCGATCCTTTCCTTCGGTGATACAAACATGAGAACACGTTTCACATGTGGAGCAAGAGAGTTCGTAAACCGCTGGAGCGAGGCTGGCCCGACACATCACATGGCAGCTGCTACAGGAAGACACATCGACACAATCCTGAAAGTTGCAAAAATCTTCAACGTACCGGTAGATATTGTAACAAGATAATTATCAGTACCATAAAAAACGATAAATTCTTTCTTATAACCAACCTAAAACATATTCAAAAAAAGGAGACTGCAAATGCGGTCTCCTTTCCTTTTTTGATGGAAAATTTCTTATTTCTTATGCATCATTTTATGCTCTTTTGTAAGTTCGTCATGGAGCTGAATGGAAGACCAGTGCTGGGTCACAGGGGTGAGCATGGCTTTTAACGAAACCGAAGGAATCGCTTCTTCCCGGAAAAAAGCCAGGAACGCATCCATCTGCTCACTGGAAAAATTGTTCAGCACCATCATCTCATCACTGAAATTTTTGCCCAGATTAAACTGTGTGGAGGGCTGAAATCCCGGAAGTTCAAAGAGATAACCCAGAGGATGCAGAAACTCCGGTGGGGTGACGATCCGCACGTTTACTTTCTGACGGTTCAGATAGCGGCGGATGATCCGGAGACGGTCCGGATCATTGAAATTATATAGAAGTACTGTTGGTTGTGTATTCATAAGTAGGATACCTCCTGTAAATTACTCTTCTCTGTGTGCTGGAAAACGGATCTCCACTTCTGTCCCTTCGCCGGGATTGCTGGAATAGATAAGCCCATAATCCTTTCCATAAAGAATCTGAAGTCGCCGGTGTGTGTTGTAAACGGCAATGTTGGTGCCGCCGGACTGGCTGTTTCCCTTTCCGGAGAGAATTGTTGAAAGGATTTCCGGGGGAATTCCCACGCCGTCATCGGAAATCAGAAGAACGATGTCTTCGTTTTCCATCCATCCGGTAATGACAATGGTTCCGGATTTTGATTCTTTTTCCAGAATTCCGTGAAGAATGGAATTCTCCACAACCGGCTGAAGAGTCAGCTTCGGGATCTGGTATTCAGACAATTCATCCGGAATATCCGTGATCAGTTCAATACTGTCATGGTAACGCATATTCTGGAGCTGTACATAGATTGTCACATGTTCCAGCTCTCTGGCAATTGTGGAAATTCCTTTTTTGCGGCTGAGCGTCAGTTTATAAAAACGGGAAAGACTCTGTACTGCATGGCTGATTTCTTCTGTCTGTCCCTGCAGCGCCATCCAGTTGATCATGTCCATGGTGTTATAGAGAAAATGTGGATTGATCTGCGCCTGAAGGGAATTAAACTCCGCAATTCGGAGATCTTCGGCAGCTTTTGCCTGCTTTTCCATCAGTTCGTACATTTTTCTGGTCATATAGTTGTAGGTGTCAATCAGATCACCGATCTCATCATGTGCCTGTGGACTTTCCATGGGAGTTGGCGGTCCATGGCGGACAGTCTGCATCTGCCGGATTACCGAAGAGAGTCTTCCGGTAATGGAATGAGCCAGTACATTGGCAAAAATAAGGGCCAGAACAAGAAAACCGGCATAAAGCAACGCAATCTGAAGCATCAGATGATTGCTTTCGTGGATCAGTGGCGGAGCAGGAAGGATCGTAACCATAAACCAGTCCGTGTTGGAAATGCTGTAAAAACCGGCATAAACTTTTGTGTCCAGAATGTTCCGTTCAATGAAGTTGTTGGATGACATGAAGGACTCTTTGATAGTGTCGTAATCCAGCCGGTAAATTCCGGATAAGGACTGATCCGAGGTTGCAACAATGGCATCACGTTCGTTTACAATATAGGAGACACTTCCTTCCAGAGAAAGATTGTCGGAAAGAATGGAATTCAGTTTGCTGTCGGAAAAATACACTGCCAGATAAGCTTTATAGGCATTGGAATGATAATAAAGACTTAAAGGACAGATATACGCCATATCTCCGTAATTCTTTTTTTCCTGGGAACCAAGGTAAAAAGAAGGACAGAACATTTCCTGGTTTTCCCGGTTACCCTGAAAGATTCCGTACCAGTAAGTTCCTTTGGCCTGGCTGATAGGAGCCAGAATATTTTCTGTATTTGGATCATCATCCAGTGTTTCCAGTTCTTCCGGAAAATCCACGTAGATCCGTACATCCGTCACAATCGAATCGGTAGTGAGACGGCGGATGGCATTTTTGAAATCAATGGCATGGTTGGAAGAAGCCAGTTCTTTGGCGGAATCACTGACCGGCATATAAAACAGTTCCTGAAAAAAGGTCTGCCCTGTAATATTCCGGGTAGTAGCGAGGATCGTATCCATGGTTCGTTCGATCAGTGGCGCTGTTTTTGCGGAAGCATCCTGCTCCTGGCGAATGGTGTTGGACACCACCATGTTATAAAGCTTTCCATAAAAAAGAAATACAGTGAGAAAAGCAGGAAGTACCACGATGCTGATCAGCGCAATGGTAAATTTTGTCTGAAGTCTTAAGTTCAGATAGCCGTTTTTGAAGCGGCGCCAGAGGGCCCTCATGACATTTTCTCCCGGTATTCCGATGGGGAAAAGCCGGAGTATTTTTTGAAACTTTTTCCAAAATAATTTCCGTCCGTATATCCTACTTTGGAAGAAATCTCAGAAATCTTGTATCTGGGATCGGAAAGCAACTGCTTGGCTTTTTCCATCCGGTATTCCGTCAGATACTGATTGAGAGTCTGTCCGGTCTCACTTTTGAAAAAGGTGCACACATAAGAAGCAGAAAGATACACATGGCTGCTGATATCTTTTACGGAAAGGGTATCATTCATGTAGTTCCGGCTGATGTAATCTTTGATCATAAAGATTGTGGAATTTTCCGGCTGGGAATTCTTTGCGTCTTCAAAATACTGTGCGGTTTTTTCTTTCAGAGATTCGTGGAGTTCTTCATAAGTAAAAGCATTGTCCAGAGTATCTACGATGAGATCCTGTTTTTCGTGGAAACCGGATTCCACCTGATTCTTTTTGCGAGCGGCGGAAAGTATGCTGAACAGCTGGTAATAAAGATCACGGATCTGGTTGGGCATAAAAGTAAGGTTTCCATTATAGTAGCCAAAAAGTTCTTCAAGAAACTGTCCGCAAGGTTCTTCCTCACCGGAGAGAAGATATTTGGAAAAAGTGCTTTCCGGGGATTGCAGAGTACCTGGAAGGGGCGGTTTGGGAGGCTGCTGATTTACGATATCTTCTGTGAGAAAGGTTTCTGCCGGAAAGAAAAAACAGTTCTGCAGAAGAATGACAGCAGAGGCATAGGACTGGTAAACTTTGGAAATATCGGTTACTGTGTTTCCGGCTGCAATCATATGTTTTCCGCAGGTACTGTACTGCCTGGAAATATAGCTTCCCACAGCGGAAAGTGTAGTTGGCGAAATCGGATTACTTCCATATATATGATATACCAGATACTGTACCCGTTTTTCTGCAAATAGGCATTTCAGATGGTAATGTGCCAGGAAACGGGCAATCTCACGGTGGATATCTTCCAGAACCGCACCGGAAGATTCGGCGGTATTATTCAGTTTTACGATTATGGAGGTAAAATTTATTCCCGAATCCAGAAGTTCAGGATTTCCAAGCTCCAGGCACAGATCCACAATTTCCTGATTCGAGGAAGTGGAAGGAACGGTAAGCTTCAGTGCCAGCCTGGTAGAAGTTTCAAGGGAATGAAGGGCTTCGCCGCGGTGAGAGCGGAGTTTCTGTTTATAAAGGGACTGTGCCTCCAGGATCGCTTCCCGTATTTCCTCAGGATTTAAAGGTTTTTCAATGTAATTGACTGCTTTTAGTTTGATGGCGGCTTTTAGATATTCTTTATCTGAGTAACCGCTCATGAAGATAGGAATGCAGTCTGGCAGAATCTTCTCCAGACGTTCCAGCATGGCGATACCTGTCATCCGCGGCATCCGCACATCGCAGAGAATGATCTCAGGCTTATGCAGCCTGGCCATTTCCAGTCCGTTCATTCCATCGTCTGCCTGAAGGATTTCTGTGATCCCCAGACTCTCCCAGTCAATGGATGAGACAAGCCCGGTACGTGTAAGTTCCTCGTCATCAACGATCAGTAATTTCATATAGGATTCTCCAATCGGCAAAAATACTAGTATGTTGTTACAAGCGTTCCTATTATAGCATAAAATACACAGAAATACGAGCAGGCCGGATTTTATTATGGGTAATATTTTACAGGGAAAAGGAGAATATTTTACCCTTATCCAAAAATATTCCCATTATCAGCAAGGGAACCGGATGATAGAATATAACCAGATCAAAGGAAAGGGAGGAGAAAGAGCCGTGTCAGAATATGTTCTTGAATTAAAAGGTATTACGAAGATATTCCCCGGTGTCAAAGCTCTGAATAATGTACAGTTCCAGCTCAAACCTGGCGAAGTTCACGCGCTGATGGGTGAGAATGGTGCTGGTAAATCTACGTTTATCAAGGTTATTACCGGAGTACATAAAGCAGAAGAAGGTGAGATGTTCTTAAACGGACAGAAGGTTGACTTCAAAGGTCCGAAGGATGCTCAGGAAGCAGGTATCGCAGCCGTATATCAGCATCCGACATCATACCCGCACCTTACAGTAGCTGAAAATATTTTTATGGGTCATGAGATCATCAAACATCATATGATCCAGTGGAAAGAAATGAACCAGGAGGCAAACAAGTATCTGAAAGAGCTGGATGCAGATTTCGATGCAACCGCTGAGATGGGTACCCTTTCTGTTGCACAGCAGCAGATGGTAGAGATTGCCAAGGCACTTTCCACAAATGCGAAGATCATCATTCTGGATGAGCCAACAGCAGCACTTACTAGAAACGAGTCCGAGAAGCTTTACACACTGGTTGACAAGCTGAAAGCAAATGGAGTTTCCATTATCTTTATTTCTCACCGTTTCGAAGATATGTACCGTCTGGCTTCCAGAGTTACCGTATTCCGTGATTCCCAGTACATTGGAACTTATGATGTAGACGGAATCACAAACGCAGATCTGATCAAAGCTATGGTAGGCCGTGAGATCAATGATCTGTTCCCGAAACCGGAAGTTGAGCTGGGAGATGAGATGCTCCGCATCGAACATTTTTCCAGAACAGGATTTTTCAAGGATGTTTCCTTTAATGTACGTGCAGGCGAGATCGTAGGTCTTACCGGTCTGGTTGGTGCAGGACGTACAGAGGTTGTGGAAGCTGTCTGCGGAATCACCCGTCCGGATGAAGGAAAAGTTTTCCTTGAGGGAAAAGAAGTTTACATCAAGACTCCTTCCGAGGCAATGGAAAAAGGTATCATCCTTCTTCCTGAGGACAGACAGAAGGAAGGCCTGATCATGAGCTGGGGACTTGGAAGAAACGTAACACTTCCGGTCATCAGTAAATATGCAAAATCCGGATTCAACGACGAGAAGACAGAAAGAGAAATTTCCAAGAAGCTTCTTGAGGAAGTAGATACCAAGGCAGTTGATATCTTCCAGCCGGCAAGCTCCCTGTCCGGTGGTAACCAGCAGAAGGTTGTAGTTGCCAAGGCACTTGCACAGGAAATGAAGGTTGTTATCATGGATGAGCCTACCAAGGGTGTTGACGTTGGTGCGAAAGCCGAGATCTATGCGATCATGGGAGATCTGGCAAAGAAAGGCTATGCGATCATCCTGATCTCCTCCGAGATGCCGGAGATCCTGGGTATGGCAGACCGTATCATCGTTATGTGTAACGGCCGTAAGACAGGTGAACTGAACAGAGGAGAGGCAACACAGGAGGGTATCCTTGAGCTGTCCATGGAAAAGAGCACTGGAAAGGGGACTAAATAATGGAAAAGAAATCTGTCATCAAGAAGATTACAGGCTCCCGAGAGGCTCTGCTGGCAATTATCGTAATCGTGCTGTTTGCAGTTGTCACAGCGATCAGCCCGTCATTCCTTACGCCGAAGTCACTCATGGAGATGCTGAAAAATAATGCAGTAACAATGGTAATGTCACTTGGTATGCTGTGTGTCATGCTGGTAGGCGGAATCGATATTTCCATCATGTCAACCCTGGCACTTTCCGGTATGTCCATTGGTATGCTCCTGAAATACGGACATATCACAAGTACATTACTTGCTTTCATCATTGCAATGGCAATCGGTATTGCCTGCGGACTTGTTGTAGGTCTTGTGATCTCAAGAGCAAACGTTCCGCCGATCATTGCAACCATACAGAAAGCGGAGAAGAGTGGGGTCACTGGGCTAATGAGAAACACCCTGATTACTCAACCATTCATATGATTGATGGTGATACTAATGTAGTTACAGCAGCACCTGATCCAAAGAACGGAAGCGTTCTGAAACTTACAGCTGTTGCTCCTGGTAAAACAACCATCACTGTACAGTTTGATACTTCAACACTTACAGCTACCTGTGATGTAGAAGTAACATCTGACGCAAGACTGGTTCTTACTCCGGCAGATAAATTGAGAGTAGTACAGGGTGATACACAGACAATTGAGGCAAAAGCATGGGACGGTTCCGCATATGTGGAAAATCCTGAAATTACATGGCAGAGCTACAATACAAAGATCGCAACTGTAGACGACAAAGGTGGAGTTACAGGTGTTAAAAAAGGATCTGTTGGTGTAGCTGCAACATGGAATGGCATTACATCTGACCCGGTACAGGTTACTGTAGTTCCAAGTAGAACACTGAATGTAACAACTACATGGGATGACGATAACAACCGTGATGGTAAACGTCCGGAAAAAACAACACTTCAGCTGACAACAACAGACGGTGAGAATGTTGGGGATCCGGTAGAACTCAACGCAGATAACGAGTGGAAATATACATGGAAGAATCTTGCATCTGAGGATGAAGACGGACAGCATATCTCCTATCTGGTAACTGCAGTTGAAGATGACACACTGACAGCAAACAACTATACAGCCGAAGTAACAAGAAGCTCCTCTGATGATGAATTTGTTGTTACTTACAAACACGAAATCGAAAAAACAGGTATCACCGCAAACGTAACATGGGATGATGCAGACAACCAGGATGGAATCCGTCCGAAGGAAGTAACCTTACAGCTTAAAGCTGACGGCGAAGCAGTTGGCGATGCCATCACTGTAAAAGCAGACAGCAATGGTAACTGGACAAAGACCTGGTCAAACCTTCCGGTAAATAAAGAGGGTGCAGTTGGTCAGGCAATTGTGTACACTGTAGAAGAATCCGGACTTCCGGACGGATATGCACCTGCAGTAGCAATTGATGAAGAAACAGGAGCTATCACAGTTAAGAACTCCCACACACCGGCAGTAAAAGATCTCACAGTATCCGCAAAATGGGATGACGCGGACAACCAGGATGGTGTTCGTCCGGCATCTGTTGACGCAGTTCTTTACGCAGGTGACACAGCAACAGACAAGACAGTAACTCTTACAGCAGAAGAGAACTGGACAGCAACCATCAAAGACATGCCTGTATACGCAGCAGGTAAAGTCGGCGAGGCAGTGAACTATTCTCTGAAAGCTGCAAAAGAAGTAGAAGATTATACAAGCGCAACAGACGGACTTACTCTTACATTTACCCATAAGGCAGCCGTTACAGCAGTAACCGCAACCATCACATGGGATGATGCAGAGAACCAGGATGGAATCCGTCCGGATTCTGTAACACTTCAGCTGAAAGCAGACGGTGAGTCAGTTGGATCCAGAATCACAGTTGATGGAACAAACGACAAGTGGACCAAGACATGGGATAACCTTCCGGTTAACAAAGCTGGTAAGAAGGTTACTTACACAGTAGAGCAGACCGGTCTTCGTTCTGAGTACACTCAGGCAACAGCCGGAGACGCAGCAACAGGCTTCACAATCACAAACAGCTACACACCAAAGGGTGTTGATATCGCTGTATCTGCAAACTGGGATGACCAGGACAACCAGGATGGAATCCGTCCGGAGGCTGTAGAGGCTGAACTTTATGCAGACAACGTATCTACAAACAAAAAGGTACGCCTTACCGCAGATACTGACTGGAAGGCAACCTTTGAGAAACTTGCAGTAAACAAAAACGGTAAACCAATCAACTATACACTTCAGGCAACCAAAGTTGAAGGATATGATCTGACAACAGAGGGAAGCGGAGCAGACGGCCTTGTTCTGAAATATACACACAAGGTAAAAGCAGTCGATGTAACAGCAACTGTAAAATGGGCAGATGGTGAGAACCAGGATGGAATCCGTCCGAATACTGTAAACTTACAGCTGAAAGCAGATGGCGAGAACGTTGGTGATGCAATTGTTGTCAATGCAAACAGCAATTGGACCAAGACATGGAGCGGACTTGCAGAGTATAAAGCTGGTAAGAAAGTTACTTATACCGTTGAGGCAACTGGAATCAGATCCGAGTATAAAGTAGAGATTACCGGAGATGCAGCAACCGGATTTACAGTTACAGCAACACACGTACCTGCAAAAGCAGAAGTAAAAGCATCTGTTGTATGGGATGATGCAGACAACCAGGATGGAATCCGTCCGGAGGCTGTAGAGGCAGAGATCTATGCAGGAGATGTATCCAACAGCAAGAAAGTAAGACTTACCGCAGAGAACAACTGGACAGCTTCCTTCGGTGAAATGGAACTGAAGAAAGACGGCCAGGAAATCAAGTACACTCTGGTAGGAACAAAAGCAGATGGATATACTTACACATGCACCGGAAGCGGAGCAGCAGGACTTGTCCTGACATACACTCACAAACCGGAAGTAGTAAGCGTTTCCGTAAACACAACATGGAATGACAAGAACAACCAGGATGGTCAGAGACCAGGATCTTACAGCGTTCAGCTGAAAGCTGATGGTGAGGCAACCGGCGATGTGATCACTCTGAACAGCAGCAACAGTTTTGCAAAAGTATGGAAGGATCTTCCGAAATACAAAGCAGGCAAAGTTGGCGAAGCAGTTAAATATGAGGTCGCTGTATCCGGACTTCCAGAGAACTATGAAACAAGAACAGAAGCAGACGGCAACACATTTAACGTAATCAACACTTACATCCCGGAGACAGTACAGATCCCGGTAAGTGTAAAATGGGATGATGCAAACAACCAGGATGGCAAACGTCTTGATTCTGTAGAAGCAGAGCTTTATGCAGACGGACAGGCAACAGGAAACAAAGTAACCTTAGATGAGAAGAACAGCTGGAAAGCTTCCTTCGCAAAGGTTGATGTCAAGAAAGACGGAAAGAGAATCAACTATACCGTTAAGACAACCGAAAACAAAGATTACACCATTACAACAACAGGCAATGTCCTGGATGACAATGGAGTTGTAGTTACTTACAAACATGTACCGGAGACAGTAAATGTATCCATCAAGAGTGCATGGAATGACGCAAACAACCAGGATGGAATCCGTCCGGCAACCATCAGCGTACAGCTTATGAAAGATGACAAAGAAGAGGGAGATAACATCAACCTGAAGATCGCATCTTCCAAGACATGGAGCAATCTTCCGAAGTACGCAAATGGAAAAGAAATCAAATATGCGGTTGCAATTTCCGATGTATCCGGTTATACTAAGAAAGTGACTGGAAGCGTTGCAGACGGCTATGTTGCAGCATTTACACACAGTGTTTACAAGACATCTGTAGTCGTACAGAACACATGGAGTGACCTGGACAATGCCCTTCTCACCCGTCCTTCCAGCTTAACCGTTCAGATCTATGCAAATGGTAAAGCAACCAGCAAGAAAGTAGTACTGAACAGTGCAAACAAGTGGAAAGCAACTGTATCAGGACTTAACAAGAATTCAGCAGGTAAGAAGATTGCCTACTCTGCAAAACTCGTTAAGACACCGACTGGTTACAAGGTAACAATTGGCAGCATCAGTTCCAAGGGCACAATTGCCATCAAGAATACATACACCAAGTTTACCAAGAAACTTACAGTTAAGATTTCCCCGACTAAAGTTACCTACAACGGAAAGACACGGAAACCTGCTGTGAAGTCTGTATACTATGGAAAGACTAAACTCAGCTCCAGCTACTATACAGTAAGCTTCAAGAACAACAAGAATCCGGGAATCGGTTCCGTAATTGTAAAAGGTAAAGGCAAATATGCTAAATATGCAGGTTCTGCAACATTCAGCATTCTGCCAAAAGCTCCGACAGGTTTAACTGCCAAGAGTACAGCCAAGAAACAGGCTACAGTAACTTGGAAGGGAAGCACAGGAGCAACAGGATATCAGATTATGATCAGTCAGAAGAGTGATTTCAGAAAAGGTACAACAAGAACCTTCACAATTAGAGATTCTAAGAGAAGAAGCGGTGTACCGAAACCGATGACCAGTGGAAGGACTTATTATATCCGTATCCGCAGTTACAAAACGACATCCAATGGTAAGACAGTATATTCCGCATGGAGTAAGAGCACAAAAACAAAAATTAAATAAGTAATTATTTATTTGGCGGATGGAGCGCAAGCGCCATCCGCTAAAGCAAGGAGAGGAGGAGCAATGTTTAAGAAATGGGCTGGCTGGAAGAAAGTTGCTGCCTGCCTGATGGGCGCTGCACTGCTTATGCAGGGCGGAAGCGTTGCCATGGGTGCGACAGAAACAGCTAAATATTCTTCCACAAAAGCAGAAAAGAGCAGTGTAAAGAAAGCCGCTGCGAAAGATGAAAAAGAAGAAGATTCTACAGATGAGGAAGATTCTGCAGAGGATGAGGATTCCACAGAGGATACAGATTCCGCAGATACAGAAGATTCCGCGGACGCAGAAGATTCCACAGAGGATACAGATTCCGCAGATGCAGAAGATTCTACAGAGGATGAAGATTCCACAGATGCAGAGGATTCTACAGAGGATGAAGATTCCACAGATGCAGAGGACTCTACAGAGGATGAAGATTCCACAGATGAGGATCAGAAAGCAGACAGAGTAGAGGATAATGATGCAGATGCACAGGATGCAGAAGGTAAAGAAGCAGATCCGCAGTCTTTAGGTTTAAGCACAACTGGAAGTGTAGATCATATCGATATCGGAGCACTTACATCTGCAACATTGAAAGTTGGTGATAAGACTATCACACAGCCGGTAATTTTGACATTTGAGGATATTGCCAATGCATCCATTTCCGGTGATGCAGGTTTCTCAGCAGACCAGTCTTCCCTCAGCGGAAGTGTTGGTGTCAGCGGAATGGCACAGATCCGTGTTCCTGGAAATTATCCGGTTGGAACTAAGGAAGCACCAGCTGTTTATAGTGTAAGTGTAACTAAGGATGTTACATTTGTTGACCCGGATACAGGCGCAACTTATGTAAGAACTATTACATTCTCTACATCCTTTACATACTGGGATTGGACAAATGACTGTCCGAACCTTGGATTCAGAGTTAACTGGGCAGCAGGATATGTAATTCCTTGCTCAGGTATGGATATTGTACTGGGATGTGGATATGATGAGATTCCGGCTCCGGAGCCAAGTGTGAGCCCAGAGCCAAGCGTAAGTCCTGAGCCAAGTGTGAGTCCAGATCCAAGCGTAAGCCCAGACCCGAGTGTAAGTCCGGATCCAAGCGTAAGCCCAGACCCAAGTGTGAGCCCGGATCCAAGCGTAAGCCCAGACCCGAGTGTAAGCCCAGACCCGAGCGTAAGCCCAGACCCAAGTGTAAGCCCGGATCCAAGTGTAAGCCCAGACCCAAGTGTAAGCCCGGATCCAAGCGTAAGCCCAGACCCGAGTGTGAGCCCGGATCCAAGTGTAAGCCCAGACCCAAGTGTGAGCCCGGATCCAAGTGTAAGCCCAGACCCAAGTGTGAGCCCGGACCCGAGTGTAAGTCCGGACCCATCTGTAGAGCCGACAGACACACCAGAGCCAACAGATACACCGGTACCAATGAACCCAACAGGAACAGCAACACCAACTCCAACAGGAACAGCAACACCGGTACCTGGAACAACCAATAACGGATCCAATGGCGGTAATGGAACTACCACAAATGGAACAACAACTAACGGAACAACTACAAACACAACTTCCAATAACACAACATCCACATCTTCTTCCGATGAGGTAAAAACTGCAGATAATTCTCATATCGCACGTTATGGAATTCTGGTTGTATTTGCACTGTTAGATGCAGTAATGGCATTCTTTGCACTGCGTTTAAGACGTCGTGACGACTGATTTACAGGCAGAAGCATATAAGAACTGAATTTACAGACAGGAGATTGCATTTTGTGATCTCCTGTTTTGCTATAGAGAAAAGCAGCGATGGAGGTGCGTTATGCAGCAGGCATTACTGGATCAGCTGAGAAAAATAACCGAAGAAGAGCGAAAAATCCTGGATGGGGAAGCGGAGGTAGATAAAGATCTCTATACATCCGGAAGAGATTTTACCGTAGACAGTGGAAAGATGCTGAAAGAAGGCAGACTGATTGCGGTGCGTACCCATACTCGTTTTGTGCATTTCCCGGCGCACAGGCATAATTTTGTGGAAGTGCTGTATGTGTGCGAGGGATCGCTGACCAATATCATCGATGGAAAAAAAGTTGTGGTGAATAAAGGGGAGCTGCTTTTTCTCAACCAGTTTACGAAACATGAGATCCTGAAAGCGGGACAGAATGATATTGCCATCAATTTTATGGTGTTGCCGGAGTTTTTTGATGTGGCCTATTCCATGACAGGGAATGACAACATGCTGGCAGATTTTCTGGTGAATGTATTGCGCCAGGATGAAGAGCGGGGTGAATATCTCCACTTTAAGGTCGCGGAAGTCATGCAGATCCAGAACCTTCTGGAAAATATCATCTATTCTCTTGTAAATGGCGAAGAAAACCGGGAACGGATCAACCAGACCACCATGGGCCTGATCTTTATGTATCTGGTGGAATCCGTACAGTATGTGGAGATGCGCCTTCCCAATCAGTACGAAAATATGATCTCCATGACAACACTGGACTATATTGAGCAGAAGTACCGGACAGCTACCCTTACGGAGCTGTGCACCAGGCTTCATCTGCCTATGCATGTGCTCAGCAAGATGATCAAAAAGACCACAGGATTTAATTTCAAGGAACTTCTTCAGAGAAAACGCCTGAATAAGGCAGTAGAGCTGATGTGTGAGACGGACCTTCCCATCAGTGATATTATTGCAGCTGTAGGGTATGAGAATAACAGTTATTTTCACAGAGTGTTTAAAGAACATTATCATATGACACCGCGGGCGTTCCGGGTAAAGAACAGTGAAAAAGAGCAGGTAAGATTATAATCTTACCTGCTTTAACTTTAGATATCATGGAACCGTCCGATTTTATCTTTGATTCGCTGCATTTCATTATCCATATCAATGACAGCGCGGGCACAGTTCAGAAGCTCGCTGCTGACTTCCTCGTAACCATCCATTTCTTCAATATCCTGTTTATATCGGAGCTGATGTTCCAGTGTAGCCCAGAAATCCATTCCATTGGTACGGATCTGGATCTCCGCGCGCATGGGCGTTTTTCCCTTGGAGAAGAACACCGGGATTTCCACGATCATGTGATAGCTGCGGTAACCGTTTGGCTTGGGATTTTTGATATAGTCTTTTACCTGAATGACGGTGATGTCATCCTGCTTGGCGATAAGGTCTGCAATGGTGTAGATATCATCAATAAAAGCACAGACAACACGGATACCGGCTACGTCATTGAGCTGGTTCTGGATATTTTCGGCAGTGAAGTCATAGCCCAGTTTTTTTAATTTCTTGTAGATGCTTTCCGGTTTTTTGATTCTGGTCTTGATAAAGGAAATCGGGTTACGTTTATATTCTACGGAAAACTCATCATTGAGAACTTCCAGTTTGGTACGTACCTCACGGACAGTACAGCGGTACATCATCATCAGATCATTGAATCTTGCAGAATTTTTGATAAAAACCTGTGGATCTGGGGTATCCAGCCAGGTGTTTGTATTTTTTTCAGCCATGGTATTTTTCTGGTAAAACTCCCTTCTTAGGTAGGTTTTGTGATAATCACACTATCACAATTATAGAATAAAATGACATTTTTTTCAACTTTTGTATTGACATATTAAAAATCCTGTGCTATTTTATATAAAAAATTTAATCGAGTAAACCACTAAACCGTTGAAGCGGAGATAAAGGTACTCATGCGCGCACAGAGAGTCCGGGAGGGTGAGAGCCGGGCC
>ERZ827156.2687-NODE-2687-length-17626-cov-3.965511_pt1 | contig 17626 bp, 15 predicted proteins | sample MGYA00519919_ERZ827156 | MGnify/ENA primary metagenome ERZ827156 (study PRJEB31778, sample SAMEA3449269) | human gut metagenome | biome: human gut; feature: human-associated habitat; material: faeces | place: United Kingdom | collected 2010/2012 ... | reverse complement strand
CGGTTTCGGTACCTACAAGGAGAATCTCGGAGAAGTTGAAAATGCGGGGTACCAGATCAGTGCCCAGATGCGGGTTTATTCTAACCAAAGAAAACGTGCTTCGGCGAGCATATCGGCCGGGGTGGCGCACAATAGTAACAAGTTAGTGAAAATTTCTGATGCTCTTCGTTCAATAAATGACGAGCAGGATGAAAAGGTCGGTGATTATAAATCCGATAGAAAACCGGTAGTCCGGTTTGCGGAAGGACAAAGTATGACAGCGATTTGGGCGGTAAAGTCTCGCTTTTTTCTGCCGTTTCCGACATAAAGCGTCCGCCGCCCTTGCTTTTTTATTTTTATATTGTATAATCATTTGAGCATTCTGACAAGACCAAAGAAAGGATTTTCCCGATATGATCTATCTCGATCACGCGGCCACCACCCCCGTTCCCGAAGAGGTGGCGCACGCCGTTTACGATACGCTGGTTTCTGGCTGGGGCAACCCCAGCTCGCAGTACCCCATTGGAAAGCAGGCGCGCAACGCTGTCGCCGCGGCGCGCGAGACGATTGCCGCCGCGCTCGGCTGCAAGAGTGAACAGTTCGTCTTCACCTCCTGCGGGTCGGAGAGCGACAACTGGGCCGTCCGCCTTGCCCTGCACCAGAACCGCCACACCGGCAAGCACATCATCACGACCGCCGTGGAACACAGCGCGATTCTCGAGACCTGCAAGACCCTCGAGCAGGAGGGCTGCTCCGTCACGTACTTAAAGCCCGACAAGAACGGCGACATCACCGCCTCTCAGGTCGAAAGTGCACTGCGCGACGACACCGCGCTCGTCACGATGATGCTCGTCAACAACGAGACGGGCTGCATCTTCCCCGTGGCCGAGGTCGCGCAGCTTCTGAAAGCGAAAAAGTCCCGTGCCCTGCTGCACACCGATGCGGTGCAGGCCTTTTTGAAAATTCCGTTCCGCGCCGACACGCTGGGCGCGGACCTCATCTCCGTCAGCGCGCACAAGCTCGGCGCGCCCAAGGGTATCGGCGGCCTGTATTTGGGCGAGCGCATCCGCGCGCCCAAACCGCTGATCTTTGGCGGCGGGCAGGAGAGCGGCCTGCGCTCCGGCACAGAGGCCACGGGCCAGATCGCAGGCTTTGCCAAGGCGGTCGAGCTGCGCGCCGACCATCTCGATGAAAAGCTCGCCCACGTCGCCGCCATCAAGGCCTACGCCGAGGAAAAGCTCCTCGCGCTCGACGGCGTCGTCCGCATCGGCGACGGGACCGCGCCGCACATCCTGTCGATCTCGCTCGTCGGCTACCCGTCGGCGAATGTCGTTACGGAACTTGGCGCACAGGGCATCTGCATCTCGGCAGGCTCCGCCTGCCATCGCGGGCAGCTGAGCCACGTCTACCGCGCGATGGGCCTTGACAAAAAGACCGCCGCGGGCGTGCTGCGTGTCAGCTTCGGCCCCGAGACGACGAAAGAAGAGATCGACGCACTCGTCTCCGCGCTCAAGGCGCACCGCGACACGCGCTTCCCCATGCTGTAATTCCAACATTCGAGGTTTTTATGTTCTTCTATCTTCACCAGCCCAAGGGCTTTTACAAGCATCTTTTTCTGCTGGCGCTGCCGGTCATCGTGCAGAATTTGATCACCACGTCGCTCGGCTTTCTCGATACGTTCATGGTGGGACTTCTCGGCAGCGATCAGATGTCCGCCGTCACGGTGGCGAACGTGCCAGTCTTCATCATCCAGCTCGTCGTCTTCGGCCTGCAAAGCGGCTCAAGCGTGCTCATCAGCCAATACTGGGGCCGCGGCGACCGCGAGAGCATCAACCGCGTCATGGGCATCGGCTTTATGATCGCGGGCGGCGTGAGCGTGCTGTTTGCCGCCATTCTGTGCGCGTTTCCCGCGCAGGTGCTCTACCTCATCACCGACAATCTGACACTCGTGGAGCTGGCCGAGCCGTACCTGCGCATCGTCGGCTTCTCCTACATTTTCAACTCGCTTTCCTCCATCTACATCGGCATGCAGCGCAGCATCGAAAATCCGCGCTTCGGCATGATCGTCTTCGCGATCTCGATGCTCTGCAACACGCTCGGCAACTATGTGCTGATCTTCGGCAAGCTCGGTCTGCCCGCGCTCGGCATCACGGGTGCGGCGGTAGCGACGCTTCTGTCCCGCGTGGTGGAGTTCGTCGTCGCGTTCTCCTACGCGTTCCGCTGCCGCACGATGCCGCTCATGAAGCACGCCATCCTCCGCCCCGGCATGGACATGCTGCGTAAATTCCTGCGCTACAGCGCGCCGGTGCTCATCAACGAGACGCTCTGGGGCACGGGCTTTTCGATGATCACGGTCATCATGGGCCACATGGCAAATAGCAGCGATCTCATCGCCGCCTACACGCTTGCGGGCAATATCGACAAGCTGATGACCTCGGGCGTGTTCGGCATCGCGGCGGCGGTGTCCGTCATCGTCGGCAAGGAGATCGGCACGGGCAACTTAAAGGGCGTTTACAACATCGGCCGCGCGCTGTGCTTCACGGCGTTCGCGTTCGGCATTGTGCTCGGCCTCGCCGAATACACGATGTTCGTGACGCTGATGCGCCCGTTCGTCATGCCGCTCTTCTCGCTCTCGGCGGTCGCCGAGCGGCTTTGCAGTGTGATGCTCATGTGCTATGCCTGCGCCATCCCGCTGCACAGCTTTTCAACCACGATGGTCGTCGGCGTGCTGCGCGGCGGCGGCGATGTGAATGCCTCGCTTGTGATCGACAATTTCCCCCTCTGGTGCGGCACGCTGCCGATGATGTGTCTGCTCGGCCTTGTGCTCAAGGTGCCGAACGAGGTCTTCTGCCTCTGCCTGATGATCGAATATATCATCAAGTCCCCCATCGGCCTTTACCGCCTGCACTCCGGCAAGTGGATCCACGACATCACCCGCATCGACGAATAACAAAAAAGCGGAAGGGCGCTGCCCTTCCGCTTTTCCATTCTCATTGTCAAGTTTTTACCGCGCGCTCCCGCCGCATTTCTCTCAGCACCGGCACGCTGACACACAGCGACGCCGCCGCAAAGAACGCGATGCCGACCATGCGGTTCACGCTGATATGCTCGTGGTACACGACGACCGCCAGCGCCGTTGCCAGAATGGGCTTGACGAGATAAACGAACGACGCCTCCGTCGCAGAGGTGTACTCCGTGATCTTCGCCGTGAGCAGAAAGCCGATGGCCGCGCAGCCGATGCCGACATGGCACAAAAGCAGCGTCGTTTTGAGCGTAAAGCCCGTAAAAAACGGAATGCCCGCGAATATCTCCAGCCCCAGGCCGCTGTAAAGCGCACCGATCGCCGGAATCTCACCGAGCATCAGCAGGAAAAGAAGCTCCAGACCGCCGATGAGCATGTTGAACGTCGTGATCACGAGCGCGCCGAGCCGCGGCAGACGCAGCTTGCAGAGCGTACCGTAAGTGGCAAACAGCAGCGTGGCGGTGATGATCTCCAAAAAGCCGCGCAGGCTGATCTCAAGGTGCGCGGGATTGAGGATGAAGAGAATGCCGACAAGTTCCACGCCGATGGCCAGCAGATGGTTCTTTTTCAGCGGCTCATGCAGGATGAAGTGCGCCAGCGCCACCGCAAACACAGGATTGCCCGAGTAGATAATCGATGTAGCTGAGGCGTCCATGTGCAGCACCGCCATCTGCAAAAGCGACATGTGCAGCGTCACCGTCAGAAAACCGAGCAGTGTGAAATAGCCCCAGTCCGCCTTTGTAAGCTGGATATCCCGCTTTTTGAGGTCGTTCAGTGCAAAGGGCATCAGCGCAGCCGCGCCGAGCAGCACACGCTCGACTGTCACCTGCATGGGTGCAAACGCGCCGCCGAGCGCCTTGAGCGCGACCTCCGTCGTGGAATAGAGCATCGCGGCAAGCAGGATATAGAGATATCCCCGTTTCCGATCAGTCGTCATCTTCTTCCTCCTTGTTCCACCCGACGCGGAACGGTAACATTGTATGCCGCTGCCTGCGAAAAAGCAAGAAATAGCATGCCGCGCGGGCAAAAAATGCCGCTCTGCAAAGCAGAGCGGCATTTTGACGATGCAGCGGGAAAATTACTTGGCAGTCTGCGCGGCCTTCTTGCTCTCCCACTTGGTCACGCAGCAGGCGCAGGAGATATCGCCCGTGATGTTGAGGCAGGTGCGGCCCATGTCGAAAAGACGGTCGATGCCGTAGATGATCATGATCATATCGACGGGGATGTTCATGGCCTGGAGCACCATAGCCAGCATGATCATGCCCGCGCCGGGCGTGCCGGCGGTGCCGATGGAGGCGAGGGTCGCGGTGACAACGATGGTGACCATCTGGCCGAGGGTCAGCGTCATGCCGCAGCAGGTGGCGAGGAAAATGGTGGCGACGCACTGGTAGATGGCGGTGCCGTCCATGTTGATGGTCGCACCGAGGGGGATAACAAAGGAGGAAATATCATTCTCCGCGCCGAGGTCCTCGGAGCACTCCATGCTCAGGGGAATGGTCGCGGCGGAGGAGGTGGAGGTGAAGGCGAAGATCATAGCCGGGGACGCCTTCTTGAAGAAGGTGATGGGATTGATGCCCGCGAACGCCTTGGCGGAGACGGAGTAGCAGAGGACCGCGTGGACGATGTAGCCAAGGTAGGCGCAGCCGAGGACGATGCCGAGGGAGCCGAGGATCTCGGGACCCTGCGTGGCAACGACCCAAGCCATCATGGTGAACACGCCGATGGGGCTGAGAGAAATGATGAAGGCCATCACGCGCTCGATGACCGCGTAGAGGGAGGTGACCATATCCTGCGCGAGCTTGCCCTTTTCTCCTGCCGTGAGGATGCCGCCGCCGAGAAGAATGGCGATGACGATGACCTGAAGCATATTGGAGGTGCGGAAGGACTCCCAGAGGTTACTGGGGAAGATGCCGATGAGGGTATCCATGAAGTTGGCGCTGGTGGCCTTCTCCCAGACCTGGCCGTCAACGAGCTGGAGGGTGGGGAAGAGGCCGGCGTTGTTGAAGATGTTGGCGAACACAAGGCCGATCACGCAGGCGATGGCAGTGGTGACGAGGAAGTACGCCACGGTCTTCCAGCCGACGGAGCCGACCTTCTTCATGTCGCCCATGGAGATGATGCCGTCGATCATAGACAGCAGGACAACGGGAACAACGATGAACTTGAGGAGGTTGACGAAGATGGTGCCGAAGGGCTTGAGGTAGTTGGTCGTGATCTCGGGCTTACCCATAAAGTAGAAGGCAAGGCCGACCACGATACCGAGCAGCAGAGCAATGAAGATCTGTGCCGGCAGACTGAGTTTTTTCTTTTCCATAATATACACTCTCTCCTAAAATTTCTCCTATAAACGGCAGCTTATAGATGCGATTTATAAGAGTTTTTACATTTTACCGCATCTGAACATATTTTGCAAGACCGGGCGCAGGAAAACTTTCATTTTGAGCAATTTCGACAAAGCTATCCGAAAAAGCGGGAAGCGAATGCGGAAAAATATTTTTGCGTGACCACTTGCAATGTGCGCCGCTTTTTTGTAGGATGTAAAAAGAAACCGAAAGAAGGAACGGAAAACGGTATGAGAGTCATCACCGGCTCGGCGCGCGGGCGCCGGCTGAATGAATTAAAGGGTTATGATACCCGCCCGACCACCGACAAGGTCAAGGAGGGCATTTTCTCCGCCATCCAGTTCGAGGTGGAGGGCGCGCGCGTGCTCGACCTCTTCGCGGGGACGGGACAGCTCGGCATCGAGGCGCTTTCGCGCGGCGCGCAGCGCGCCGTGTTCGTGGACCGGCGCACCGACGCGGTGAAGCTCATCCGCGAGAATCTGGCGCTCACGCGGCTGGAGGAAGGCGCGCAGGTCGTCTGCGGCGACTCGATGGCCTATCTCAATGCCCTGCGTGAGAAATTCGACCTCATTTTCCTCGACCCGCCCTACGCGGACGATCTGCTCGAGCGCGCCGTCGCGCACATCGCGCGGTTTGACATTCTTGCGCCCGATGGTATAATGATCGCGGAGAGTCCGGCGGAAAAGGAGCTGCCCAAGCTCAGCGCGCCCTACCGCGTCGCGCGCGAGTACCGCTACGGCAGGATCAAGGTCACGCTTTACCGCCGCGATGGGGAGGAGACGACATGAGAGAGGAACGCATCGCCGTGTTTCCCGGCAGCTTCGACCCCGTGACGCTCGGCCACATGGATATCATCGAGCGCGCGGCGCAGCTCTTTGACCGCGTGTACGTCGCCATCGTGCCAAACGGCGAAAAGACGCACCCGATGTTCACGGACGAGGAGAAACTGGAGCTGATGCGCGTGAGCATCGCACCGCTCGGCAACGTCGAGGCGGCGCTGTGGAACGGGCTGCTGACGGACTTTGCCGCGCAGAAGGGCGCGCGCTTTCTCGTGCGCGGCGCGCGGAACAGTATGGATTTCGATGCGGAGTATCAGCTCTCGCTCATTTATAAGGATGTGTCCGGCGGCGCGCTCGACACGGTGCTTTTGTGCGCTGAGCCCGCGCACCAGCACATTTCATCGACCATGGCGCGCGAGATGGTGAAGTATCATCAGCCGCTCGAGAAGTATTTGCCGGCTGCGGCCGCGGCTCGGATAAGAGGAAAGGATAGGGGATAACGATGGCTGAAGAGAATGTACAGAAGCTGCTGGATATGCTGTATGAGATGATCGACGAGGCGAAGAACGCGCCGCTGTCGAACGACAAGTGCGTGCTCAACCGCGACGAGGCGCTCGACCTGCTCGACGAGATCCGCGCGCAGATGCCGGTGGAGCTCAAGCGCGCGCAGGAGCTCGTCCGCGCCCGTGACGAGTATGTGGAGGCCGCCAAGCGCGACGTCGAGCGCATGATGCAGAAGGCGGAATTCGAGGCCAAGAGCAAGGTCTCTGAGAGCGAGGTGCTCACCGCCGCGCGCGCCAAGGGCCACGACATCGTCACCCGCGCCGAGGAGCGCTCGCGTGAGATGTACCGCGTGGCGAACGACTACTCCGAGGACGTTCTGCGCCGCACGGAGGAGGCGGTCCAGATGGCGCTTGACGAGGTCAAGCAGACGCGCGTGCGCTTCCGCGCCGCGTCCAACGAGCAGATGCAGCGCCGCCGTGAGGAGCTGAACAAGTCTTTGGAGAAAAACGACAAAGAGGACAAGTAAAATTCGTTACATCTGACAAAGGCTTTTCGAGCGTTTTTTAATTTGAACATATTTTGCGATGAAGGTAAAACGCGCCACAAGATATTGTGGCGCGTTTTTTCGTGCCCTTTCGACAATAAAACGTGCGTTTGAGTTCCGGCGAAAAACGCTGGAAGAATTTGGCAGAAAAGGGCGTGAAAGCCCTGAAAACAAAGAAAATTTCTGCTTGCATTTCAAAAGCGTTTTATGTATACTCAAAATACGAAGTGGGGGAAAGTGGTGCCAAGTGTGCAAAAGTGGTGCTGCTGACCCAAAAGTGCAGGAGAGTGGAGCCAAGCGACTTCCCCGAAAAAAGAGGGAGCCGCTGCTTTGCCCTCTTCACAGCAGCTTCAAGGATCGCCGAAAGGGGGAAGCGCTTTGACCGGTCAGTATCAGCACAGCATCGACGCCAAGGGCAGAGTGTTCATCCCCGCGAAGCTCCGTGAGGAGCTGGGCGAGACCTTTTATGTCACCATGGGCATGGACTCCTGCCTGAGCGTCTATTCCGACGCGAGCTGGGCGAAGTTCACCGAGAAGTTCGAGAGCCTGCCCTACACCAAGACCAAGGCCATGCGTCCGCTGTTCGCCAATGCCGCCAAGTGCGAGCCGGACAGCCAGGGCCGCATCCTGCTGCCTCAGAAGCTGCGCGCCTACGCGGGGCTGGACAAGGACGTGGTCATCATCGGCGTATCGAACCGCGCCGAGATCTGGAACGCGGAGCGCTGGGCTGCGCTGGAGGCCGAGGAGCTCAACCCCGAGAACCTCGCCGCCGTGATGGAGGAGCTGGGCTTCTGAGATGGAAGAGATCAACTACGGCCACAAGCCGGTGCTGCTGCACGAATGTCTGGACGCGCTTGCCATCAAGCCGGACGGCGTTTACCTCGACGGAACGCTGGGCCGCGCGGGCCACTCGCTGGAGATCGTCCGCCGCCTGACGGCGGGAGGACGGCTCATTGCCCTCGACCGCGACGAGACCGCCATCGAGGCGGCGCAGCGGCGGCTCGCGGACTATATGGATCGCGTGACGCTGGTACACTCCAACTTCAGCGCGCTCGACGACGTGCTGCGTGAGCTGGGCGTCCGCGGCGTGGACGGGATGCTCTTTGACCTCGGCGTTTCCTCGCCGCAGCTCGACGATGCCGCCCGCGGCTTTTCCTATAAGCAGGACGCGCCGCTCGATATGCGTATGGACGAGAGCGCGAGCTACACCGCGCGCGAGCTGGTCAATACCGTCAGCTATGAGGAGCTCAAACGCATCCTCTATGAATACGGCGAGGAGCGCTACGCGCCCGCCATCGCAAAGAAGATCTGTGCGTACCGCACGGAAAAGCCCATCGAAACCACGCTGGAGCTGGCAGATCTCATCCGCTCGGCGATGCCCGCCGCGGCGCTGCGCGAGAAGCAACACCCCGCCAAGCGGAGCTTTCAGGCCATCCGCATCGCGGTCAACGACGAGCTCGGCGAGCTTCCGCCGATGCTCCGCGCCGCCGAGAAGAATCTCAAGCCGGGCGGGCGGCTCGCGGTCATTACGTTCCATTCGCTCGAGGACCGCATCGTCAAGCGCGAGCTGCAAGCGCTCGCCACGGGCTGCACCTGTCCGCCGGAGTTTCCGGTGTGCGTGTGCGGCAAGAAGCCCAAAATGAAGCTCATCACCCGCAAGCCCATCGTCTCGGGCGAGGAGGAGCTGAACGAAAATCCCCGCGCCCGCAGCGCCAAGCTGCGTGTGGCGGAAAAATGCTGAGAAAGCAAATCTTTCACGAAGGAGAGCGCCATGGCACGCACGAGCCGAAGCAGACAAAATTACAGATACGGCGGCGGACGTGTGGTCGGCAATCTCGCCTACGATGAGCGCTACGCCGAGCGGCGTGTGCCGCGCCGCGAGAGCGAGCAGCGGGAGCAGCCGCGCGAGGAGTTCATCCGCCCGCCGCGCAGGCAGGAGAAGAAGACCGTCCGTCCTCGCGTGCGCGAGCGGCGGAGAGTCTCCGGCGTGCTGGTGCTCGGCTTTACCGCGCTGGCCGCGATGGTTGTGGTTGTGCTGATGAGCTACGCGCAGCTCACGAGCATTTCCGCCGACGTGGTCTCGATGCAGAAGGAGCTCAAGACGCTCGACGCCGAGCACGTCGCGCTGCTCACGCAGTACGAGCGCACCTTTGATCTCGAAACGGTCAAGGCGGCGGCTGTCGCCGCGGGCATGAACAAGCCCAGCTCCTCGCAGATCAATTACATCGACCTTTCCGCGCCGGACAGCGTGGAGCTTTGCGAAGCACAGAACGTCAGCGTGCTCAGCCGCGTGTTCACCTCGCTGGGGCAGGGCGTTTTCAGCGTGGTGGAATATTTCAGTTGAGCGAAGCCTATACATAAGGAGTAAGGAGCTTCCTTACTCCTTGTTTTGCCATTATGCCCCTTGCCGTATGAGGAGGAAAGACCGTGCCGACACCCCCGAAAAGAAAACCGGACAGCGCGCGCCGCGCCAACCGCATCATCCAGCAGCGGACGCTTCTGCTGCTGGCGCTGCTGGGCATCGGCACGTTTCTGCTGCTCTTTGCCCAGCTCTACAAGCTGCAGATCAAGCAGCACGACGAGCTCAAGACGCTCGCCGTGCGCCAGCAGACGCTGCGCACGACCGTGGAGGCGAGCCGCGGCACCATCTACGACAAAAACGGCGACATCCTCGCCCTCTCCTCCACGGCGGAGAACGTCTGCGTCTCGCCTCTCGACGTCGCCAAAAACGAGCAGGATCAAGATCTGATCGCAAACGGCCTCGGCGAGATCCTCGGCGTGGACCCGAGCGGCATCCTCGACGATATGAAGGACACCGCCTCGCAGTACAAGGTCATCAAGAAGAAGGTCGAGCAGGAGACGGCGGACAAAGTCCGCGTGTTTATCAGCGACAACGGCATCAAAGGCGTTTTTCTGGAGCCGACCTCCAAGCGCTACTACCCCTATTCCTCGCTCGCCGCGCACGTCATCGGCTTTGTCAACGCCAACGGCGGCGCCTACGGCCTTGAGGCTGTGTATGACGAGGAGCTGACCGGCGAAAAGGGCATGGTCGTCTCCGCGCGCGACGCCAACGGCAACGCGCTGCTCTATCAGTATGAGCAGTATTTCGACGCCGAGAACGGCGACAGTCTGGTGACGACCCTCGATAAGACGGTGCAGTATTACCTCGAAAAGGGCCTTGAGGAGCTCGAGAGCCGCTACGGCACGGGCGTGGGCGCGACCGGCATCGTCATGGACGTCAACACCGGCGGCATCCTCGCGATGGCGTCGCTGCCGACCTACGACCTCAACGCTCCCGCGAGCATTTACAACAAGGAGATGCTTGCCGCCGGCATGACCGACGAGGAGCTCGCCGCGGCGGCCGACACGCTGCAAAATATGCAATGGCGCAACAAGGCCATCAACGACACCTTCCAGCCCGGCTCGACCTTCAAGATCCTCACCCTCGCCATGGCGCTGGAGGAGAACAAGGTCAAAATGTCCGACACCTTCAACTGCCCGGGCTATGTCGTCATCGAGGGCGCGAAGATCAACTGCTCCAAGCGCGCGCCCGGTCACGGTCATCAGGACCTCATCACGGCGTTCGCCAATTCCTGCAACCCTGCGTTCATCAACATCGGACTGCGCCTCGGCAACACGACGTTTTACAATTACATGAAGGCCTTCGGCCTCACCGGAAAGACCGGCGTGGACACCACGGGCGAGGCGAGCGGCTTTGTCAACAAGGAGATCGAATACTCCACGCTGGCGCTGGCGTGCTACGCCTTCGGTCAGAACTTCAACGTCACGCCGCTCTCGCTCATCAACGCGCAGGCGGCCTGCGTCAACGGCGGCTACCTCCGCACGCCCTACATCGTCTCCGAGGTGCTCGACCAGAGCGGCAACGTCAAGTACCGCCACGACACCACCCCGCTGCGGCAGGTCATTTCCGAGGACACCTCCAAGACCGTGCGCGAGATCATGGAGTACGAGGTCGAGCACGGCACGGGCAAGAACGGCAAGGTCGCGGGCTACCGCATCGGCGGCAAGACCGGCACCGCCGACCAGATCGACGGGAGCGTCACCGTTTCGTTCACCTGCTGCGCGCCGGCGGACGACCCGCAGATCATGATGCTCCTCACCCTCAGCAGCGCCAGCAACGACACCGGCACCTACCGCTCCGGCGGCAATATGGCTGCGCCCGTGGCGTCGAGCATCATGGCGGAGATACTGCCCTACCTTAGCATCGAGCCGACCTACAGCGCCGATGAGCTCGTCGGCGCGGATCATACCGTGCCGAACGTCGTCGGGCTCAAGCGCGACGAGGCGGCGGCAAAGCTCAAGGAGGAGGGCTTCTCCTGCCGCACCGTCGGCGACGGCGAGACCGTCACCGACCAGACGCCGCTCGGCGGCGCGATCGTGCCGAACAACGCGGAGATCATCCTCTATCTCGGCGCGGAGAAATCCACGGAGCTGTGCATCGTGCCGAACGTCGTGGGCGACAGCGCCGCGGCAGCCAACCGCAAGCTCACCGACGCGGGGCTCATCATGTCCGTCTCCGGCGCGACCGGCGGCAGTTCCGCGAGCGTGCGCGCCATCTCCCAGTCGGAGACGCCGGGCACGGAGGTCGCGGCGGGCACGGTGGTGCGCGTCCAGTTCAGCGACAGCTCGGTGACGGATTAAAAACCGCAAAAGAGAGCAAGATTTGACGGAGAAAGGACGACGCGCCTACGAAGCTCGGCGAGCTTTTGAGCGCCCTCGATCACTTCCGACTCCTCCGCGCGGACGCGCGGACGGAGATACATGACCTCACCCTCGATTCCCGCACGGCGGGAGAGGGAAGCCTTTTCCTCGCCCTGCATGGCGCGCGGGAGGACGGCGCAGACTACGCAAAGGAGGCCGCCGCGCGCGGCGCGGTCTGCGTCGTGACCGAGCACGCGGCCGAAGGCGTGCCCTGCGTGCTGGTCCCCGACGCGCACGAGGCGGCGGCAAAGCTCGCCGCGAGGTGGTACGGCGATCCAGCGGGACGCATGACGGTGGTCGGCGTGACCGGCACGAACGGCAAGACGACCACAACGTATCTTCTCAAGCAGCTCCTTGAGCGCTGCTTGGGCGCAAAGGTCGGTCTGATCGGGACCAATCAGAACATGATCGGCGACGCCGTTCTGCCTGCCGAGCGCACCACGCCCGACGCGCTGACGCTCCAGCGTCTGCTGCGCGAAATGGCGGACGCGGGCTGCACCCATGTGGTGATGGAGGTCTCCTCCCACGCGCTCGTGCAAAGGCGTGCCGGCGCGATCGACTTCGCGCTCGGCGTGTTCACCAATCTCACGCAGGACCATCTTGACTACCATGGTACAATGGAAGCCTACTGCGACGCCAAGGCGCGTCTGTTCCGCCAATGCCGCGCCGCCGCCGTCAACGGCGACGATCCGTGGACGCCGCGGCTGCTCGAAAATGTGACCTGTCCGGTCACACGCTTCGGGCAGGGACTTGCAAACGATCTCGTCGGCTGGGACGCGCATTACTGCGCCGACCGCGTGAGCTTCACCGCGTGCAGCGACAGCGAGCACATCCCCGTGACGCTGCACATTCCCGGGGCGTTCTCGCTCTACAACGCGCTCGCCGCGCTCGCCGCGGCGCAGGCCCTCGGCATTCCGATCGAGGACGCGGCGCAGGCCCTCTCGCTCTGTCAGGGCGTGCGCGGCAGGGCGGAGGTGGTGCCGACGGACACGGACTACACCGTGCTCATTGATTATGCACACACGCCCGACGGGCTGAAAAATATTCTCTCGACCGTCTGCGGCTTTGCCGACGCGCGCGTGCTCGTCGTGTTCGGCTGCGGCGGCGACCGCGACCGGACGAAGCGCGCCGAAATGGGGCGCATCGCTGCGCGGCTCGCGGACGAGGTAATCGTCACCTCGGATAATCCCCGCACGGAAAACCCCTACGCCATTCTGCACGAGATCCTCGCCGGCATGGCGGACAGCGCGACGCCGTTTGCCGTGCTGGAAAGCCGCCGCGAGGCCATCACCTACGCGCTCGACCACGCCCGCACCGGCGACGTGGTGGTGCTCGCGGGCAAGGGACACGAGACCTATCAGGTGGTCGGCGCCGAGACGCTGCCGCTCGACGAGCGGCAGGTGGTGCGCGAGCATCTGAGCCAATAAAAAACGAAAGAGCCGCGCTCTGCGCGGCGGAAGGAATACGCTATGAAACTGATCGCTGCCTGCATTGTGAGCTTTCTCATCACGCTTGTCACCGGACGCTTTCTGCTCCCCGAGCTGCGCAGGCTCAAGGCGGGACAGAGCATCCGCGAGGACGGCCCGACCTGGCACGCCGGCAAGTCCGGCACGCCGACGATGGGCGGACTGATGTTCATTTTCGGCATCCTCGTCACCATTCTCGTGTTCGGCTGGGACGCCATGCGCGCGGGCAGCTTTGCGCACCTCTATGTGTTTGCCTTTGCCGCCGTGTTCGGCCTGATCGGCTTTCTTGACGATTTTCAGAAGGTGAAAATGCACCGAAATCTCGGCCTGACGGCGATCCAGAAGTTTGCCCTCCAGCTTGCCGCGGCGGTGGTGTTCCTCTGCCTGATGCGCTATGAGGGGATGCTGACGCCGAACCTCTACGTTCCGTTCGCCAATACCTATGTCATCCTGCCGTGGATCGTTTATATGATCTTCGCCGCCTTTGTCATCGTCGGCACGGTCAACGCCGTCAACATCACGGACGGCATCGACGGTCTGGCCGGCAGCGTGACGGTGCCGGTGGCGCTGTTTTTCGCGGTGGTCGGCTCGTGGTGGGGCTATGAGAATGACCTCGGCGTTTTTGCCGCGGCGATGGTCGGCGGACTGATCGGCTTTCTCGTCTATAACTTCCATCCCGCCAAGGTATTCATGGGCGACACCGGCTCGCTCTTTCTCGGCGGCGCGGTGGCGGGACTGGCGTTCGCCTACGATATGCCGCTCGTGCTGCTGCTCGTCGGCATCGTCTACATCTGCGAGACGCTCTCGGACATCATTCAGGTCGCCTACTTTAAGGCGACGCACGGCAAGCGCATTTTCAAGATGGCGCCGCTGCACCATCACTTTGAGCTGTGCGGCTGGAGCGAGGTCAAGCTCGTGACCATCTTCACGCTCGTCTCCGCCGTGTTCTGTATGCTGGCGCTCTGGGGCGTGATCGGAAGATACCACTTCTAAGGCACATTTCAAAAAACGATCGGGGGAGGTGAACCGGTATGACGAAGGAGGAGCGCGAGCTGCGGCGCGAGCAGCGCGAGCACATGAAGCGCATGGAGGCCGCCGCGAAGGAGGCGGGCCGCGGACCCATCGATGTGCCGTTTCTCCTGCTCGTGCTGCTGCTCACCGGCGTGGGGCTCATCATACTGCTCTCGGCGAGCTTTCCATCTGCCTATTATGAGTCGGGCGACCCGCTGTACTACTTTAAGCGGCAGGCGGCCTTTGCCACGCTCGGCCTTGCCGCCATGGTCGTCATCGGGCGCATCAACTACGCGCGCTTCCGCGGCGTGGCCAAGATCGCGCTGGGCGTTTCCATCGCTCTGCTTGTTGCGGTCATCATTCCCGGCGTCGGTATCACGAGCCACGGCGCGACGCGCTGGCTCGGTATCCCGGGCACCACGATGCGGTTTCAGCCGTCGGAGATCGCCAAGCTTGGCGTCATCCTTTATTTTGCCGACAGCATCTCCAAAAAGAAGGACAAAATGAGAACGCTCCGCTACGGTATCCTGCCCTACGGCTTTATCCTTGCCCTCATTGCGGTGCTGATGTACTTCGAGCCGCATCTTTCCGGCACCGTGCTCATTCTCGGCATCGGCGCGGCGATGATGTTCGTCGGCGGCATCCGCGGCTACTGGGTCGGCATCGGCATCGGTGGTGTGGCGGCGGTGGCGTATGCGTTCCTCTCGGGCCTGATCACCTACAACTCCTCGCGCATCGCCATCTGGCTCGACCCGCTCAACGACGCCTTTAAGACGGGCACGGGCTATCAGACGCGCCAGAGCCTCATCGCCATCGGCTCGGGAGGCCTCCTCGGTCTCGGTCTCGGCAAGAGCCGGCAGAAGTTCCTCTTCCTGCCCGAGGAGCACAACGACTGCATCTTCTCCATCATCTGCGAGGAGCTGGGCCTGATCGGCGCGACGCTCATCATGGCCATCTTCGCGCTGCTCATCATCCGCGGCTACTGGATCGCGCTCCACGCGCGCGACCGCTTCGGCAGCCTTCTTGTCGTGGGCATTACCACGCAGATCGCCTTACAGGTTTTCTTAAACATCGCGGTCGTGACGAATCTTGTGCCGAACACCGGCATCTCGCTGCCGTTCTTCAGCTTCGGCGGCACGGCGCTCGCCATCCAGCTCGCGGAGATGGGCGTGGTGCTGAGTGTTTCACGGCAGATGCCGCCAGGCTGAAAAGCTCAAAAATATGCCGCGGCGGAAAACAGACCGCCGCGAGGAAGAAAGGGGGACGGAAGGCATGAACGTTATTTTCACCTGCGGCGGCACGGCGGGACACGTCAACCCCGCGCTGGCGCTCGCAGGCTTCCTGCGGGAGAGGGACCCGAAGACCCGCATCCTCTTCGTCGGCGCGGAGCGCGGACTGGAGCGCGACCTGATCGCGCACACGCCCTATCCGTTCCGCACGGTCAACATCTCGTCCTTCCACCGCTCCCTTCGGCCGAAGGAGCTGCGCCATAACCTCGTCTCCGTGCGCAATCTGATGCACGCGAAGCGTGAGGCGGACGCCATTCTCGATGAATTTCAGCCCGACCTCATTGTCGGTACGGGCGGCTACGCGAGCTATCCCGTCGTGCGCTACGGCCACGCGCGCGGCATTCCGACGGCGGTGCACGAGTCGAACGCCGTTCCGGGGCTGACGACCCGACTGCTCGAAAATCATTGCGACCGCATTCTCGTCGGCTTTGAGGACTGCCGGCGGTATTATAAGCACAAGGACCGCGTGGTCGTCACCGGTACGCCGGTGCGCGGCGACTTCTTCACGCAGACGAAGGCACAGGCCAAGGAAAAGCTCGGCGTGAACGACGGCCGCCCGCTCGTTGTTTCGTTCTGGGGCAGCCTCGGCGCGGGGAACATGAACCGCGTCACGGCGGAGCTTCTTTATCTTGAGGCGGCAAAGGAGCCGTTCCATCACATCCACTCCGTCGGCTCGCTCGGCTGGCAGAAAATGCACGAGTGGGTGAGCGGATACGGCGTGGACCTGCGCGACCATCCCTCGCTCGACGTGCGTGAGTATATCTACGACATGGCGGACGTCATGCGCGCCGCCGACCTTGTGATCTGCCGCGCGGGCGCGTCCACGCTCAGCGAGCTGACGGCGCTCGGCGTGCCGGCCATCCTCGTGCCGTCGCCGAATGTGACGAACCACCATCAGGAGAAGAACGCCGCCGTGCTCGGCGAGCACGGCGCGGCGCTTGTCCTGCCCGAGGAGGGGCTGGACGGCAAGCGGTTGTTTACGGAGGCCGCCGCGCTGCTGCGCGACGAAACGCGGCTCGCGGCGATGCACGAGGCTTCGCTCCGACTCGGCGTGCGCGACGCGACCGAGCGCATCTATGAGACCGTCATGGCGCTTGTCAAATAAAAGCCTGCGGCGCAAGCCGCAGGCTCAGACCATATTCAGTTGAGCTTGAAGTCCATCCACACGGGATTGTGGTCGGAGTAGAGGAAGCCGGCGTCCAGCACGGCGCTGTCCACGACCTCCACATTGTCGCTCACGAGGAAGCCGTCCACCGTCAGGCGGAAGGTCGTCTCGATGCTGTACGGCTCAGACGCCGTGCGGCAGGAGGCGGTGGGCGCGGTCTCGTCAAAGGGCGCGACGAGCGTCAGCCCCGCGGGGATCGTTCCCTCCGGGATGGGCTGCGCCCAGGTGTCGTTTTCCCCGGCGGCCACACCGAAGATCTCCAGCGAATTGCCGAGCAGGTCCTTGTTGAAGTCGCCGCCCGCGACGCAGTAATTGCCCGCCTCGTATTCCGCAAGCATATCCGCGCACAGCAGCTCAAGCTGCTCGGTGGCGATGGCGCCGTCCGAGGTGTAGGCAGAGAGGTGGAGATTATAGAGGACAAGCTCCTTGCCGCTCGCCGTCGGGATGCGGCTGACCGAATAGCAGCGGTCGAGGTCAAGGAGCTTCATAAAGCCGCTCTCCACCGGCAGCTCCCGCCGCGCGGCGGAAGCGATGGGGTGGCGCGAAAGCGTCACGATGCCGGACTGATTCGCTCCGTGGGGTTGAATGAGCGGGTAGAAAAGATAGGGGCTGTCGTAGTTCTGCGCGAACACCTCGTCAAATTCGCATCCCGTCATGGCGTCGCTCAGATAGGCGGTCTCGTCGATGTGCCAGCTGCGCGTGCCGTCGGTGTCGACCTCCTGAAAGAGGGCAAAGTCGGGCGAAAGGTCTTCGACGAACGCGACGATGCCGCGCATATTTTCATCTACCGCCTGCCGGCTGCG
>ERZ827156.2686-NODE-2686-length-17628-cov-4.301315_pt1 | contig 17628 bp, 24 predicted proteins | sample MGYA00519919_ERZ827156 | MGnify/ENA primary metagenome ERZ827156 (study PRJEB31778, sample SAMEA3449269) | human gut metagenome | biome: human gut; feature: human-associated habitat; material: faeces | place: United Kingdom | collected 2010/2012 ... | reverse complement strand
CCAGCTTGTCGAGACCCAGGGCCGCTCCGGTCGTTTCAATGTTGCGGGCGACACAACCTCTGAAAGCCAGTCTTCTACGGAATGAATCGTATAAAGGAGGAGAGACCCAAGGTTGGAAGCCGTGTTAGAAAGGATACGCGTAGAAAGCATTCTTGGAACAGGATTATGGTGAAGCGTCCCTCAATGAAACGGCGGCTGGAGAAATCGGGCGTGCTTTTGGAATGACTGGGGAAAAGGGGACGGAATTGGGATCCCACGATCCCACGAATTTGAATGCACGGAAAACAGAACCGAGGAAATCCGAGAGAAGGAGAAATGCAATTCCTGTCGCACCATCTTTTTCAAGGTAGACAGCGGGTCCTGCAGTATTTGACGGTGGGGAAGGCCCTTTCGGCGCGTTCTTTCTCCATTCGCGTAGTATCACTGTACTCCCTTCAGAATAGCTCGTCCGTGGGTCCAGCAGCAACTACTCGAAGGGGGCGATGAACAAGAGTCTGGTTAGTGATGACTCTCTCTTCAAGTCCTACGAGTTTTATTTTTGGTAGATGTCAACTGTAGAATCTACGCAAACGGCGAGATTGTGCAAAAGATGTGTTCTATGCCCTCCCTGATGACCGAGTACGCTTTGCATGGAAGAGACTTCTTGGCCATCCATCCCGGAACTCACAGAACCACACCCTGCATTCTGGCTCGTCAGAAGGCGATTCTCGTGAATCTGAACTCCATTCGCAGCATCATATCGGATGAGTCGATGATCATCTTCAATGTACTCGTTTTATGTTGTTGTTACCTCCAGATCGATAATCCCTTCATTTCAAAGATCTCTCGCGATATCGCTGATTACATTCGAATCGAATCGAGGCGATTTGGCGGCAGCTTCCCGTTCGAGCTGCAGGCGCTGGAGGGCGTGCTGATTCTCTACAGCGACCACCTCTACAACAAGCTCGATTCCTATCAGCATATGGCGCACAAGCTGCTGTACACGACCGACAATTACACGAACTTTGTCGATGCTCCTCATCAACTTCACGAATAGGACGTGTACCAGGAGATCCACCCGCTGAAGGTCCGTCTCGGCCATCTGCAAGACAACTCCGAGGCCATCGCCAAGTGCATTCAGGTAATCGCGTGTATTGCACCATCACGAGCAGGACATTATTTCTTCGGATGAGGACATGCTGGAGTTGTTGCTGACACAGAAGAACAAGCTGGGACATCTGCCTCCGATGGAAATGCACCTGTCCGTGGAATTGCTCCTGGAGAACTACTTCCGCCGAGCAGGTGTCATTGGAGTGATTGACGCGTAGTACACAGACATCGCTAGACAGTGCGACATGCACCTGGAGGATATCGAGGGAAAGCAGCAGTTGGCGGCGATTTCGATGGATAACTATCGAAACAAGATTTTGAATTTGAATTTGAGTCTGGGAATCGCGGAAGTGTCCATTGCCCTCGGGACCTTTCTGACGAGCGTGTTCGGAATGAATCTGCATTCCGGGCTGGAGACGGCGAACTACATGTTCTACGGAATGGCCGGTCTTGCGTAGGATCGGAGAGGAGTGGTGTTGTGTAGTGCATGCTCCTGCGCAATGCTCTATTCCTTCTTCCAGCTTCGTAACCGAACAATGCGGAAAACGCCCCTAAAACGGGAAACTGCTGCCAAGTACCTGTCGAACTTGTTCCGCGGCATTGACAACTTTGATGTGGGGAGAGGAGGAAGACTGTGAGTGTAGACCATCTTCATGGATTACATGAGCAACACGTTCGCGTCGGATCAGGACAGCATTCGAATGACGGACTTCTTCAAGATTGCCAACAGCATTCTAAGGCGAGAGCTCTCCCAGGAGGAGAAGGACAAGCTGTATGAGCTCATTCCCAGCAGCAGTAAGGGTGGGTTGGGAGATTCATGTGCAGATGGGATGGTGGAGAAGGTGAAGATCCTGTCTCTCATATACCGTGTTAGTGATAGAGTTTCATAGTGTTGTTTGTTACAATACTCTCTCTTTGGTCACACTGTTTGTACCAATGCGGAGGGCGAGCGGATTGTTATCCGTTTTAGTGTACATCGTGTGTATCGCGGTGTATGGTTACGTTATGGTTCTGTTTCAGTACATCGCTCCTGTATGGTTGCATTACGTTATAGAAATGCGGTGGAGTCGATTTTCGTATTTGATCCATTTGCCAAGGGAAGCATTCCGTCGTTTCGCGTAGACTTGTTCTACTGTTCTTTTTTACGTGTAGATCTCAAATGACAATTGTACTGCATCCATTCGAGTGATTCGCGTCCCAATTACCGAAGGTCCGAATCGTTATTCCGAAATCCCGACCCCAATTGCTCCTACCAGTTGCTCTGTGGATAGAACCCTCATACATAGTCCGTTTCGATGAAAAAGCAAGTGAGACACAACCGACAATCAGAGTCCCTCCAACTCCCACTACGGTTATGCCAACCGTGATGGAAAGTACCACTGAAGTTCCTACGCCTACAAGGATCGAAGCAACCCAAGCTGTCACGGAAGCTCCATCTCCAACGGTGAAGCGACTTCCCTCTCTACGGCCAGTGAATATCAATGCGGACAATCTTCAACGCCCGCAGGGAGCGTCTCCATTCCAAGTGGAAAGACCGAATCACCCATCATCGGCGCGTCTGTCACGACCGAGGTTGACAGAAGAGGAGATCGACGCGCTGAACCGCCGCGCCTTCAACGAGGAGAACAACAGCCGGAGCGTGGAGGTGCAGCAGCAGGAAGACGAAGAAGTGCGCTTGTTCCTGAGCATGATGCGAGAGACGCGCGAGATGGAGCAGGAGTACTTCCGCAAGAACAGCGAGGAGGAGGAGGCGGAGCCGACGGTGGACGTGATCTACGCGCTGGACGACGCGGCGTTCCGGATCAAGCAGAACGAGCGGAGTGAGATGAAGGAGAGCGAGGAGGAGGGTGTGGATTCGGTGATTGTGACGGACCGCGTGATGCGTAACATTACCATGGGCGTGGATGCGAAGGTGAGTCAGGAGAAGGAGAGTAGTGAGGAAGCGGCGGAGGGAGAAGAGGAGAAGGAGGGAGAAGAGGAGAAGGAGGGAGAAGGAGAGCAAGAAGGGAAAGAGCATGAAGAAGAGCAAGGAGAGGGAGAAGAAGGAGAAGAACAAAAAGAAGGAGAACAGGAAGGAGAAGAAAAGAAGGAAGAACAAGAACAGAAAGGAAAACAAGAAGAACTGGAAGAAGGAAAACAAGAAGAACAGGAAGAAGGAAAACAAGAAGAACAGGAAGAGCAAGAACAACAAAGCACAACCACAACACCCAACTCCCAACAAGCCCCAAAGCCAGGCACGCAACGACCCAAAGAAAAGAAGAAGAGCAAAACGAAACCCTCGCAGCGCAAGAATAAGAACTCTGCAGTGGCGAAGGAAGTGGCGGCAATGGCGAAGTACAAGAAGAAGCTGGCGAAGGAGATCTCGCGCCAAACACCCACGAAGCCGAAGAAGATCGAGTTCAAGCCGAACGCGGCGCAGTCCATCTATCTAAGCCAGAAGAAGGGCAAAGGAACGGCAGAACGGCGCGCGTGAGGAGTAGGCAACGCGGTGTTGACGAAGAGGCTGTTCGCGGTGTTCGAGCAGGACAAGTCGCAGCTGGCGGAGTGTCGGCTGTGTCGGCTGTTCGTGGGGTCGACGGAGCAGCCGTACACCGCACATTACCCCTGTAAGGGAAGAGAGGGAGTGTGAGCGTAGTCCAGTATCACACGGACTCGGCGTTCGCCGTGACGATCATCGCGACGGCGACGTGAGTGCGTGGTGGAGAGATGACGTGAAGCGTGGAACGCCTGGACTTCCTTCCCTTCTTCCTGGAGCGGTGGCCAGGGTGACGGTGGAGTGGGTGCGTGAGTGCTAGGCACATTTGCGTGACGGTGTACATCAAGAAGAGAGAGGTGCGTGGCGCCATCCAGCGCATCCGGGAGTTGGCTCTGCCGCCACGTGTGCGCATCATCTTCTACACGCAGCTGGCGAGTCGCGACATCCCCGGCGTGTTCCCCGTCAACAAGCTGCGCAACATCGCCATCGTGAATGTGGTGACGACGCACTTCCTGGTGCTGGACATGGACATGTGGCCCAGCCGTGCCGGCGCACGCACCGCCTCACGCCTAGACAACCTGTACCAGGAGCTTGCGCGGCTGCCGCTGACGATGCTGGACTCCACGCGGGCTGCCGTGATCGTGCCGGCGTTCTTCCTCAAGCGCGAAGAGATTCTGAGCAAGTGTTCGAGCGTTCTGAGCTGCGCGAAGCTGTGACGGAGAGAGCGTGCGGTGAGGAGTAGGAGCGACCAGGCGTTCCCGCAGAACAAGACGGCGCTGGTGGACTGTCTGCGCAAGGAAAAGTGCTTCTCCAAGAAGCAGAAGGCACTGACGCACGTGAGAGCGAGGCGGCGTGTGGAGCGTAGATGTACGTGAACGAGCAGTGGCGCGTGATTCCCGCGAAGCTGCGATTCGCGAAGATGAACTGCCTGTACAACCGCTTCCAGGAGCCGTGCGGGCTGGCTGCGGCGTGAAGGGTAGATATGTGATGGTCCGGTACACGGAGAGTACGGTGCTGTTCGACGAGCGCTTCGTGGACTACGGGTGCAACAAGGTGCAGTACATTGACCACCTGCGGAACATCGGGTACCAGTTCTACCTACTGACGCAGGCGTTCGCGATGGACGTGATCCACCACGAGTAGGCGCGGAGGAGGGGGTTGAGCGTAGCTCCTCGCACCGGAAGAAGTACTTGGACTCCATCCACAACCCGGAGAAGCCGCTGATGCAGCTGGCGTGCTACGAGTTCATGTCCAAGCTGGACCGGCTGTACGCGAACGTCAGCAAGGTGGGCATCTGCTTCAAGAACCAGCTCATCATTTACTCTTTTCCCCACTTGCTTAGCTCTCCTGTTTCCTAACAAACACACGAAACTGACTCTTCCCGACGCTCCAGCGTCCTCCGGTGCTGCAGGCTCCGCGACCGCAAGAAGCGAATTATCACCACTCCCACTACCACGATCACCGCCGCCAGTGCAAACCGCCCCAGCTTCACTAGCACCGCCCGCCATGACCACTTCACCGTGATGGTAATCTGCGTCTGTGTCAAGCCCGCACCGTTGCGCAGCTCCAGCGTGAAGCGCGTGGTCTCCGCCGTCTTCAGCGGCGTGCCCGAGATCACGCCCGTGCTGCTGAGTGCCAGTCCCGCGGGGAGCGCCGGCGTGATGGTGACAAAGTAGTACCACGCTTCAACGGCCGGCTCGATCGGCTCGACGGGTTCGTTGAGAAGGAAGACGAAGTCCGTCTGCGGGTAGAGGAAGTGCCGCGGCGGCAGAGGCGAGCAGTCATTGATGGCAGTGGCGAAGCCGTCCGCTCGACAGCGCGCCGAGCGGAGCCCCGTGGAGAAGGCGGGACAGGCCAGCAGCGCCGTCTCGCCAAGGAGCGCCGGTGGGAACTCCGGCATGTGACAGTAGGGCGCGTGGAGGCGCGAGAAGAAGAGGAGGTCCGCCAGTCGCAGCGCGTCGGCGGGACAGCTCGCGGAGGCGACGGCGAACTGGCAGGCGGTGACACGAAGGCGGTAGTGAGAGAAGGGCTGCGTGTTGTAGAAGGAGAAGGAGCGCTCGGCGCCGGCGAAGTGCTCGTCGCTCTTGATCTGGAGGAGCGTCCAGACCTGGGAGGCGTTGGCGGCCTCGATCACCCAGGCGGAGGGCATGTTGCCGGGACAGGCGGTGGGCCGCAGGGTGTACTGCGTGATGACCTCGAAGTGGTTGGAGAAGGCCCAGGTGAGCCCGACACCAGCGCAGGTGTCGGCAGTGAACACCGTGGCGGGGTTGTCGTCGAAGACGGGCGTGGCAATCCAAGTGGTGCCAGTGGTGCCAGTGGTGCCAGTGGTGCCGGTGGAGACGATGCCGATGCCGTTGCGCAGCATGAGCGAGTCGTCGAGAAGAAGCAGCGCGCTGGCGTCGAAGCTAACGACCATCTCGTACCGGTTGTGGGCGTGCAGCTCTACGGCGAGCACGTTCTCGCCGGTGCGCACGGCGCCGTGGAGAAGGCTCACGCTGACGAAGCACCAGGTGGGCTGGTTGAAGCTGTTGGTCGCCAGCGTGTCGCCCACCACGGCGCCGGCGGGCATGTGCACGCGGTGCACCTCCACGCCGTTGAGGTAGAAGACGGCGCCGGCGTAGACCACAGCGCCGAGGCGGAGGGCGGAGTAGGCGGTGAGCGTGTAGATGGAGAAGGAAGTGGCGAAATACTGCGTGAGGGAGATGGTGGGGGGGAAGGCGTGGGGAAAGGCCTGCTCCCAGGAGGCGTACTGCTGCAGCCAGCGCGACGAGGGCTGGGGAGAGAAGGAGTAATGCCACTGGGAAATGGCGGGCGGGAGGGAGAAGAGCAGGTTCACAGGAAAGGCCTTTTCAGTGGTGCCAGCGGGGAGGGACGCCCGCAGAGCGATGGTGCCGTCCTCCAGGCGCATTTCGGCAAGACTCGTTCCCCAGCCCGAGGCCGTCGTCTTCGTCAGTGTCAGTTCGTACACGCCAGGATCCAAGCAAAAGACCGTGGTTGACACGCCGCCGGGAAGGGAAGACACGGTGTGCTCCTCTTCACTTCCCTTTTCGCGCAAACTGTAGCCACACTTGTCTGCTTCCTCAGCGATATGCAGAATGAGGGAAACGGTGGTTTGTCCCGTCTTGCAGTCTTCCGTGTTCTTCGCGCCGATTTCGATATCGCCTTGAGTGGCAGAATGGCGGGGATTATGGTACACAGAAAGGGGCAGGATGGGCCCGTGAGGTGGAAGACCGAGAGAAGTATCTGTTCCTACAGACGAGTAGGGACTGGTTGCACAGGAAAGCGCCAAGCCTACGGATGAGAAGGGGGAAGGAGAGGAACAAAACACGACGACCAGTCGAAGAGAAGCCATGAGTGTCTCCGTGTTGTGAGAAGGAGAATAAAAACAAAGGAGTGGTGAGAAAACAGAGAATGGGAAACACATTAACAGAGGGCTGTAAGAAACAGGGAAATAGGATACAGCGAGAAGCAACAATTACGTACAGCTCTGCGGCTTTTCTCCCTTCCACTCCTTGCAGATCACGTCCTTGAGGTTGGAAGACGCCGGCACGACGGCTCCCTTGTTGATGCGCATCGAGGGCACGTAGTTGAGGTTGCGAGGCGTCTTGTCGAAGGCCTTCTGGAGCAGGAACTTGCCCTCTCCATTGATACAGTTCGTGATGGGCGTGTTGACGCTGCTGTCTTCCAGCTCCTTGGAACAGGCGGCAAGGGACATCTCGTCGAAGGATCGCCGGTCGTGCAGGCAAACCATCATATCGATGGCGTCTCCGGGACTGGCGTACTTCACAATGCAATTCTCCACCAGATTGCCGTAGCATTCCGCCGGTCCGTGCTGACACGAGAACTTCTGCGGATCCGTAGAGATCTGGAACCCCTTGCCAAAAACGTATATATGTAGGTCCACAATACTCATCATGCCGGGATCATGCGCCACCTTGCTCAAGGCTCCCTTTACGAAGCGGTGCGTATCAGGACACAGACTCTCCATGAAGATTTCCACCTTCACGTGCGGGAAGAACTCCTTCTGAGGTGGCTGCGTTGCGACGGGCTGCGGCTTCTGGGTCCCGGGTCCCATCTGCACGATGATGCTATCCTGGTAAAGAATATCCTTGTTCCGGCTCCGGAGGTTCTTCTTCGCCTTGTTGGGCTGGGCTTTCTCTTGCGCGATCACGATTCCATCATCCAGGTCGTATTGCTGGGGGTTTTCCTGGGCCTGGAACTTCGTCCACCGCGTAATGAGGTTAGGACGCACAGGGCCCATGCTCTCCATCGTCGTTTGCGACCTGTACTCCGCTTCCGACAAGTCAGTGTATTTCAACTTCGGCAACAACTAAAAGTGATCATAGGCATACATCGCCCACAAATACCATCTGCATTCCTGCGTACAAAATACCCATGAGGAAAAAGCAGAAAATGCACACGAACACCTTATTGGACATCATCTTGGCGCTTTTTTGATCGCCTGTGCAAAATCGGGCCGAATTCGGTTTGACTGTGGTTTGCTGCATTTCATGTCGTGGAAGGAAGAACTAGTTCGGTAATGGCCGATGAGCAGTGTAGAAAACGGTAGAGGCTTCATGAAGGCGATTTCTTACCACACGCGCTTCGACGCTTCTCTATGTGAATATGAAGTGATCCCCCTTCCGTTATTCAGCAATCAAGCACAATCGGAGGTCGGCCTAATCACCGCGGGAATGCAAAGTCCCCAGCATGAGGGAAACAGGGAAACGAGACACAGATGCCATTCTTTCTTTTGTAATAGTGATGTCTTTCAGTGAACAGCTTTGGAACAAGTATTATACGGATGCGCTGGCGTCTTTGTAGCTGTTGACGCGTCTTTCTCATGCGTAGGTACAACCCCTTCGTTTTGGGTCTCGCGAACGGCAACCTGCCAAAGGCCGCCTTCGTGGAGTACATCCAGCAGGATTCCTTCTATCTCGAGTAGGTAGTTTCGATAGTGGAGTGATCCGCAGCGTGTACGAGAAGGCTTACCGGAAGGCTGCTGAGGTCGCTCAGGCTGCCAACCTGGTGGAGTACGCGAAGTGCTTCAGAGAGCTGATGACCGCCATTACGGACGAGAAGGAGAAGCACCAGAAACGCGCTGCCGAGCGTGGAGAGAAGATCGAGCAGCCGCAGATTCTGCGTGCGACGAAGGGCTACACCGACCTGCTGACGAAGGCCTACACCGAGGGTTCCCTCGGCGACATTGTGGCCGCCGTGCTTCCCTGCACCAAGCTGTACAATTTCATTGGTCACGCGATCAAGAAGGCGATTCCTGATCATCACCACACGTACTCCGAGTGGATCGACACCTACGCCACGGACGGCATGGTCGACTCGACGCGCCTGCTGGAGAACATGCTGGACGCGCTGTCCGCCACGGAGGACAAGGCGAGCAACGAGTTCTACTACTCCGAAGCCATGCGTCTGGAGTTCGAGTTTTTCGACCAGCAGAACCACGTGTTCGCCGCGCCCACCACCGCCATCATGACCGTGGCGGCCGGCACCATGTGTCCCGGCGACGTGGCGTGTGACCACCCTGCCAGCCAGGCTCCCGACCGCGCGGGCCTGGCGGAGTTTGCGGCGAACCTGCCGAAAAGAGAGAATCCGAGCTGCGCGTGCTGCTGCCCGAAGTGGGAGGCACGCGTGCGCGAGATGGGCAAGGACTACGGGAAGACGATCGTGCCCCTGGCGGCCTTCGAGAAGACGGAGGCGGTGACGCTGGGCTACGGCTCGTTCCCCGAGCTCCCGCAGCTGCTGAAGACGGACCTGCCAGTCCTCGTGGCGCCCTCTGCCAGCGAAATTCACGCGGTAGAGAGCTACGGACTGAAGGCGCGGCGGCTGCTGACGGCGATGGCGTGCGACCTGACGGCTCTTCCAAAGGATACTGTATTCTTTGTCGAGCACGTCTTCGAGGTGGGCATGGCGCTCATGGGTTCGGCGTTCTACCCGAACCAGCACTTTGACACGTTGCCCACCACGCTGATCATCGCTGGGAGCGACTCGGGCGGCGGCGCGGGTCTGCAGGCGGACATGAAGGCCTGCTGCGCGCTGGGCGCGTATTCGACGACGGTGCTGACGGCGCTGACTGCGCAGAACACGCAGGGCGCGCAGCACATTTTCTCCATTCCATTGGACTGGATCAGCAAACAGATTGACTCTGTTCTGCAAGACATTCACGTGGACTGCGTGAAGACGGGCATGCTGGGCACGAAGGAGGTGGCGCACCTGGTGGCGCAGAAGATGGAGGAGTACCAGGTGAAGACGCTGGTGGTGGACCCGTGCATGATTTGCCGCAGCGGCAACAAGATCATGCAGGAGGACGCCGTGCCCGTGGTGCGCGCCGAGCTGATTCCCAAGGCGCTCATCATCACGCCCAACTACTTCGAGGCGTGCACGCTGCTGGGCCGCGAGATCCCCCACACCGAGGAGGGTCTGAAGGCGGCGGCGAAGGACCTGCTTTCGCTGGGCTGCAAGAACGTGTACCTGAAGGGCGGGCGCGTGGAGTGCACCGACGAGGCGTGCGACGTGCTCTGCTACGGCGAGGACCAGTTCGAGGTGTTCCGCGTGCCCTACGTGCGCACGCGCAACACGCACGGCACGGGCTGCACGCTGGCGTCGTCCATCGCGGCGGAGCTGGCGCGAGGCCTGTCCGTGCCCGAGGCCGTGAAGGCGGCGAAGGACTACGTCAACGGGGGCGTGATCGCCAGCCGCTTCCTGCACGTGGGCAAGGGCAAGCAGGGCCCGCTGAACCACCTCTACCGTACGTTCCCATGTGAACAGCACTAACTTGCGTTGTGTTTGTTATCAAGAAGTGAGGTTGTTTTCAAAGGCAAGATGGTTGTGTCCGTTACAAGACGCAGTTTCGTGTTTATGACAAACAGGCAAAGCATTGTGGAGGGACGCAGTCTCCACCACATATCGTACACCATCGATGACCACATACTGCTTGCCGTCGGCCGCGGCACTCGCGCCCTCCTGCGCGCTCGCCACGCTGCTCTGCACGGCGGCCTGCGAGGAGTTGTCGAGGGAGGAGGCGGGCACCACGGGCGCCATCGTCGAAGAGAAGAGAGTCTGCTGGTTCGGGATATCCGACGGCACGATGTACAGCGGCGTCTTGGCGCCGGGCTACGCGTGAGTCGCTATTGCTATTCCCACCGTCGTGCTCTGCAGATCGGAGTAGAAAACTGCGGGACTACGTGTTAGCGGCGGAGCGACAAGTACAGGAAATGGCGGGTGTTCTGGAGCGACCCCACGCCCGCCATATGGGAGAGTGCGTCGGACGAGGTGGCGGCGTTGCTCATGGTGACAGGAGCGTTGGGGTCGGGAACGTAGATGATGTGATGATGCGGATTGGCAGTGACAATGTCATTGGCGGTGATGCCCTCGGGGAGCGCCACGTTCTTCTCGCCGCAGCAGGAAATGCAGCAGTCCATGCAGCAGGTGCAGCAGCCGTTGCAGCAACAGGAATTGTTGATGCGCTCGCGCGTCGGATCCACCTCATAGTCCAGACAGCAACGGTGACATCTCCCGCAGCATTCCTTGTCACCCTTCGTGTGGCAGCAGCAGCAGCACGATTTGCCCTCCTCCTCGAGAAGGGGCTCTTCCAGCTTCTTCAGGCGTCGTAGCCGACACGACTGGACGAGGAGGCCTGCTCCTTAGAGAAAAGGGACGAACGCACAAATCATGACGACGATGGTGAGGGCACCGAGGAGCGACCAGTTCAGTACCATGAACACGATGTACGTTGCCGAAAAGTACATTACGGGGACCTTTGCCCACTTGTGGAAGCCCGCACTGCCAACAATCATGGAGACCACTTGAAATGCAAATAGAAGGTAGAACGAAACAGAGGTGCACACCGTCAAGTGTCTACGCCGTCATGGGACTTGGCAGTCCCCACCTCTTTGACACATGGTTCTTAAATCGCCGGAATGTGTACGTACCCATGACAAAGAACTGAACGATGCCAAGACAGCAGTGAGCCTAAGTCTCATCCGCACCCTCCTTCTGTACGAGGATCCAGCGCGCACCCTTCAGATGCAGATTGAATTTGAACTTCAGAAAGCAGATCCAGAGAAAGGATAAGGGACATCCCAAGTTAACCACGGTGTTGAACGTCAGCATGAGCGATATCAGCGAGGGATCGCACCGGTCTGTCACTCCACCACCGTCCTCCATCATCCTTCAAGGAACGAACTGTTTTGTGTTCGTCCATTTCCAGGGCCGATTTCGGTGAACAAACACGATCTACACAACTACAGGGTTTTACAGAGTGGGATTCATCGGCATGCCCACTCCCACTCCAGGAGCATACACTGGCATGGGCTGCGCCTGATAGAGAGGAGCGGTGTACGATGTGCCCACAGGCGGGTAGTTCATGGGAACTGCAGATGGACTATGAATGAGCTGCTCTTCCATTCCAAACGCAATCACCGGATTCTGGACTGGGAGGGGCTGCAAGGGCTGCATCGCTATGGGCACCACCTCCGCCATGGGAATGGACTCTGCGTGCGGCATGTAGATCACGCGGTGGTTTTCGCCGAGATAGATGATGTTCTGCTCCGGGATTCCGGGCGGAAGCGGTCGGGACGATTCGCCACAGCAGTCGATGCAGCAGTCAATGCAGCAGTCGCAGCAACCATCGCAGCAACACGAGTTGTTGTAGCGCGTGGCAGACGGATTTGGCTCAATGTCGAAGCAGCACCGTTCGCATTGAGGACAGCAGTCCCCCACTCCGGGCTCGTTGCAGCAGCAAGTGACATTCTGGGTCATACCTGCGTCCAGGAGAGCGTGGTCTCGATTCTTCGCGGCGTAGATCTGGTAGCTGAAGAGAACATCGCAGGTGATGAAGATGGAGAGAAACAGCGGATAAAACACCCATCCCAAAATCATGTAAACGAGACAGCAGGAATGCAAGCCATGCAAATCGCCCTTGCTCCACCTGTGGTAGAAAATGGTCCCCATCAAATGCTCCAACAACTGGATCGTGAGCAAAAATAGGAGGCCGAACCTCACGACGCATCTCCCTTTCCTAGAAATGACAACGCGCCTCCGTTCGCACTCCCCTCGGCTCGAAAACAAACTAATCACCATCGTATACCGGACGCAGAGGGCAAAAGTCACAATTCCCAGGAGCGAGGAAGACTACGAGTGAGGCGTGATCTCATGGGCTACAAACAGCCACAGCACGCCGGGCTCCGAGAGCTTGCACTTCAGCAGAATGATAGAGAGAAAGAAGAAGGCACCGTTCAGAGAGAGATTGAAGAGGGCGCTTCCCACAATGAGCAGCGTGGCCATGCACCCTCCCCCTCGGATATCTTGCATTGGGTTCGGGCAAACAAACAAACAATGATAACACTCACTAGACACAACCGAAAAGGGACTTACTCCTCGTCCTTGTCATCGCCAGGCTCAATCTCAGCATCCACGTCGGCCTCCACGTCCTCATCTTCGCCCTCCTCCTCGCCCAGGGTCTTCACGAACTCGCGAGCCTTCTGGGCAGCTTTTCGCACGCCCGTGTCGTTCTCGATGATGAACTCCTTCGCCTTCTCAGCCTTCTTCTGGCGGATCTCCTCCTTCGCCAGCAGGATCTACGCTCAATCTCCGCAGCAGAAACTACCTCCTCGGGAGAAGGATACTCGCCAGCCCAGCTGCGGCCGCACTCGTGCAGACGGGAAATCAGTTCAGCCTCTCTGTCCTTCACGTTCGAGATGTTGTTCAGGCCGCGGAAGCAGCGGGGACTACCCTTCATGCATCATATGCACAGCTACCCCAGCTTCAGAGCGGATGTGTAAGCGCGAAGAGCCTTCATGCCGGCGGGCTCGTTGGCGGTCACGTTGCGTGATCTCACGGGCTTCTTCACCACCACCACTCTTCTCTTCTTCGAGCGGCCGTATTCCTCGTCGTCGTCGTCATCATCGTCGTACGCGCTTCTCCTTCCGCGCTTCTTCGGCTACCCCGTCAGCCTCGACAAGGAACACGCACAACGACCTCATCCTCGGAGACCCACTCCTCCTCGTCGTCCACAGGCTCCTCCTCCTCTTCATCGTCCACGGGCTCTTCCTCCTCGATAGCCTTCGCCTCCTTCACGGGCTCCGCCTTCTATCTGTAATGGGCCGCAACCAAAGAAGAACGGGGCTCTCTTCTGTAGCGGCAGGCTTTTCCTCCTCGGGCGCTTCAGCCTCCTTCTCCTCGGGGACGGCGGGGGCGGGCACTTCGGGAGCGGGAGCCGCCACTTCAGCAGCGGGTTTCTCCCTACGGATCAGCGCTAATCCAAGAGTCACCCACACGGCAGCAGGAGCGGGGGCAGCAGAAGCGTCAGCAACTGCAATCTGATTTTCTACGGGAGCAGCTTCCATATTCCAATTTTAAGCGATTTCGACCTATTTGTCAGCCGTGGAAACGCGAATTCCTACACGCCAACGAATACTGCCTTCGTGCTTGAATTTGAATCAATTCCAGAAAACGGCGCCATTTCGGCCTGGAAAGAACGCGGAAGAGTGCGCGTGTGTTGCACTGCAATTTGATGCTGACTGCCTTGGGGTGCAGTGTGCGAGGAATGGAAAGAAACGTGGAATGGTATAGAGAATTGGAGTCTTTTCAAGAAACAACACCGTTACTTCATAATATACGCTATGCCCTGCTTATCCAGTACCGCTTGGACGGTTTGCACACTGATAGAGGGAATACTCCTCTTCGCCTACGCTTGACGCGCACCGTCACCACCTACGCACGCTATCACGCGATCGAACATCACGGTCTGCTTCGCGCCCAGCTGGTACGACAGATTCGCATCCTTCCGCAGCGCCGCCATCACCTCCTTCACCACCTCCTCCGTCACGTCCGGAAACAGCCCCTTCCCGGCCGCCGCCGTGTCCCTTCTCTTCCCGGCAGCATCGTCCAGCTCCGCCTCCAAATCGCTCACAATGCGCAGCAGAAACTGGAACAGCGCCTTTTTCTCCTCCGCCGCGCCACGCTCCTGCTCCTGCAGACTCTCCTTCGTCTGCCGCATCTCCTCTCCCGACTGTCCCAGCAGCGCGCGCAGCCACTGCTGCACCTCGCTGGAGTACAGCTCCTTCAGCCCCTTGGGCACCTACGCCTCACGCCGCCGCGCCGCTCGCACCTGCTTCAGGAAGAACTCGTAGTGCTGGTTGCGCTCCTGCACCGTGAAGCGACGCGCGTGCGGCGGCTTGGAGGGAGACACGAGGATGCTCGAGCGGCGGGGCGTTACGCGCGCGATGCCCTTGGAGGGAGATGTTGGGAGGGAGAGGCGGTTGCGTTTGACTGGCGTCTGAGGCGAGAGGATGCTGTCGTCGCTGGAGGCGGAGTCTGCCGCGAGCATGGACAGGCGCTTCTTGGAGGGAGATTGCACCGGACTGGAGAGCAGGGCGGGAAGGGGAACGGAGGCTACGGCGTGAGCGGGGAGTGCGAGGACCACCTCCGGTGAGCTTGGATTGAAGGGAGGAAACGGTGGTTTTGGAGGAAACGGTGTTCTTGACGGGAGAGGCAATCGCGTCCTGGGAGAACATCATGTCGATGGCGGATGACGGATCCCGCTGTGTCTGGATGGTGCGTCTGCGCTCCGGGTTCTGCAGCATGTCCTGGGACCGCCTGCGGTAATACAGCGCCTCCACCTTCTGCAGCTCAATCTACGATGAAGACGACAACAAGAACGCACCTCCAGCTTCGTCTTCACGCTCTCCATGCGCTGCTTTAGGGAGGCCAGCTGATTGAGAGACAGGGACCTACGCATCACGCTTCGCTATTGCAAGCACTCATAGGATTGGTTCTTTGTCAGTTGCGCCGCTTTGGACAGAATGGAGGGCTCACTCGAGGGGAGGCAATTGTTCACGTGCTGGGTGCGTCCAGTCTCCGTCATTTGGTTCAGGTCCTTAAAACAGATGGGGCAGTACACATCGCCCTTCGGAGCCTTTTCGCTCTGCAGATCCTCCCTGTTCTCTCGTATCCGTATGACGAACTTCGATTTCCCGGCGGTCAGCGTGTTCCCGTCTTTCACGTCATAGAACTTGCCCTTCTCCAGGATTTTAAAATCGAGAGCCGTGCCGTTGAAGCTCCCTTCGTCGCACACCTGGAGACAGTCCTTCTCCAGGTTCCACCTGAACAACGCATGCTTCCCGCTGATTTCGGGGTCCGCTTCCAGGCGAAAGTCGTCTACTCGAGTAAAGAAGAAAAGGAGACGAGTACCTTCGGGAACGGTTCGGCCGAAGAGGCATTTGTAGTGCGGGGCTTTCAGATGGACCACCCGGCTCTTTCCGTTGTAGGGACCCTCGATGGCTTTCAGCTCAACAAACATCGAGTGAGAATGGGAATTAGTGCCGCTCTCTACATGATCTTCAGCCGCTTCCTCCGCAGCGTGGACGTGGCCCCGGCTCCCGTTCGGATCCCCGTCTCCTCCTTCGCGCTCTCCGCGGCATTCACGTTCAGCACTCGCGTGGCCGTCAGGACGAAGCCGCCATTGTTGAACATGTTCATATACGGGTGCGTGCGCATCGGCAGCACCTGGTACTTGCGCATGAAGTTCTCGCTCATCGTGATGTTGATCCACTGCCCGCTCCGCTTCAGCGCGGCGAACACCTCCGCCAGCACCGCCTGGTACTGCGAGTACACCACCAGCACCCCCGAGGGCGCGAGGTACGGCAGCAGCAGCGGCAGGTCCTCCAGCGGGTTGTTGGAAGCCACCACGAGACTGCTCACGCCGTGACGCAGCATAGCCTGCTGCTGCTCCAGCGACGGCTGCCACTCCTCGCGCAGACGGCGCTCCAGACGCTTCTGGAAGATGTGGATGATCTCCTTGTCGCTCATGGGTGAGCCGTCCTTGTGCGTCATCGGCACGTCGGAATTCAGCTCGTACACCACCTCCGGCACCACCACCTTCGTGGGCTCCGGCTGCGGCAAGGGCAGCGGCAACGGGTCGTCGTTGGGCACGGGCGTGGTGGCGTGGTCGACGGGCGTTACGCTCAGCAGGTCGCTCAGGTGCCAGATCAGCACCGTGTTGCGGATGTTGGCGACGTAGTCGGCGAGGCACGGCGCACGGGTGGGACGCGTGATGGTGGTGGCAGGAAGCGTGCCGGTGTGATCGACCGTGTACTCGTTCTGGTCGGCGCTGACGGTGAAGTTGAGGCGATTGATGCAATCGTAGGAGGGGATGCGGTTCTCGTTCTTGTTCACCGCGAAGACGAGGCCGTAGCCGCCCAACCGCTCCATGACGCTGGCGACCACGATGCCCATGCAATCATCGAAGACCATCACCTTCGACCCGGGGTAGATGTTGGCCACGGAGAGCATGTAGGCCAGCGTGTCGAAACGCATGTAGCTACGGTAAAGGAGGGGAAGCACAGCGACTTCAACGTGACGGGATTCTTCATGTACTGCTGCTCGCACACCGTCTGCGAGTTGGCCTCCACCAGCATGCAGCGCACGATGTACTTCTCCGCCTTCTTCTTCAGGTACTTCTTCTTGGAGAAGTCCGTCTTCCCGTCGAATGTGGTGCTGCTCGACGCCAGCTCCTGGATGATGGCGTCTCCGCTCATCCCGTCCTTCCGCATCTTCAGAATGTCGTCCTGGTCCAGGGTCTGGTTCAGCCGGTTGTCCACCAGTTCGCGGTTGTCGTTCTCGTCGTTCACGTCGACTACACATAAATGGATGGGAGAGCGCGCACCGGAAGCCACATCCACGGCATTTAGCGGACTGTCGACGGGAACGAGGTGCTTTCCGCGGATTTCGAAAATGGTTCCGAACTTGTGTCCAATCAGATCAGAATAGGGGTAGTGTTTCCTCTGGATTTTGATTTCGCTACACAGTCAGTTCCGCCCCGCAGCGCTCCACCCATTCCTGCAGGCCTTTCCGTAGCGTCGCGTTCCGTCGTTCACGTACAGGAAGAACTGGTATCCTTCTTGAAGGGTGCTCATACTCTCCGAGGCGCAAGAGAGAACTAACTAGGTGTGAATGCAGCACGCAGCGACAACGCAAAAAGGAATAGTGAGGAAAAAAAGCTGCACGCTGTGGGATTTGAACCCACGAGTACTCCTGTACAGTAGAAC
>ERZ827156.2685-NODE-2685-length-17630-cov-4.461622_pt1 | contig 17630 bp, 26 predicted proteins | sample MGYA00519919_ERZ827156 | MGnify/ENA primary metagenome ERZ827156 (study PRJEB31778, sample SAMEA3449269) | human gut metagenome | biome: human gut; feature: human-associated habitat; material: faeces | place: United Kingdom | collected 2010/2012 ... | reverse complement strand
GTTGGAATTGCTTTCGTTTGCCGCAGTTGAGACGGTTGAAAGGGGTGCCAGAAATCGGGGTGATTTGGGTGTGAGGAAAGAAACAGGGATTAATTCGCTTTCTTCGGGATAATAGGGTACATGGTGGGCGTCCTCATGTTGGGCTTTCCAAGGGGACACCGCGCGGGGTAGGTTTGCTTCTTCGTCTTATTCTGGTGGGTAAACCGGGGAGAATCACCCGCACCTATGGGTTCACTCTCTGTCCACTTCCGTACTACCCAGGGAATTGTGAGAAGACGATTTGTGGATGCCACTCGCGTTGAGCATCTGCGGGCAGTCCTTCAGAGCGACATTCCTACGAGGCGCTAGTGGGAGATGAGGAGCATGTGAATCCATCGGTGCAGTTGGTGGTGGGACGCAGGTAAAGGGTCTGCAGTGCGACATGCGAACACTGATGGGTGGGCAAACATTGATGCAGCAATTGCTAGAGCAGGGCAGGGCGCAGCAGGTGGATGAAACGATAGCGCATTGGTTCGTGCTCTTCTTCTTCTTGGCAAAGGTGACGCTGAGGATGAGCTCGCCGCAATTGCAGTTCTCGAGTGATGGATTGGTCAGATTCACACTAATCGCTGCAAGTCAGACAGAGGACGCATCCATTACAGTTCATTTCCTTCTTCAGTGTGCGCAGGTCCACCACAGCCTCTCCTATGAACTTTGGTTTGAACGCCCCCTCGTCAAAAAGAACCACCTTGAAGGAGTCGCTGCTCCCGTGGAAGGAAAACTCCGCATTCCACGCTACACCATAACAACGACAACGGAGAGCTTACTGGGATTCGTGCTATAGGAATGGTGCGTAGACAGTTTATAAGAGTAATTTTCATATTGAATGAAGGCATATGTGTCATGCTTGCCGAGCGTAGTCACGTCGCGAATATTGACGGCTCCTTTTATAACCACTTGAAATTCGTATACATCTTTTAGCATATCTCAAGCAATCACCAGTCATAAACCAAATACTTCATCTTAAAACCGAAGACGAATGAAACGGCTGATCTGCCAAAAGTAGGGCCCTTTTCTGCATGAAGAACGGAATCGGCAAAACGCGTGTTGGGATTGCCTTTTGCAATGCTTTCAGGTGTTGTATCGATACACAAAAGATTGACCGCGGAGAGATTGGGAGAGTGTATTGCCGTGAGCGATTCCCATCAGGATAATACACATTGGTGGAAGAACAATAGGGTTTGAAATGGAAACAGAAACGAATCATCCCTTCGGAATGAGTTTACAACCAAACCGGCTCTTCACCTCCGCTATCTCCTCAGCTGACAAACCAAAGACGCCTCTTGAAGTATCGTTACACATGTACACTGCCTTGCTCGTCGCTTCTAACACTTCCAAACGATCGTATGCCTAGTCCTCATGAAATGAGTCACAGTTCAACCTGCATAGCGGACTCTCCAATCACGATCACACCATACTCCTCAATCAGGAGAACGGTAGCACCCTCCTGTATACAAGAAGCTGCAAACGCAGGAGACGCGTCTTGTTTGGAGATGTACTTGATCTTCCCAATGACGATGAAGGATTCGGGCATAATGCTATCCCATGACTTCACTTCGTGCTGTAGTACTCAGTGGCATAGCAATTCTTGAGGAGAAGCAAGGCTGATGTGTAAAGTGGCAAGCACTCGAATATGACACGAACAGATTTGTTCCTTTCATAGCTAATCATCACAAAATGGGAAGAGTGTTACATTCGTGAATGATAGTCGAGATGCGACCCATTAGCAGTTTCGGAAACACTGCCAGTGGAAGCATCTGCTGACGTCAGACGAAGAAGAGGAAGGGTTGTATGAAGGATTGTCGGCTGATACGGATCGATCATCGAGAAGAGGTGCTCTGTCGTGACCAAATGCTAAGTATGAAGGAGAACAAGTGGAGAAACGTGGTCATAAGCGCGCTTGGAGAAGCGGAAGAGTTCTTCGTAGCAAGGTTGATACTGCGGATTTCGGAACGGGCTTTCGTGGAGCGAGTGGGAAGCAGCAGGAATGGAAGAAAGCGGAGTGTAATCCAGATGCAGCTTCGAGACTAGATATAGGCTGGCGATTCTGTCAAGCAATTCCAGACGATTAAAGGCCTCGTCAGCACTCGATCCCACGACGAGAACTCCGTGATTGAGAAGAAGGAAGCACTTGGAATGAGGATTCTCTCTTACACTCTGTGCACAGGTGGATGCCTAGTACTGAGAATGAAAGAAAGAAACGACCAGTTGATCACTGCCACAGACACGGTATGGGACCATGGAAATGTCTCCCAAAAAGGCGTGGACAGCAGGGAAGGAATGGAGATGGGGAAGCTGATGCGAAAGCGCGCATGTGAGAAGACTCGGAGTATGTGTGTGCACGATTGCGTTGACATCATCTCGCTCCTTATAACTAGAGGATGACGTCCCGTTGCAAATGAGTACATGTCAAAATGCATCTTCCACTCACTCGTTGGTTTGAAGGAGCCAACAATTTCTCCATTCGGAGTAATCGAACACACTTGCTCTGGTTTGACATTGCACTTATCCACTCCCTATCGAAATCAACAGCCCCAAGGGAACCCACGGTAGGAGTCATCCAAATCCGTCCATCTGGACTCTTTATGGACACATTGCCTCCAGAAGTCGTTGTGAGATCCCTCCTGTACAAAGACGTCATACACTCCGCTACCAAGCCTGAGTAATACTGGGATTCGCAGCCCTCCATTCGACCTATAAAATGCAAATGGAAAAGTGAAGGAACAAACAGAGAAGTACCCATCATCAATACACATGTTCTCGTACGCCTGCAGCTCCCGCATGTGCTTCTCTCGGTTTTCCTTGATAGCGGAGCCTACACATCACTCTTCCACTCGGCCATCACGTTTATCCTCGCTTCCCTGCGCCTGCATTGAGTGCTTTTCTTTGCGGTTAACAGTTTGAACGGTAAGGCATCTCCCAAAGATTTGACTCAGCAACGGATTCCCCTACGCATCACATCACGCCATACGCAAGCAACAATAATGTGGAACAAGAAGCCGTGTCCGAGTAGATCGCGCAGCATTTCGTAATGCGCCACTTCGGACCAGTGAGACAGATCGATGGAGATCTCGCTGACCCCGCTCCTCTTAAACATAAAATGCATGTCCGGATGGCCGCTGCCAGAGCACGCCCGCGACACCTCCCTCAGAATCATCTTCTTGTCCTTGTCCTTCGATCCCTTCCAGTAGCGGTTGTACTCCGCCAAGCACGCCGACAGCGAGCTCTCGATCTCCGTAATAGGCTTGTCGCTCTGGTAGGAAGGCGTCTGAGAATGATCGGGATGATGCGCACTCACCGCGACAACCAGCTCATTGACGAAGGCGAGGCACTTCGCAGCGGCAATACGCACGTCCATATCGTTGACTGTGAGGTGGTCCAGGACCAGCTGGACGAATCTACGCATCACCTCGGTAGAAAGCCCAAACGAAGGGAGCGAGTCGCTTAGGATACTATATGCAGGCTGCACAGAAGACAGAAGCGTCCACATCGAGATGGCCGTTTCGATCACGCCATTGTCCTTTGAAGTGGAAAGAAGAGTGGTGATGCAGGACATAATCTCGCTAAGCGTCTCATCGGGAGTGTCGCAGATGAACGCCATCGTGCAGATGCAACGCAGAATCTCGCGAATGAGAACCTGACTCTTGCTTCCCTTCAGGCGCTGCATCAAGATGGGATAGGAGATTTCAAAAACGCTGGACGTGTCCTGGGCAAGAGTGAGCTGGAGCAGGGAGATGATCCGGCAAGCCAGGGTCGAATACTCCAGTGGCTTTTCCCTCTTGATCATACCGAGGAGGTCAGTGGTTAGACTGTCATAGCTAGGGGTGAACGGCCTGAACTGCCCAGTACTGCTTCAGAAACATCTCATACTGGTAGTTTCGCTGGAGACAGTTCTTAATCATGGTGAGAGCCGTTGTACGGTTTTTGACTCTACGGATAAAACGCCTGCGCCGAAATCAACTTCTTATCCGTTAACAGAATGAAATACTCGTCGATGTTCTCGTACAAATCGACGGCGTCCTCCGCAACGACAGACTCTCCTTTATCGGAAGTGATTGCTAATCCAGGGGTTAGTTCCTTCCTCCAGGGGTTTACGTCACGGCTTACACTCTTCGTCTGATTCGCTCATACTACAGAATGCAAAATAAAAGAAATATGGTAGAAAGAAGAACGCCAAAACGCCGTATAGCAACAGATAACTAATACTCACACTTCGATTACGCCTACTGTGAGAAGACTCCATTATCATCACCCAAGACGTGTTGCGGTCGTTCTCTGCATGACGGAGAGAGAAGCAGGAGAAAGCAATCCCTTTGCAGCAGAGAGAGGCGCCCATTCAATGCAACAATTATTTAGGTTATCCACTGCTTTCATTCTTAATCACACGATCAGGCTTCTTTGTCCTAGTTTGCCTTCCTTTCTTTCTCTTTTTGGATTGTAAGCACAGAGAGCCGATGACCCCGCGATCCTACTCCCTGGTGATGGACATGGAGAACGGCTATGGAAGGAGCAACGACGATGAGGACGACTCGAAGTACAGACGTCCCATTCACGTCATTCGCTGGAAACGCTATTCTCGTGGATTCTACCTGGCCGGTTTCGTTGTCTGCCTAGTTGTGGTACTATTCATTCTGATGCTCCGAGTTGCGAATGGAACCGATATGGACTCGACTGCTTCGAGTTCTGTGACGGGTGACGAAACCTACAAATTGATGGTGGTTGCGGATCTGGACACGAACAGTCGAGAGAAGGACGACAAGAAGGGGAAGTGGAAGACGATCCTGAAGAAGGCGGAGTTGCGGAGGAAGGAGGATGGCAAGTACTCCGTTCACTGGCTGGAGGACCAGGAGGTCTTCACGAAGTTCAGCGAAGCGGGACGTGGAATGGAATTGAGCGCACTGCTTGAGTTCAACAACCGCCTGTACTCGTTCGATGACCGCACTGGCATTGTCTACGAGATGGTCAAGGGAAATAAGGCGATTCCTCGGTTCATCCTGATGGAAGGAAATGGGGACACGGAGAAGGGGCAGAAGTCGGAGTGGGCCACCGTGAAGGATGGGAAGATGATTGTGGGGAGCTTTGGCAAGGAGTACACGAACCCCGACGGCAGTATCAGGAACACGAACAACATGTGGGTGAGCACCATCGACAGCAACGGCCACGTGGAGCACGTCGACTGGACGGAGAACTACAATCGGCTGCGCAAGGCGGTGGGCTGCTCGTACCCCGGCTACATGATTCACGAAGCGATCGCGTGGTCCCAGCATATGAAGAAGTGGGTGGTGCTACCTCGTCGTGTGAGCAACCAGCCCTACGATGAGGTGGAGGACGAAAGACGGGGTTCGAATCTGGTGCTGCTGGTTTCCGAGAACTTCAAGAAGATTGAGGTACGGAGAATCACTCCCATCACACCGACGCGCGGCTTTTCCGACTTCAAATTCCTACCCAATTCCCACGATCAGATCATTGTTGCGCTGAAGAGCGAGGAGAGCGAGAAGCTTCAAACGCAGAACTCGTACATTACCATTTTTGACTTGAATGGGACGGTGCTGATGGATGAGACCGAGATTCCCGGCAAGCACAAGTTTGAGGGCCTGGAGTTCTTTTTCTTTTACGCGGGTTTGTTTCACAATCCTGTTTTGAATCGGAGTGCTCCTCAATTCCCGCCGAATTCGGCCAATAGCGGTTATTTGACGATAATCGTCCCCTGAGAACAAAGCCAAAGAGTCTCAATTCACTCAAAGAGAATGGGTAAAGAGGTGAACGTGAATTTGAATGCTTACGTGGGCAAAACGATTTCGCTGAAGCTCAACGGAAACCGAAGAGTGGAGGGAGTGCTCCGAGGATACGATCAGCTCATGAACGTGGTGCTGGAAGACGCGTTCGAGGTTATTGACGAGAGTGAGAAGCACGAAATGGGAAAAGTGGTATTCTTCTTCCTCTCACCTGTTTATGATGCATAGGTGATTCGTGGAAATAGCATTATCCAAATGGAGTGTGGAGGCGTCTAAATTTGTTACCAGTATGCGGTTCTGTCGGTATTAGTAGATCGCTGTTTATTCAACAAAGGGAGGAGGGAATAAATGAACAAGAGATAAAGACCATACCCGTACCTTAGTTCTGCGTTCCGGAAAGAGGAGTGAATCCGTAATGCTTATCCACGGGAATACCGTAGGAGAAGGAAATGCTATTCCGTAATGGCCCCGTCGCTATGCCCACCCGAACTTATAGTTGTCAAAGAAGGGGTTGAATTCGCCGCTGAACCCGATCTTCGCGTTGGAAGTGAGCTTCTCACGCAGAACCGTCTTCGCCGTTCCCGTCATGTCAATCGTCGTCCTAATCCTCATTCCTCCTCGCCTCGCCCACTGGATCTCCGCCTTCGTCTTCGGCAGCTTGAACTGCGCGCCAATGATGCAGCTTGCGTGCATCTCCGACGGCTTGTTCATGTTGCCGACGTTGCACCCAGCAGCCAGAGCCACATTGCTGTTCACCATCTAGCGATCACTCACCCACAGCAGTCCAACGCGGAGATAGAAAGCGTAGAAGGAGTAGTTGGAGGTGAAGGTGCCGATCGCCTTGCGGAGGTTGTCCTTGTAGCAGCAGCTCACGCCCACGTGGATGTTCTTGTTGCTCAGGAAATCGAAGTAGCCCTCGACTATGCATCACAGGAGGAGATCAGGAGTCACCTCCCACGGACATGTTCTTTGAAATGCCCTGATTGTAGTAGAGAGCCAGACCGCTCTGGTTATCGAGCTAGTGCTGAGGAGGGAAGGGAGACCCATACCACGAGCTCGGTGCAGCTGTCCTTGTCCTTGTACATGGAGCGACCCACGATGCAGCTCCAGAGAGCGTTGTCCTCCTGCTTCAGAATCTGTGCGTGACGCCCCGCTCCCAGTTAAACGATCGCGCTCAGCTCTTGTGAAAAGTTCTCGGTGGGAGAATACTTGAGGAAGGCCTTCATTCCCGGCTGGATGATCCACGTGCCGTTCATCTGCAGCTACGACATCACGAAATGGCGAAAACGGCCACATTGTCCTTCTTGTACTGGCAGAAGAAGGAATAGCGAGGCTTCTCTCTATCCAGCGTAAAGCGGTGGTTTACGAGGAAGTTGTTGCTCGATGCGCCAAGCATCATAATGAGGCTCGTGCCGAACGTGTTGATCTACGACCCTCACGCCGTCTCACACACCAATACGTCCAACACATCCTGAATATCGTTAAACATGTGCGTGTATTGCTCTGACCCCATCTACACGCTCATTCCCTTTTTCACGCTAGACTACATTGTTTGCTGCGGCCACATTGCTGGGCATTTTCATCGCCTTGTTGATGTCAAACGCATTCATCGCTGTTTCCTCGGATGTGTTTTGGTGAGAATAAAGAGAAAGGGAGGAAGCGGGAAAACGGGAATTTGCCCTTCTTGCCCAGTCCCATTCTTTCGTTCGTCCTCTATTTCTCACGCTCAATTTGTATCGGAACGTAATTGGAGCTGAATTGTAGAGCTTCATGTTCAAGGCGAAGCGACATCACGGATCACTGCGCAAAGTCGAAGAAGGTGGCAGAATGGAGAGGATAATAGCAGGTAGAAAAGGATACGGATACGGGAATCAGTGTTGATGTGGAGAAGATCAAATTGGAGCAGCGGGTTGTCTCACAAGCGTTGTTTGAGTGTGTAGCAGCGAAACGAAGTGAAGGCGGGAATGAACGCGGAGGATTTGGTAAAGCCTCTTGTATTGGAGGAAGACGAGGATCCAAGCAAGAAAGTGGAGAGCGTATGCATTATTCTTCAAAGTAGTGATGAGTAGAGTCAGGGAGTGGGAGATGGAAAGGAGCCGTCGTTTCCTCTGTTTCCTGTGACCGTATAGAACAGAGGAGGATAAGCTGAAGGCCTGTCTGAAGGATGACACGATCCTGTACAAGCCGGAGGGATTCGTACCATCATCGCTTCCCCTTCATCAACAGGGCATTCCATCACTGGTGCCGAAGCTCCACCCCAACACCTACAGTAGGGCCACGCCCCGTGGTGAAGCGTAGTGCGCAAGGAGGTGGAGCAAGTGTCAGACGGGCACAAGGAGACGATCGAGGAGCTTCTGGAGCTGAAGAGAAAGCTGACGAGTGGGCGCTGTCTGGAGGAGTGGAGGTGTAGAGGAGCTGAAGCGAGAGCGCCGCGAGCGGTTCGAGGCCAAGTTCTAGTTGTACTATTCTCTGTTTCCAACAAACACTCGAATCCTCTGTTTCCAACACTTCATATTATCTTTCTGTTTCCAGCACTCTATTCCTCTATTTCCAACAAACACCTAATCCTCTGTTTCCAACAAACACTCCAAATCCTCTTCCTCTTCTTCAGCGGCGGCGCATGAGTGATCTGGTCCGCCTTCGCCTCGATCGACTCCAGCGTGTCCCTCACCTTCGCCGCGATGGACTCCTGCTCCTCACACACCCACACAATCCTCACCTCCTCGCGCGGCCGCTCGCCCTCGCGCATCACCGTCACGGGCGGGTTGATTCGCTTCTTGCGCCGAAGCGGTCTGTGACTCACTCACGCATTGCATTCCCACTGTGTGTTGTGTCCCTCGATCAGGGGGTTGGGCGGTGCCTGTAGTTGGACAGGGGTTTGGAATTCCGAATAATCAGGAGCGGGGATCGCTTCTTCCTGTCCCAGCAATCCGCCCGTGGAGAGCAGCTTGAGCGGGATCTTTCCTAGCGACTTCGAATCGTGGTAGTCAACGTGCTGTCGCTCGAGAATCAGCTCCTCCAAGCGCTTCGCCACTGCGATCTTCCTCCCCTTCAGCTTCTTCTCCACGTCCTCCACATTCTCATACTCTGGAGCGTATTGGATCCACAGATCCTGTCCAAAGAAGGAGGTTTTGTTCATCTTGTTCTTTGCTTGCCGCGCGGCCGAAAGCAGCTCAAATTCCACGCGTACTGTCTGTGTAAACGGAGCGGACGGCAGATCCGTGATAATATCGTACTCTTGAATCCTCCCGTAGAGAGCCAGTTGCCGGATCAAGTCGGGAATAACGTCCGTCATGGGTAAATTGCGGATCATCAAATAGCTACGGAATCAGACTTGCGGTTGGCAAAAACCGGGATTCCTGCGCGACTGTGTAGACTCGAACGGCCCTGTCGATCTCCGGACTGCGGTATCTACAACTATGAGAACAGGCAGAGAAACGGAGACTGTGGCCGATCGACTGCCGGTTCTTGGGGTTGAGGATAGTCAGGCTCTTCATACGGGTCATAGAGTACATTCTCCTGCAGCCATGGCTGACTCATGGTGAGGGGAAGAAGCGATTGAGAACAAACACGCCCAAATTCATTGCTTATATGCCAAAAAGAACTCGATGTCCTGATTCGGATCAGGAACCCGAGACTCCATTTCGTTCACAGCACTCCATGAAACACTCGTTCCCTCGACAGTGCCCACTCCGTTATTGTACACGTTTTCCTTCGCGATGGGAGCCGGCTTCAATTTCCCATCTCTCCGTTCATAATCGAGCAGGAGGGAAATGAACTCAATGAAGCTGACCCAGTAGTACTTCTACACATCACATACCATCCACTTGCAAACAAATTGGTTATCCGGGATGCAGCGCCTTCCATTGATCGTGTTCGCATTGCCCTTCAAATCGAGATTCATCAGGATGTGCAGTCTCGCCTTCATCATCTCTGCCAGCTTCACGTCGATCCATTGCGTCTCACGGACCTGACTGAGAATCAACGCTTGACTTCGCTTCGCCTCGCGGCTCCGTGTGTTCCGCTTGCTCTTCCGGTACTGCTCGTAGTTGTAATTCTCCCAGATCTTCTGCTGCGCTACATCTCACCCACTCCGACATCATTCACATTCCGCATCAATGTCGAAGATCGAGTAGTTCCCCTCCGCCACACGCTTGCTCGCCTTTTCTTCCTCTTCCGGATTGCTCCGCAGCAACCTCCGGTTCTTGAAGATTCGCGAGTACAGCACATGACTCATTTCCACTACAGAATCACGACGTGCCAACAGCCAAACCCGCTGTGTACCGAGGCAGGTAGCTGAGACGCGTGCGACACATCTTGAACAGGAGGAGGCGGTGGAAAATGTGGCGAATATTGGCGTTCCAGTGAGTGAAGAATAGGGAGAAATTCGGGAATATGATGGTTTTGTACAACTAGGGTTCATCTGCTAATGCAGCATCTACCATCAGTCGGTGCTCGCCGTTGAAGAAGTCCTGGTTCATGTAGACGAACGTGATCACCTTCTCCAGAATCTGCAGATGCGGCATGCGAATCAATCCCTTCAAAACGTACAAAAAGTACACGTAGTTGCTCTTCGCCTCGAACTCCATGTGGTTGTACGGACTGATCTCGGGGAACGGGAACAGGCGCAATTGCGACAATGGCGTGATGTGGTAGATCGTCACACGGAACTGGCGATCGTACAGAATCGGCTCGATGATGCGACGCTCTTGCAGCATGTGGAGGAAGGCGTAGCCCTCTCCACGGGATGACACGATGTCTACGGAATACAAAAACACAAATTGGAATACTCTTCTCGATGAGGTAATACACCCCTTGGAGGAGCGTGAACCCCTCCACGTTTCGATTGGTGAAGTAGTTCAGGTTCCACCGTGGCTCCTTCACCTTCGTCACTTCCGTGGAAGTGTCTGTCGTTTCTTTGATTGAAACGCCCGTCGTTTCTTCCGTGGCAACTCCTTCCACTCCTTCCGTGGAAACAGTGGTGATCACCTCCGTTGAAACTCCCTCCATCTCCGTTGAAACTCCCTCGGAGCGAGCGTCCTTCTTGCGACAGGACTGGTGAGTCGCTTCGCAGAGCACGTCATAGGTGGAGTGAGGTGTGTAAATGATGGTCATGTTGTTGTTGTAGTAATGGTCTGTATGCGAGATGGCGTCCAGCTGGGTCAGGTCGTGATCCTCCTGTGGAGAAAGCGAAGTGGTGCGCAAAGTAGTACGCGACGGAGAGGGCGGCATAAGGCTGGAAGAGGGAATGACGGAAGACAGAGAGGAAATGTGATTGCTCTGCTGGAGGAAGAGGAGGAGTTTGATTTCAGGAGACTGGGAGTTACGACAGAGGAAGGGAGTTACGTTGTACACGCGCGTGTAAAAGGCGCGGGAGTAGGCGTGGTAGTTCAGAACGCGGTTGTTGGCGCGGATCGCTTTGAGAAGGTTGTGAAATGTCATCATGCCTTTGTGTGAGGATCGAAAAAGTGGGGGCCACTCTTGCTGATGTCCAAGAAGACATTGACGTTGCACTTGTCGAAGAGAATGCTGAGCACACTATCACTCACCCTGCCACGCTTCTCTTACATGTTCAGCACACGTCCATCCACCACACCACAGTCACTACACCTCACTCCACCATGCGTCACCCACCACAACTCATACCCTATGGAGTCGCTGAGGATGTGTTCCACGCCCAAATTCATACGCAGAATGCCGCTGGACATCTTGCTGACGAAGAAGTCCTGGAAGTGGATCAGGAAGAGCCGGGTGAGCAGGAAGAACCCGGGAATGCCGGCCCAGAATACGGCTGCGTGTGAGGAAGGATGAGAGAGAGAGAACGGTCGTTCGGAGAGTGAATCGATCGGATGTAGCTCATATAGAAGATGATGAATTGCACCAGCAGCGCCTTCGACCGCCCGAACCTACATTTCAGCCACCCGCTCTCCACGCACACGGCGATCACCTGAGTGTCCAAGTACAGATCGCCGATCATCTCCTTGTTCTCGTTCTTCGCCTGCACGCCCTCGCCCTCCTCCTCATTGCACGCGAACCGCTCGCCGTTCACCGTCGTCTCCAGCGCCGTCGCGTCCGCGCTCAGCTCCTCCCACTCGAACAGGCTCGGGTGCTTCGCCTTGTACTGCTGGAAGCGCACCCAGCTCTCCTTCGACGCCGCACACGACTCTTGCATCAGATCCACCAAACTGTTCATGTTCGTCAGTTTCAGTGGCGGGAGGACGTTGTCGTCAATTACCAGCTCGCCGTTCGGCTCGTCCGGGCTCAGCGTGTAGCGGTGGTTCCGTAGGATGTCCTGGATGTTCGCCGTCGAGTATGGGTTTTCGAAGTAGTCATCGTCGATCATCACATTGTCGAAGTTGTGGTCGTCGTAGCAGAAGGCGTCGGGGGAGCGTTTTGTGCGCGACGATCGATTCGAATCGTCGTGGAAGAAGATCTGCTCCTTCTTGATGACATACGCCGCAGGAATGTTCGCGGCTAGGTCTATCAATAACCACTGAACGCGCAGTCGTACGCGACATGTCAATTCCGGTGGGATGGCCACCCTCGCTGAGAGAGGCGAAGCTGTCGCTCGTCTCGGAAGTCTTGTTCATCATGTGAATCTGATCTTCTCCCTCGAAGGCCGATTTCGCCATTTCGGTGAGCGGAGCGTCATTCCCCTCAAGATGGGGTAGCGACGGTCTGGACTCGCACTCTGTCCCATCCGCTGGCAGATCCAGATACTTGTCCATGAAGGAGGCAGATGTGCAATGGAAGAGCAAACTCTCGATCCCATTGTCGATTCCGTCGGTGGTGTTCTCTATGAGGCCCTGCAGCTGGGTTAGGAAGCAGATGCGATACTCTGGAATGCGGAGAATGGAAGATGAAATGGTCTTGGGATGAGAAGGGTTGTAGAAGCATACAGAGAACACGAAGCACCGAGAATTGGGGGTGTTGGCCACGATAGCCCTCGGGGTGTAGAGAAGCGACAGCTTCAGCAGAAAGATGTATTGCACCAGCTGGCTTTGCACCTTCTCGTCGAGGTGGACGTCTCCCTCTTGGTAGCCGCAATTCTCCTAGGGATGAGCACAAGGATCGGAAAGAATACAAGCAAAAACTCAGAGCGCACAACCACGCTTGAGATGTACTGGAAGATGACGTTCTGCTTCGGATAGCTCGCCTAGGTCGTAATCCGCCAGGAGACGAAGAAACCGTCTTTAACATCAGCAACAGTCGCGACCACAATTTCAGAAGCGCGGAACGAATGATGATTTCGTCCTGCTCCCTCTCATAGTCTATTTCCATAATCCGCTCGCCACTCTGCTACCCATGTGCTGGCAAGCGATGTACGGGTTGAGAGAATTCAGCAGTGCGTAAGATTCGTCGTCATCGCTGATTGTGTTCGCGGCATTCCCAAGAGCCTTTGCAATGCTCTTGGTGTACTTGGGTATGGGAGCCATTACTATGCACGAACTTTGGCGCCAAGGGTACCGACTTCAACGAGGACACAATTCTTTCTGAGCAACACATCCAAAAGCGTACAGTGATTTGTCCTGATACCAATGGAAAAAACGAGTGTTGGGCGTCTTCCCTAGCAGTAGGCTACGGGATCATCGCAAAGGGAAGAAGCGGCATTGTCAGGAAAAACCGAGGATGCGCGAACACACCCACACGATAGCGTATGCAACAAGCCACAGATCGACATGAAAAGGGAAACGTTAAACATCGAACGAAGGAAGCATCGGAGCGGGATAATGAGCCATCGGCTCCATCGCTCGAGATTGATATATGGAGCTACCGTTGAGGAAGAAAGAAGCCACATACTCCAAGAGCTCATCGATGGAGGCAGGCACACCAAACCTCTCCAGCAGTCGGTTCTGCGTCAGCTCCTCGCCACTGTTCCCGAGCTCCATCATCGCGTTCTGCATCTCCGGACAACATGCGAGCATATTGCACAAAACACCCACCATGATGTTGAGAGCGGCGCTGTTCTCCTGGATATACACTAGCGGTGAGAAGAAGCAGGGAGACATCAACTGGCCGCTCCAGAGAGCAAGTGCAGTCGGTCGAGCTTTGGCGACGCAGTGTGCTTGTACTTCTTTGAACTCTCGAGAAAGGCATGAAGAGTCGCGAAGGCGTTGTTTTCCTGCTGTCTTCGTTTCTACTCGTAATGCTGTTGTGCAGCACATACCGACTCGCAAGAACGGTGCTTGTCCTTCTTAATCTCGCTCAAGGAGGGAACGAGCCCGTCATCGTTGTCCTTCTTCTTTTTCACGGGCTTTCTTCTTTTCTTTCCTCCTCTATCCATGATATTAAGGATTGATTCCAAATCACTCCGTAGATTCAAATCCGTGGGGGCACCCATCGCTCCGAATCGAGCCAATTCGGTTTCAGAAGCGAGAATGAACGATCACATAAACGTTTCGATTGAAAAAGTGGATGAGTGGATCGATCGGGTGTCCGAATGCAAACTGCTTTCTGAATCGGAAGTCATGACGATTTGCGACAAAGTGAGTTGTGTGTTACGATGCTGACGGCAAAGGCACGCGAAATATTCATAACTGAAGCAAACATCCAGCCCATTCCCTGTCCCGTAACCATTTGTGGTGATGTCCACGGCCAATTTCACGATTTACTGGAGCTGTTCCGAATTGGAGGTCACATTCCCGATACCAATTATCTCTTTATGGGTGACTACGTTGATCGCGGTTATCACTCTGTTGGTGTTCGTTTCAGTTGCATTAACCGCTAGATTGAAACAGTGACTCTGCTACTACTACTAAAGATTCGTTATCCAGAGCGTCTGTTCATGCTCCGAGGGAACCACGAAAGCAGGCAAATCACGCGCGTGTACGGCTCTTGACCTATCCATTACGCATAGTTACGGATTCTATGACGAGTGCATTCGCAAGTACGGAGACGCCACGATCTGGAAGTATCTGACTGATCTGTTCGACTACATGCCCATCACTGCACTCATTGAGAATGAGATTTTCGCCCTGCATGGTGGCTTGTCACCCTCCATCACGTCTCTGAATCAAATCCGCGAGCTCAATCGCGTGATGGAAGTGGACAGCATATCCTGTATCGCACTCCGGTAGGGTCTTAACGGCTACGAAGGAAGCATGTGCGATCTTCTGTGGTCGGACCCGGACGACCGCAGCGGTTGGGGCACGTCTCCGCGCGGTGCTGGGTACACATTTGGCTGCGACATCAGCTCCAAATTCAACAAGGAGAACAATCTCAGCGTGATTACGCGTGCGCACCAGCCAGTCATGGATGTATCACTTCTTGGATGATCTTACTTTCTAGGGATACCACTGGTGTCATCAACAGAATGTGGTTACCATTTTTTCCGCGCCTAACTACTGTTACCGCTGTGGCAACCAAGCTGCTATTCTTGAAATTGGAGAGAACATGAAGTATAGATTGTGGGCGTTGAGAGGGGCTGTCACGCGTAGTTTGCAATTCGCTGCGGCTCCAAGGACGGGAGCTCAGGACGTGGTGCAGCGCGCTCCTGACTACTATCTGTGAGTCATCCCTTCCTTGTTTGTTGAATCATGGATTATGAATTGGGATACCCCCATTTGTTTATGTCCCCTTATGCCTTTCTCTCTCAATCTCCCTTCTCTTGGGGTGTAACTGCGAGCTGGAGTATGCTGTTCGCATTACTGTTGCTTCTATGTACGTTTCAGTTTCGCACGTTCACATTAGTATGCTCCGGAGCGTTTTCCTCACTGTGTCCCTATCCGTGTCCTTCTCTAGAACGGAAGTGGGCTCTTTCCGTGTTTCAGTGCAGCCAGGAGAGGTCTGCGCTGAACACGACTGCGCTTCCCTTCGTTTGCTTTCGGGTTCGTTTCGATAGCGCGTTGCCATTCTTGCGCGATAACAGATACTCTGCCTTTACAAAGTCCCCTTCCCCTCCATTCCGTGAGCTGTAGGTTTCGGCGGAGGACAGACGTTTTTTCGAGCTCTACTCGCTCCTCGTATTCCCCTGTGGAAGTAGAGGAGGATAGTGGTGCTGCATTCGAGAGAATGGAGTCGGCGGTGCAAACGCTGGAGGAGTTTAGTTCCGCTCATTTATATACCAGTTCGGAGTCGAATCAAGTGGTAGTACAGGTGAACTTCGATCCCCATGTGGGAGTCACTGTTCAATTGATGGGAAAGCGATCTGCGGTGATAAGGAGTGTTGAAATGGATCGGTTACAGTGCAGGACATCGTCCCAACACCGCTTTCTGTTTGCCATCCAGAACGAGAATGCCGTGTGGGTGTTGGACGAATTCATCCTGCATTCGGTGTGGCAACATGGAACAGAGTGGAGAGGCGTGTTCGAGGTAGACTCTTGTCGATGGACTGTTGCGCTCGATTTAGATGCCACTGCATTGGTGGGAATCGCGATGTGGCATAACGTGTAGCATTCACAGCAGCAGGCGAACCGGTCAGGGAACGATCCCCGGCTCACTCCCATCATTGTTGTCTTTTTGGTGGTTATTGGTTTTCTCATGTGTATCGCATTTGTACTATTATACTGATCATCCTTAGCTGACTGTGTTTGTTACAAACAGAACCATCGTCGTTTCCTCGTCCTGCAGCAGGAGCTGAGAAGCTTCTTGGCTACGCCTCAGTCCTCGCAATCGTCCCCACAATCACCAGTGACATACGTAACCCTCTCGAACTGCCGACTCCCCGAAAAGTGCACTCGATCCGGTGTAATGGGGATTTCTGCCCATCAGACCGCTCGCTCGCCTCAACTCTCCAACACCACCTTCCCCACCAACCCGCAGCACTGTCTCCCGAACTCCAGTCGCTCCAGTCGCGGCAAGTCTATCGCTCACTCCACGCCTTGACCGCCACTCCTCATCACCAACACATTCAAATACTCCACGAGCTTGGACAGCGACACGGCGTAGTTCTCCTCGTCCCCTCTGCACGCGTTATCTCCAAACGTCAACTCCTTCAGCGCAGGCAGGTCTGCCACTCACCTCACCCCAACACGCCCACTCGCTAACTCCACCGTCTGGTGACACTGCAGACAACGATCGCCGAAGCGAAGACGCGTCAGTTCCGGGAGGTCTGCTCATCACGCCTCCTTCTCTCCCTCACCCGACAGGACGCACGACGATGCAGTTTCAAGGCAGTCACTCCCGAGGGTCAGGCACGTCAGGAACTTGAGAGAACTCACCGTCAGTCCCGGACAGCTCGCCAACGCGCCGTCTTCAAGCGACACCTGCTGGAGGTACTCCAGCGCGCTCAGATCCACGCTCGGAAGCTCCTCGTCGCTTCCAAAGGACGCGTCAAACACGAGCGACTTTGTTTTTGGAGGGAGCGTCCGGAATGCGCCCATCCCTCGAACGACCGCTTCTTCATTCTCCTCCTGTGCTGGCGCATTCACCTTGTAATAGCCCCGATCGTCGAGCGCCACGCCCTCCGCCTTCTTCCCCATTACCCATGCTCCACTCCACACGGCCAGGTGGCTGGACGGATCGATCTCGTTTCCCTTTCCGTCACGGACGAAGCGTCCCGATTGAGGGTTGTACTTGTATTCGCCCACATACACTGCCTGGTTGTTCTTGTACTCGTACATCATGCCGTCCTCCGAAAAGTCCTGGTACAACTCGCGCAAGACATCATCCACATACCATCCATAGTGGATCGGTTTTCCGGTGTGTGGACTGTACTCGCACCCAAGTCCTTCCCTCTTGTGTGATTGCGGGCTGTAATTGCCACGGTAGACAGGGATTCCAGACTGCCGATCAATAAGGACCATTTCTTTTCCGAAAATGCAATTTTGAACAAATTGTAAATAGATTATGGCTATAGAATTGCTGAAACCAAATAAAATAAACAAATTAAACAAAAAATGCGCAGAAAGGAAAACT
>ERZ827156.2684-NODE-2684-length-17637-cov-14.740814_pt1 | contig 17637 bp, 16 predicted proteins | sample MGYA00519919_ERZ827156 | MGnify/ENA primary metagenome ERZ827156 (study PRJEB31778, sample SAMEA3449269) | human gut metagenome | biome: human gut; feature: human-associated habitat; material: faeces | place: United Kingdom | collected 2010/2012 ... | reverse complement strand
GGCCCAGCGGGTATACATGCGGTAGAGCATCTCGGTCCAGTCCTGCGCCTCGGTGCCGCCGGCACCGGCGTGGAAGGTGAGGATGGCGTTGTTGCCGTCGTACTCGCCGGACAGCAGAGCGGCCAGACGGCGCTCGCTGATCTCCTTTTCCAGCGTGTTGTAGCCCTCCACCACGTCGTCCAGCTGGGAGGGATCGTCCTCCTCCTGTGCCATTTCGCAGAGGGTCAGAGTGTCCTCCCACTCGGACACCAGCTTGTCGTGCTTTTTGATCTTGTTCTCCAGACGCTTGACCTGACGGCTCACCTGCTGGCTGCGCTCCAGGTCGTTCCAGAAGCCGTCCTGCTCCGTCTCCTTCTGGAGCTCGGCCAGCTCCTCGCGGGCCTTGGGGATGCCCAGCGCCTTCTCCAGCTCGCCCAGAGTGGGCTCCAGCGCCAGCAGCTTCTGCTTATACTCATCGTATTCAATAACGGCCATATATCGTATCTCCTTATGCTGTAAATTTCCTTAGCCTTACTATTATATCAAAATTATAATGTTTGTAAAGGGGGCAGTCTTGCCGTGGGAGAGGGGATGTGGTAAGATAGGGCGCAGAAAGGGAGGGATGACAGATGCGTATCGCACTGGCGCAGATGAAAAATCAGGGGAGCATGGGGCTGACCTGATCCTGTTTCCGGAGGTGCAGCTGACGGAGTTTTTCCCGCAGTATGAGGGACGGGACGTGCGGAGGTACCGGCTGGGGCTGGAGTCGCCGGAGGTGCAGGCGTTCCGGGAGGCCAGCAGGGAGTGGAACATCTGGGCATCGCCCAACGTCTATCTGGAGGAGAACGGAAAGGCGTATGACGCAAGTCTGCTCATCGGGGCGGACGGGCAGATCGCGCCGGAACGGGGCGGAGACCGGGACGGGGGAGCGCCAAAAGTCTTTCCGGAAAATTAACTGCTTTGTTACAATTTGGCACTTTTCCTTTGGGGCGGTTTGTACTATAATACGTAGTCGGGAAAGTCTGCCCTTCCCGCCGCAGGCAAGGGGCCTGCGCAGAGAAAAATGATTGAGGAGAGCTTTTATGAAACGTATCATTTCAATGCTGCTTGCCGTGATGTCCGTGGCAGCACTGACCGCCTGCGGCCAGCAGAAGGACACCGCAGTGGACGCCCAGGGCCTGGCCAAGGCGCTGGTGGAGAAGGTATCCTTTGAATCCGAGTTGACCGCCGTTTCCGACGAGGAGCTGGGCTACTACTTCCAGCTGCCCGAGGGCTGCACGGCGGCGGCCTATATGTCCTCCGGCTCCACGGCCGAGGAGGTATTCGTCATCCAGTGCAAGAGCGGCGACGACGCCGCGGCGCTGCGGGCGTCCATGCAGGAGTTTCTGGACAGCCAGAAAACCGAGATGGAGCGGTATCTGCCCGCTGAGGTGGACCGCATCAACAGCGCCATCTTTGAGACCTACGGCACCTGCGTGGTGCTGTGCGTCAGCTCCGACACCGACACGGCCCGCAGCGTCATCAAGGAGTATGTGAAGTGAGCGGCCGGAGATACAGCGGACGGCACTATCGCCGCCGCAGAAGTCCCGTGCCGGCGATCCTGCTGCTGATCGTGGCGGCGGCGCTGGTGCTGGGGGCGCTGGCTATCTTTACGGATGTGTTCAAGAAGGACAAACCCGCCGACAGGGCGGACGGCCCCGCAGTGATCCAGCCCGACGATACGCAGAAGCCCGACGATGCCCAGCAGCCCTCCGGCGGCGCCGACGGGCAGGACGGCCAGACCGGCGGCGATACCCAGCAGCCGGATAACAGCGGCAGTCAGACCGGCAGCAAGACGCTGGATACCATCACCACCGACGCCACGCCCTACCAGTCCGGCGGCGTGTATATCGTGGGGGATACCGGCTTTGAGATGTACAACTATGTGGACAGCCTGGCCAAGAACTACGGCGAGATCGTGACCTCCGTGGCCGAGCAGCTGTCCGGCACCAGCACGGTGTACGCGCTGGCGGTGCCGCTGTCCAGCGGCATCACGCTGCCGGACGCGCTGTACAGTGATATCCCGGGCAGCGATCAGGCCCAGGCGGAGAAGAATATTCTGGCCGCTATGGGGGAGAATGTGAAAACGGTACCCCTCCACGATGTGATGATGTCTCACCGCGGGGAGTATATCTATTTCCGCACCGACCACCACTGGACGGGGCTGGGCGCGTACTACGCCTACCGCGAGTTCTGCGGCGCCAAGGGCGTGACGCCCCACGCGCTGTCGGAGTATGAGGTCAGCCAGTACGACGGGTTCCTGGGTTCGTTCTACAACGACGGCGGGAAGCCGGACGCCATGAAGAACAACCCCGACGTGGTGACGGCGTATCACCCCATCAGCACCGAGGCGCGGATGCAGTACGGCAAGTCCGACAGCGACCTGACCGCCGGCAAGATCATCTATGACGAGTCCGAGGCATCGGCGGGCCTGAAGTACGGCGCGTTCATCATGGGCGACAACCCCTACACCGTGATCAGCAACCCCGACCTGTCCGACGGGTCCAGCTGCGTGGTGGTGAAGGAGTCCTTCGGCAACGCCTTCGTGCCGTTCCTGGTGGATCACTATCAGACGGTGTATGTCATCGACTACCGCTATTACAGCGGCAGCGTGGTGGATTTCGCCAAGACCAATAAGGTCACAGACGTCATCTTCGTCAACAACCTGTCCGCCATCCGCGGCAGCTATCAGATGGGCAAGCTGGCGGGCGTCAAGTAACGCGGACAAGCGTGCATAAAGATGGGGCAGGTCCGCCTGCCCCATTTTTCGACTATCGAGCAAAGGAGCCGACACATGGTTTTCAGCAGTACCACGTTCCTGCTGGCGTTTCTGCCGCTGGTGGGCATCCTGTACTTCATCTGCCCCAGAAAGCTGCGCAACGCGCTGCTGCTGGTGTTCAGCCTGCTGTTCTACGGCTGGGGCGAGCCAAAATATATCCTTATCATGCTGTTCTCCACGGTGTTCGACTACTGCAACGGCCTGGCTATCGGGCATTTCCGCGCTGTGGGGAAGCCCGGGGGGGCCAAGGTGGTGCTCATCGTGTCCGTGGTGGGGAACCTGGGCATTCTGGGGTTCTTCAAGTACACGGATTTCGCCATCACCAATCTCAACGGTCTGCTGGGTACAGCTATCCCCGCGCTGGGGCTGCTGCTGCCCATCGGCATCTCGTTCTACACGTTCCAGACCATGAGCTACACCATCGACGTGTACCGGGGACTGGTGCCGCCCCAGCGGAACATCATCGATTTCAGCGCCTATGTGACGCTGTTCCCGCAGCTCATCGCGGGGCCCATCGTCCAGTACAAGACGGTGGCCGCCGATCTGGAGAACCGGAACCGCGAGTCGCTGGCAGGGGCCAGCGCCGGTATGCAGCGGTTCGTCATCGGCCTGGGCAAGAAGGTGCTGCTGGCCAACCAGATGGGCGCCGTGTGGGAGGAGATCGCGGCCATGTCCGCGCCCTCCGTGGTCACGGCGTGGCTGGGGGCGCTGGCCTTCACGTTCCAGATCTATTTCGACTTCTCCGGCTATTCCGATATGGCCATCGGCCTGGGCAGGCTGTTCGGCTTCCGGTTTCTGGAGAACTTCAACTATCCCTATGAGTCCCGCACTGTGACGGAGTTCTGGCGGCGGTGGCACATCAGTCTGTCCACCTGGTTCCGCGAGTACGTCTACATCCCGCTGGGCGGCAACCGGAAGGGACTGGGGCGGCAGCTGCTGAATATCGCTATCGTGTGGTTCCTGACAGGTCTGTGGCACGGGGCCAGCTGGAACTTCGTGCTGTGGGGCGTGTACTACGCCGTGCTGCTGCTGCTGGAAAAGACGTTCCTGCTGCAATGGCTGGATCGTGTACCCGCCGTGGTGGGGCATATCTATACCTGCCTGTGCTTTATCCTGGGCTGGGTGCTGTTCGCCATCACGGACTTCGGGAAGCTGGGGGCCTATCTGGGCCACATGTTCTCCGGCGCATTCTTCGACAGCGGCGCGGCCTATCTGCTGCGGAGCTTCTGGCTGGTGCTGGTGCTGGCGGTCATCGGCTGCACGTCCCTGCCCAGGCAGCTGTGGGGCCGGTGGGAGGCAGGCATGAAGCCCGCCGTGTCCGATGGGCTTCGCACCGTGTGGATGGTGCTGGTGCTGCTGGTGTCCGTGGCGTTCCTGGTGGGCGACAGCTACAACCCGTTTTTGTATTTCAGATTTTAAGGAGGCGGCGCTATGAAAAAAAGAAGCGGCATCGCGCCGCTGATCGCCATCACCGGCATCCTGCTGGCCCTGTCGGCGGGCAGCTTCTTCTTTACGCCGGACCGGGCGTTTTCGGAGAATGAGAACCGGTATTTGCAGCTGACGCCCAAGCTGACCTGGGACCGCATCCTGTCCGGCGACTTTATGGAGGACATAGAGGACTATACCAGCGACCAGATATTGCTGCGGGACCTCTGGACGGCCAGCCGCTCCGTATTGCAGCGGGCGGAGGGCAAGGAAGACATCAGCGGCACCTATCTGGGCGCGGAGGGCCGGTACTTTACCAAGACCACCGACGACAGCTTTGACCGGGCGGGACTGGAGAAGAACGCCGGGTATATCCGGGACTTTTTCGACGCCAGCGGCAAGGGCGGCACGGCACTGATCGTGCCCAGCCCGGCGGGGATACTGCGGGACATGCTGCCGGAAAACGCGCCCTATTACGACGAGGCCGGGGCCTTCGACCTGCTGCGCGGCACCCTGGGTACTGCGCTGCTGGACGTGCGGCAGACGCTGTCGGCGGTGGAGGACCCCTACTATCACACCGACCACCACTGGACCACCATGGGCGCGCAGGCGGCGTATCTCCGCTGGGCGGAGGCCACCGGCCACACGGCCCGGCGATACGAATTGACGCTGGCCACGGACCACTTCCGGGGGACGCTGTTCTCCAAGGTGCTGCTGCCGGACAGCGTGTATGACAGCGTGTACTACGCGCCGGAGGTCACCGTCAGCAGTGTGGTCTGTGACGGCGAGGCGGGCGCGCTGTACGACATGGCGGCGCTGGAGGAGAAGGACAAGTACAAGCTGTTTCTGGGCGGCAACTACGGCCAGTGCGTCATCACCACCGGGGTGGAGAACGGGGAGCACCTGCTGCTGGTGAAGGACTCCTTCGCCAACTCCTTCGTGCCGTTCCTCACCGGGGACTATGAGACCATCACCATGATCGACCTGCGGTATTACCGGGGCAGCATGCAGGAGCTGGCGGCGGAGGCCACGGACATCCTGGTGCTGACGGAGATCACCAACCTGGCGTCCTCCGGGGACTATTTCAAGCTGGCAAAGTAAGAAAACAGGCGTGTGCGGAGCGCACGCCTGTTTTCTGCCCCTTTACAAACGGGCGATTTTTGATATAATAGTAAGGCTAAGGAAATTTTCAGGTACAAGGAGAGACGATATATGGCCGTTATCGAGTACGACGAGTATAAGCAGAAGCTGCAGGCGCTGGAGCCCACCCTGGGCGAGCTGGAAAAGGCGCTGGGCATCCCCAAGGCCCGGGAGGAGCTGGCGGAGCTGCAGAAGGAAACGGAGGCCGAGGGCTTCTGGAACGATCTGGAGCGGAGCCAGGTGGTCAGCCGCCAGATCAAGCGGCTGGAGAACAAGATCAAGAAGCACGACAAGCTGGTGAGCGAGTGGGAGGACACCCTGACCCTGTGCGAGATGGCCCAGGAGGAGGACGACCCCAGCCAGCTGGAGGAGGTCGTGCACGGCTACGAGACGCTGGAGAAGGAGATCAGCGAGCGCCGTCTGGCGGCGCTGCTGTCCGGCGAGTACGACGCCAACAACGCCATCCTCACCTTCCACGCCGGTGCCGGCGGCACCGAGGCCCAGGACTGGACGGAGATGCTGTACCGGATGTACACCCGCTGGGCCGAGCGCCACGGGTATACCTATCAGCTGATGGACTACGAGGCCGGCGACGAGGCGGGCATCAAATCCGCCACTATCCTCATCGAGGGCGAGAACGCCTATGGCTATCTGAAGAGCGAGAACGGTGTGCACCGGCTGGTGCGGGTCAGTCCCTTCGACGCCAACGCCCGGCGGCAGACCAGCTTTGCCGCGCTGGAGGTCATGCCGGAGCTGGACGACGACAGTGAGATCGAGATCCGGCCGGAGGACATCGAAATGCAGGCGTGCCGGTCCAGCGGCGCCGGCGGCCAGCACATCAACAAGACGTCCTCCGCCGTGCGGCTGACCCACCTGCCCACGGGCATCGTGGTGTTCTGCCAGACGGAGCGCAGCCAGTTCCAGAACCGGGACAACGCCATGAAGATGCTGCGCGCCAAGCTGGCGGAGCTGAAGCTGCAGCAGCACGCGGAGAAGATCAGCGACCTGAAGGGCGTGCAGATGAAGATCGAGTGGGGCAGCCAGATCCGTTCCTATGTGTTCATGCCCTACACCCTGGCCAAGGACACCCGCACCGGGTACGAGATGGGCAACATCCAGGCGGTGATGGACGGCGACATCGACGGCTTCATCAACGCCTACCTGACCGCGGCGGCCAACGGCGAGATCAAGAAGTAAAGATTTTGGGAGGCCGCTGCGCGGCCTCCCTGTTTTTCCCCGGTGTACAAAAAGAAGCGGCTCTTAAGAGCCGCTTTCTTCTGTTTTGTCGGGCGCGGCGGCCTCCGCCGCCTTATCCTTGCCGATGTACAGCTCCTCGCAGGTCTGCTGCGCCTTGATCAGCATATCCATAGCCTGCTCCGTGGCGTTGACCATCGTCAGATACATCTTCTTATAGTCCGGCATAGTTTCACCCCCTTTTGGCACATTGTAAAACGTTTTGTTTTATAAGTCAATATAACAATTCGTTTTGCATATACTCTTATACATCCTGTATAGGAGGTATGCTATGTATAGGCGGATACGTGACCTGCGCGAGGACAGCGACTTGAAGCAAAAGGATATAGCGGAATATCTGCAGTGCACGCAGGTAGCCTATTCTCATTACGAGCTGGGCAAACGGGACATCCCCACCGATGTGCTGTGCCGACTGGCAGACTACTATCACGTCAGCGTGGACTATCTGCTGGGCCGCACGGACGAAAGGGCACCCTATCCGAAGAAAAAGCAGCCATAAACCACAAAAAAAGAAGCACCCCTCCGGGGTGCTTCTTTTTTATGCGGTTTCAGGTGCAGTTCAGCACTTCTCGAACACCACAGCGGTGCCCATGCCGCCGCCGATGCACAGGGTGGCCAGGCCCTTCTTGGCCTCGGGACGCTTCTGCATCTCGTGCAGCAGGGTGACGATGATACGCGCGCCGGAAGCGCCCACGGGGTGGCCCAGGGCGATAGCGCCGCCGTTGACGTTGACCTTGCTCATGTCGAAGTGCAGCTCGCGGGCCACAGCGATGGACTGGGCGGCAAAGGCCTCGTTGGCCTCGATCAGGTCGATGTCATCGATGGTGACACCGGCCTTCTTCATGGCGTTGCGGGAAGCGACCACGGGGCCGACGCCCATGATCTTGGGATCCACGCCGCCCTGGCCCCAGCCGATCAGCTTGGCCATGGGCTTCAGACCGTACTTGGCCACAGCCTCGCCGGAGGCCAGCACGATGGCGGCAGCGCCGTCGTTGATGCCGGAGGCGTTGGCGGCGGTGACGCGCTGGGTGCCCTTGTCAGCGGCATCCTGGATACCGGTGGGCTCGAAGGTGTTGACCACCACGGGGTTGGGGGACTCGGGACCCACGGGGAAGGCGCCCTTCAGCTTGGCGATGCCGTCAGCGGTGACGCCGGCCTTGGGATACTCGTCCTTGGCGAAGGGGACCATGTCCTTCTTGACCTTGACCATCACGGGGACGATCTCGTCGTCGAAGCGGCCGGAAGCCTGGGCGGCCTCAGCCTTCTGCTGGGAGGCGGCGGCGAACTCGTCCTGCTCGCGGCGGGTGATGCCCCAGATGTCGTTGATATTCTCGGCGGTGGTGCCCATGTGATAGTTGTTATAGGCGTCCCACAGGCCGTCCTTGATCATGGTGTCCACCAGCTTCTTGTCGCCCATGCGGGCGCCCCAGCGGGCGTCGGGAGCGGCATAGGGAGCGGCGCTCATGTTCTCGGTACCGCCGCAGACAACGATGTCGCTGTCGCCGGCCAGGATGGAGCGGGCGCCCTCGATGACGGACTTCATGCCGGAGCCGCAGACCATGCCCACAGTGTAAGCGGGGACGGAATAGGGGATACCAGCCTTGATGGAGACCTGGCGGGCCACGTTCTGGCCCTGGGCAGCAGTCAGGATGCAGCCGAACATCAGCTCATCCACATTCTCGGGGGCCACGTTGGCGCGCTTCAGAGCCTCCTTGACCACCACGGCGCCCATATCGGCGGCGGGGGTGTTCTTCAGAGAACCACCGAAGGAACCGATGGCGGTACGGCAGCAATTGACAACATACAGGTCTTTCATAAAAGTAACCTCCTATAAAATATGTTGAAATAATTATACAACAAAGGCTTGCGCCTGTCTATCCCCTATGATAGTCATAATTTTAACAATAGTCAATCCTAAATTGCAACTTTGTTAAAAAATCGTCAAATCGAGCAGAACCGGGGACGGATTCCCGTCATTTTGACGAAGTGACGGCATCTCAGGCGGCCGGCTCCGCGGCGGTATCGTCGGTGGTATCGGCCGCATCGGCATCGCCGGTGTCAGCAGTCTGCCTGTCGTCGGTCTGTGCGCCATCGGTCTGGGTGCTGCCGCTGATCTCAGCGGCCATCTCGGTGCGCAGGGCGGACAGCTTGGAACAGAAATCCGCCACGTCCAGGCCGTTATACAGCTTGGCGTTGCTGACCACCGTGGCGTCGGACAGCTTCTGCTCCCACAGCTGCTGGAAATAGGCCTCCGCCGCCACGCTCTGGTCCGGCGCAGTGCGCAGCAGCACATAGCAGGTGCCGTCGCCGTAGGGATCGATGGCCGTGGACAGCTCCTCCAGCTCCATGGCCATGATGGCGTCGCTGAGGGGGTCGCCCTCCACCGCCGCCAGCGTCACCACGCCGCCGGCCTCCTGCTGCAGCTCATCGCAGATGGCCTGGTACTCGGCGTCCTTGTCCTCGGCGGCCTGCCAGCGCTCCAGCAGGTCGGCGGCCATGGTCTCGGCGTTGTCGCCGGTGAGGGTGATCACATAGACGCCGGTAAGGCGCTGCTGGTCGATCAGAGCATCCACGGCGGCCTGGTCATACAGGCTGCCGCCGGGGGCGTAGGCGTCCCGCAGGGCGGACAGCAGGTACTGGGTGGCCAGGATGTTGTCGAAGGTCTCCTCGCTGATGCCCATCAGGGCCAGCTGCTGCTGATAGCCCTCCTCGCCGTACAGGGCCACATACTGCGCCCGCTGGGCGGCCAGGGCCTCTATGGCCTCGTCGCCCAGGGTGACGTCGGCCTGCTCGGCCCAGGCGCGGATAACGGCGTAGCTCTTGACGGTCTCCACCGCCTCCACCTTGGCATACTCGCCGTAGGTCATGGCGTCCTCGCTGTCGGAGATGGCGGCGCTCCAGTCAATATTGGGCAGCTGGTTGGTCAGGTAGGCGCAGGTATAGTCCAGCCAGCGGAGGTATTCCTCGCAGGTGACGGTCTGGCCGTCGATGACCAGCATCTGGCCGTCCGGGTGCAGGCCGCTGGCCTGGTAGAGAATGCCCTCAGTGCTCTTGCCGCTCTTCATGCCGCCGGTCAGGGCGAAGGCGCCCACCAGCACCACGGACACCAGCGCGCCGGCCAGAAGCCGGATCCAATTGCTTTTCATTTCGTTTCCTCCTTGGGGGCCGGAGCCCCATCTGTTTGTGGTATATCCTTTTCATGCAGGCGCAGGGCCTCCACCAGGCCGCCGGCGGCGGCCAGAGGCTCCTCCTTGGGCTGCATGTGCAGGGTCAATCGGGGCTGCGCACCGGCGGACAGCTGGGCGCGGCTGCGGTAGGCTGCCATGGTGCACACCGCCAGCAACGCAGCGGCGTCCACCCGGTCGTCGAAGCTGAACACCAGCTGGCGGCCCTTCTGGGTGATGTCGGTGATGCCGGCGGCCATGGCCGCGGCGCGGAGCAGCGCCACCTGCAGCAGGGCCGTCACCGGCGGCGGCACGTCGCCGTAGCGGTCCAGCAGCTCGTCGGTGAGCTCCGCTTCGTCCTCCGGCGTGCGGAGGGCCGCGATGCGGCGGTAGAGGTCCATGCGCTGCTGGGCGGCGGGGACGTAGGACTCCGGGATATAGGCCGCCACGGTGATGTCGGCGGAACACTCCACCCGGGTGGGCACCGTCTTGCCCTGCTGCTCCAGCACGGCGTCGTTCAGCAGCTTCAGGTACATGTCGTAGCCCACGGACATCATATAGCCGGACTGCTCGGGGCCCAGCAGGTTGCCGGCACCGCGGATCTCCAGGTCCCGCATGGCGATGCGGAAGCCGGAGCCGAACTCCACATACTCGCGGATGGCAGTGAGCCGCTTGGCGGCCACCTCGGTGAGGACCTTTCCGGCCCGGTAGGTCAGGTAGGCGTAGGCCCGGCGGGAGCTGCGGCCGATGCGGCCGCGGATCTGGTGCAGCTGGCTGAGTCCCATGTGGTCGGCGTCCTCGATGATCAGGGTGTTGACGTTGGGGATGTCGATGCCGGTCTCGATGATGGTGGTGCAGACCAGCACGTCGATCTCGCCCTCGGCCATGCGGCCCATGACGTCGCCCAGCTGGCCCTCGGCCATCTTGCCGTGGGCGGTCTCTACGGTAACGCCGTCGCCCAGCATGTCCCGCAGGCGGGCGGCGGTGGCGTCGATGCTGTCCACCCGGTTGTGGAGGTAGTAGACCTGGCCGCCGCGTCCCAGCTCCCGACGGATGGCCTCGGCCAGGATGCCCCAGTCGTGCTCCAGCACGTAGGTCTGCACCGGCTGGCGGTCCTGGGGCGGCTGCTCGATGGTGCTCATGTCGCGGATGCCGGACATGGCCATATTCAGCGTGCGGGGGATGGGGGTGGCGGAGAGGGTCAGGGTGTCCACCTGCTGCGCCACCTGGCGCAGCCGCTCCTTGTGGGTCACGCCGAAGCGCTGCTCCTCGTCGATGATCAGCAATCCCAGGTCCTTGAACTGGACGCCCTTGCCCAGCAGCTTGTGGGTGCCGATCAGCAGGTCCACCCGGCCGTCCCTGGTGCGCTGCAGCACGTCCTTCACCTGCTTTGGCGTGCGGAAGCGGGAGAGGACCTCCACCGTGACGGGAAAGGCCCGGAAGCGGGCGGCGGCGGTGGCGTAATGCTGCTGGGCCAGCACCGTGGTAGGCACCAGCAGGGCCACTTGCTTGCCGTCCAGAATGCACTTCATGGCGGCCCGGAGGGCCACCTCGGTCTTGCCGTAGCCCACGTCGCCGCAGAGCAGGCGGTCCATGGGGACGGGCTTCTCCATGTCGGCCTTGATGTCCCGGATGGCGGAGAGCTGGTCGTCGGTCTCGGTGTAGTCGAAGGCGTCCTCGAACTCCTGCTGCCAGGGGGTGTCCGGCGAGAAGGCGTGGCCTCCCAGGCGCTGGCGCTGGGCGTAGAGCTTGATAAGGCCGTCGGCCAGATCCCTGGCCGCCGCCTTGGCGCGGCGGGTGGTCTTGGTCCACTGGTCGCCGGAGAGCTTGTTGAGCTTGACCTTTTCGGTGTCGTCCCCGCCGCCGATGTATTTGCTGACCAGGTCCAGCGATGTGGCGGGGACGTAGAGGCAGTCGCTGCCGGCGTACTGGATCTTGATATAGTCCTTCTCCACGCCGTCCACCGGCAGGCGGATCATGCCGACGAAGCGGCCGATGCCGTGGTGGACGTGGACCACCAGGTCGCCCACCTCCAGGTCGGCGTAGCTGAGAAGCCGCTGGCGGCTGTCGGACTTGGGCTGGCGGGGCTTTTTGGCCTTGCCGGACAGGGCACGGGTCAGCTGACCCTCCGTCAGCACGGCCAGCCTCAGCGCCGGCCACTCGCTGCCGGCGGACAGCGCGCCCACGGACAGCAGCGCCTGGCCGGGGGCCGGGGCGGTGTCGCCCTCCAGGGCCAGCGCGGCGGGGATGTGGCGGCGCTGGAGGAATTCCTGCATGTTGCGGCAGCGCACCGCGCCGCCGCAGAGCACCAGCACCCCGAAGCCGGAGGTCAGATAGTGGGTGATGTCGGTGGCGGCGGCGTCCAGACTGCCGCCGTAGCCGGCAAGCTGCTTGGCGCCGATGTCCAGCAGGAGCTTCGGCGGCAGCAGGTAGCGGCTGGTGGGCAGGCTCTCCATCTGGCACAGGGCAAAGCGGGAGAGGGTCTCCTCGATCTCCGGCTCGGTGAGGGTCAGATCGCCGAAGGCCCCGGCCATCAGGCCGGACTCCACGGCGGCGGTGACGTCCTGCCGGGTCTGGAACAGGAAGGCCCGAAGGGCCTCCTGCACGCGGCCCGCCTCCCCGGCGCAGATAATGGTGTCCGGGGCGAGATAGTCAAAGGCGGTGGTCTTTTCCGGGTCCACGGCGGCCATATAGCGGTCCGCGCCCGGCGGCGCCACGCCCTGGCGCAGGGCGTTGGCATCCTCCAGCAGCCGCTGGCGCAGGGCAGCGTGCTCCTTCTTCAGGCGGTGGGCGGTGTCCTCCATGCGCTGCGCGGCGTCGGACGCGGTAGTCTCACCGGAAAAGGGCAGCAGCTCGGCGGCGGGCAGAATATCCACCGCCGGGCGGTTCAGCACCCGGCGCTGGGTGGACACCTCGAACTCCCCCATGCTGTCCAGCTCGTCATCGAAGAACTCGCAGCGCAGGGGCCGCTCCTCTCCCGGAGAGAATACGTCCAGGATGCCGCCCCGCAGGGCAAACTGCCCGGGGCCCTCCACCTGCTGGGTGCGGGCATAGCCGGCGGCGGTCAGACGGCGGCACAGCGCCTGCACGTCATACTGCCCGCCCACCTCCAGGGAGAAGGCGGCGGAGAGCAGCGTGTCCCGGGGCAGGCAGCGCTGGGCCAGCGCGGCGGCGGTGGCCACCACCACCGGCGCGTCGCCCTTTGCCATGCGGTACAGGGCGGCCAGGCGGGCGTTTTCCCACTGGCGGCTGTAGGCCGCGGGGCGCAGCTGCAGCTCGCGCTCCGGCAGGCGCACCGGCTCTATGTCCAGCAGCACCCGGATGTCCGCCGCCTGGCGCTGGGCGTCCTTTTCATCGGCGCACAGCAGCAGCAGGGGCCGTCCGGTCTTGGCCGTCAGGGCGGCGGCCGCCATGGCCCGGTGGACGGGGGACAGCCCCGTGACCGCGGCGCAGCAGGTGCCGCTGCCGTTCAGGGCCGCCAGCAGCTCCTGCACCTGCGGCAGGGCGGACAGTCGTTCTAACAGGCCGGTCATGGGACATCCCTCCTTTCCGGCAGGCTCGGCGCGGCAAAAGCGCCGCAGATCAGTTGAATTGGTTCATGGCCCGGTCCGGGCCCTGGTCGATCAGGCACAGCGCCGCGTCGGCGGCCCGGTCCAGCGCGGCGCGGAGGGCCTTGGCCTCCTCGCCCTGGGGCCGGCCGATGACCCAGTCGATCATCTCGTGCTCCGGGTGGTCGGGCATGCCTACGCCCACCTTGATGCGGGGGAAGCCGTCGGTGCCCAGGTGCTGGATGATGTTCTTCAGGCCGTTGTGACCGCCGGCAGAGCCGCTTTTGCGGATGCGCAGCTTGCCCACCGGCAGGGAGACATCATCGGAGATCACCAGCACATGGTCGGCGGGGATCTTATAGAACCGCGCGGCCTCGCCCACGGACTCGCCGGAGAGGTTCATGTAGGTCTGGGGCTTCATCACCAGTATTTTATGCCCCTTGTAGTCCAGCATGCCCGTCCAGGCCTTAAAGCGCAGCTTGGTCAGGGAAAAGCGCTCCTTCTCCATCAGGCTGTCCAGCGCCAGCCAGCCCATATTGTGGCGGGTGGACTCGTACTGCTTGCCGGGATTGCCCAGCCCCACCAGCAGCCACTCCACGCCGCCGGCGCTGTTGCTTCGGTTGAAAAACAAGGCCTTCGCCTCCTTGCGTATACAAAATAAGAGGACTGCAAACGCAGTCCTCTTATTATAGCACCGTTTCGCCGGTTTGGAAAGAGTTTTAGTTGAACAGCTTGGCGATGGAGATCTCCTGATAGATGCGCTCGATGGCCTCGGCGAACATAGGCGCCACGGACAGATACTTGATCTTGTCGCAGCCCACGCCCATGGACTCGGGGATGGTGTTCAGCAGGGCGACCTCCTTGATGACGCTGGCGTTCAGGCGCTCCAGCGCGGGGCCGGACAGCACGCCGTGGCTGGCGCAGGCATAGACGCTGGTGGCGCCGCCTACCTCCACAATGGCCTTGGCAGCGTTGCAGATGGAGCCGGCGGTGTCGATCATATCGTCGAACAGGATGCAGTCCTTACCGGCCACGTCGCCGATAACGTTCATGACCTCGCACTGGTTGGCCTTCTGACGGCGCTTGTCCACGATGGCAAGGCTCATGTGCAGCTTCTGGGCAAAGGTGCGGGCGCGAGCCACGGAGCCCACATCTGGGGACACCACGACCATATCCTCGCAGCGCTCGCCGAACTTCTTGGCATAGTAGTCCACGAACACGGGGTTGCCCAGCAGATTGTCCACGGGGATGTCGAAGAAACCCTGGATCTGGCTGGCATGGAGATCCATGGTCAGCACACGGTCCGCACCGGAGGCGGTGAGCATGTTGGCCACCAGCTTGGCGGAGATGGGATCGCGGCTCTTGGCCTTGCGGTCCTGACGGGCATAGCCGAAATAGGGGATCACCGCGGTGACGCGGCCCGCGGAGGCGCGCTTGCAGGCATCGATCATGATGAGCAGCTCCATCAGGCTGTCATTGACCGGCTTGCAGGTGGAGTTGATGAGGAATACGTCGCTGCCGCGAACGCTCTCGTACAGGGAGACAGACGCCTCGCCGTCCGCGAAGGATTTGACCTCCGCCTCGCCCAGCTTGATGCCGATGAGCTTGCAGATCTCCTGCGCCAGCGCGGGGTTGGCGTTGCCGGTGAAGATCTTGATGTCCTTGCCGTGAGAAATCATGGTGTTTACCCTCTCGCTTTCTGTCCTTTTTTGTATTCTCTGGTTGCTGTGCCGGAGGTCGTTTGCCTGTTAAAAAGCAAACAAAAACGCCGTCCCGCGCCGCTTACCACTGTATTCAGCGGCTTTCGGCGATGCAGACGGCGCACACTCCGACAGAGGGAGCGCACTGACAGATGATATGGGTCTTGATGCAGTCCATACGATCCATCGGCCCTTCCTCCCTTCGCATAAATCGGTCTGTCCTCATTATAGCAGGCTTTACAGGAAAATCCAGTATTTTTCCAACTTTTTTTGGCCACAATTTTTCAGAGAGGAAAAACGCTGACGTAAATTACCATTTTTCCATGGAAACAGCGGTCATTTTTTGTATTTCTAAGAAAATGCGGGGGTTTTTGGCATTTTTGAGTTGCATTTTCTTTTCCGTTGCATTACAATACCATCGGTTGACAAGGGCAGGCGCGGTTTTGCCCGCGCCCATAGATGACAAGCCGCGAGGGGGATGTCCGTTTATGCTGCATATCGTACTGGTCGAGCCGGAGATCCCCCAGAACTGCGGCAACATCGCCCGCACCTGCGCCGCCACGGGGTGCTCCCTGCATCTGGTGCGGCCGCTGGGCTTCGATATCTCGGACCGCGCCGTGAAGCGGGCGGGACTGGACTACTGGCATCTGGTGACGGTGCGGGACTACGACGGGCTGGACGATCTGTTCCGGCAGCACCCGGAGGCGGCCGCAGACCTGTGGCTGGCCACCACCAAGGCCCCGCAGGACTACACGCAGGCCCGGTTTTCGCCGGACTGCTGGCTGTTCTTCGGCAAGGAGACGGCGGGCCTGCCGGAGGCGTTCCGCGCGGCCCACTATGACCGGTGCCTCCGTCTGCCCATGCGTGCGGAGGCGCGGAGCCTGAACCTCAGCAACTCCGTGGCCATCCTGACCTACGAGGCCCTGCGGCAGAACGGGTTCCCCGGGCTGTCCGGGCAGGGCGAGATGGCGGAGCGCTGATCTGTTTTTCCCATACACATACTATTTCAAAAGGAGATGTATCCGTATGAACTACAATAAAAAGACCATTCTGGACGTGGACGTGGCCGGGAAAAAGATCCTGCTGCGCTGCGACTTCAACGTGCCCCAGGACAAGGAGACCGGCGCCATTACCAGCGACAAGCGCATCGTGGCGGCGCTGCCCACCATCCGCTACCTGCTGGAGAAGAAGGCGGCGGTCATCGCCTGCTCCCATCTGGGCAAGCCCAAGGGCGAGTGGAAAAGCAAGCTGAGCCTTGCCCCCGTGGCGCAGCGTCTCAGTGAGCTGCTGGGGCAGGAGGTCATCTTCGCCAAGGACATCGTGGGCGAGGACGCCAAGGCCAAGGCCGCGGCGCTGCAGGGCGGCCAGATCATGCTGCTGGAGAACCTGCGCTTCGACGCCCGCGAGGAGAAGAACAACCCCGAGTTCGCCAAGGAGCTGGCCTCCATGGCGGAGCTGTACGTATCCGACGCCTTCGGCACCGTACACCGCGCCCACGCCTCTACCGCCGGTGTGGCGGCGTATCTGCCCGCCGTGTCCGGTCTGCTGGTGGCCAAGGAGCTGGAGGTCATGGGCGGCGCGCTGAACGATCCCAAGCGGCCCTTCGTGGCGGTGCTGGGCGGCGCTAAGGTCAGCGACAAGATCGGCGTCATCAACAACCTGCTGGACAAGGCCGACACCATCATCATCGGCGGCGGCATGGCCTACACCTTTGCCAAGGCGCAGGGCGGCTCCATCGGCAAGAGCCTGTGCGAGGACGACAAGCTGGACTACGCTCTGGAGATGATCGCGAAGGCCAAGAAGAACGGCGTAAAGCTGCTGCTGCCCTCCGACACTGTGGCGGCGGACGATTTCTCCAACGATGCCAAGCGCCAGGTGGTCAGCACCATGGCCATCCCCGAGGGCTGGGAGGGCATGGACATCGGTCCCGACACCATCAAGGTATTCTGCGATGCCGTGAAGGGCGCGGGCACCGTGGTGTGGAACGGACCCATGGGCGTGTTTGAATTCGACAACTTCGCCGCCGGTACCCGCGCCATGGCCCAGGCCCTGGCCGACAGCGGCGCTATCACCATCGTGGGCGGCGGCGACAGCGCCGCAGCGGTGGAGCAGATGGGCTTCGCCGATAAGATCACCCACATCAGCACCGGCGGCGGCGCGTCTCTGGAGTTCCTGGAGGGGCTGGAGCTGCCCGGTGTGGCGTGCCTGCTGGACAAGTAAGATCCCTTGACGGGGGAGGCGCTCCCCCTTTACATCCGATCGTATCATGTAACGATATATTAGTTTTGAAAGACAGAGGAGTAAACAAGTTATGAATCGCAGATACCGTAAGACCATTATCGCCGGCAACTGGAAAATGAACAAGACCGCCAGCGAGACCAAGAAGTTTGCCGAGGAGCTGAAGGCCCTGCTGCCCAAGGCCAAGTGGTGCGACGTGGTGGTATGCGTCCCCGCCGTGAATATTTCCACCGCCATCAAAGCCTTCAAGGACGCACGGGTGTCCGTGGGCGCGCAGAACGTGTTCTTTGAGAAGTCCGGCGCCTACACCGGCGAGGTGTCCGCCGACATGCTGAAGGATCTGGGCGTGAAGTACGTCATCATCGGCCACT
>ERZ827156.2683-NODE-2683-length-17640-cov-4.014899_pt1 | contig 17640 bp, 17 predicted proteins | sample MGYA00519919_ERZ827156 | MGnify/ENA primary metagenome ERZ827156 (study PRJEB31778, sample SAMEA3449269) | human gut metagenome | biome: human gut; feature: human-associated habitat; material: faeces | place: United Kingdom | collected 2010/2012 ... | reverse complement strand
AACGCCGTTGTGACGGCAATGTCGGTTTTGGCATCGCTTCCCAAGACCTTGCCCTTAAATTCCCGGTTGTCCGTGAGACGAACCGTAATGGTGTCCGCACCGTCCACGACGTGATGATTCGTGAGGATGAGACCATCGGCGCTGATGATGAAGCCGGATCCCGTGCCGCGCTGTTCAGGCACTTCGCGGGGACCGCCGAACGTAAAGGGCATCGGGAAACCGAAACGGCGGAAGATTTCCGCGCTCTGTTCATCCATGCCGCCGAAGGGATCGGCACCGGCGATCTGACGGGCTTCGCGTACGGTGGAAATGTTGACGACGCCCTTGCCGTATTTTTCCACGAGATCCACGAAGTTGGGGAGCTCAGCGCGCACGGAAGGCGTCGCATCGGCTGCCAAAACCGGCGCGGACACGAGCGTCGTGCCGGCAATCAGAGCAGCGACTGCCACGGCAGCGGCTGCGGGCTTCAACACATTTTTCATCATTTTTATTTGATCCGAAAAAGAAGCGGTCTTCGAAAAAATACCGCCCGTCCATGAATGTTGCAAAGATACTGCAAAAGACGGGGCGGTAACCTTAAAAACGGCGGAGAGCTTGTTTCAGAACCCTTGAATTTGTAACAAAGCCGCAAACAGACGGCATCAGAGCGATCGGATGCGGGGTTTCACCGGGCGCGGGGTTTCGGGATCGGCGGGGGTCAGGGTGAGCGTGAGATTTAAAGCTGCCGCGACCTTCATGAGGACATCCGTCACCATGCGGTGAGGTTCGCTTTCAGCTCGGCAGACGGTAGCGGGACGAACGCCCGCCAGTCGGGCGACGTCGGCTTGCGTGAGGCCGCGCTCACGACGCGCCGCCAAGAGTTCTGCGGCGATGAAGCGGGCGTAGTGCGGGGTGTCGTGATAAAAGTCCGTCATGGTGCGGGAAAAAGAAAAAGGGTCGGTTGCTCGAATAAGCAACCGACCCGAGACTTTAGCGCACGGGACTCAGATGAGCGAGAAGAAGCGACTCACCATGCGGATACGTTCTTCAATCGTATCCACGCGCAGGAATTCGCGGTCCGTGTGGAAGCCGCCGCCTGCCGGGCCCACGCCGTCAATGACGGGGATCCCCGTCATTGCCATGTGGTTACCGTCGGAGCCGCCGCCTGCGTCGACCCACGCGACCGAGAAGCCTTCGGCTTTGGCGGCTTCTTCGATCTGGCCCACGAGTTCCTTCGTGGCGTCCGTGTAGGGCATGGGAGGCGTGTAGTCCGTTTTTTCCAAGGTGACGGTGATGCCGTCGCCCCAGTCAGCGGCCGCCAAGGCCGTAAAGCCCTTGTCCAGACGTTCGGCTTCTTCAGGCGTCCAGAACCGGGTGTCGAAAAGGAGCACGCACTTGTCGGGAACGACGTTGGCGACGGTACCGCCTTCGCTCACGATGACGTTTACGCTCGTGCCGGCTTTTTCCATATCCTGGAGTTTGTCGGCTTCAAGCGCAAAGCGGCAGGCGGCGAGCACCGCAGAACGGCCGTCCTGCGGATTGTTGCCGGCGTGGGCGGAGACGCCTTTTACGGTTACTTTGTAGCCGTAGCGGCCCTTACGGGCACGGACGAGTTCGCCGCCCGCGCGCGCCGCTTCAAACACCAAAGCGCGCTTGGCCTTTTTCGCTTCGGCGACGAGCCAATCGTGCGAGAAGTGCGATCCCGTTTCTTCGTCCGGATTGAGGCACACGGCAATCGCGAGACGGTCAAGGTCTTCCTTGCGCGCATTCTTGATGGCGTAGAAGATCGCGAGCACGCCGCTCTTGCAGTCCGAGCACCCCGGGCCCTTCACATGGTCGCCTTCGTGCGACATGGGACGGGCGGCCGCCGTGCCGTCGGGGAACACGGTGTCAAGGTGCGCGTTCAAAAGAACGTCGTACTTTTTGGCGCCGGGTTTGTTGGTCGCGAAGAGTCCGCGACCGGCGCCTTCTCCGAGATTGACGAGTTCGGTATGAAATCCGATCGAGTCAAAGTGCCGCTTCATGACTTCCGCGGCGGACGTAACACCCGCACAGTTAGCCGTACCACAGTCGCGGTTGACGAGTTCGGCGAGATCCTTCAAGTAGCTTTCGAGCATTTTTGTTAAGCCTCGAAATTAGAGAACGAGAACGCGCATGATAATCATGGCAACGCAGGCTGCCACAATGGATAAGGCCATCATGAGGGGAATCATCTTGCCGGGGATGCCGACGACGCCCAAGAGACGCCCCATGTACTGCAGCTGAGAGCCCATGAGGTAAATCGCAGGGGTCAAAATCGCCAAATGCGTGCCGTCGATCGCACCCTGACCGAACAAAGCGACGGCAACACCCACGCCGCCCCCCATACTCATCCAGGCTGCCAGCAGCACCGGAGCCGCTTCCCCCGGGAGTCCGAACACTGCCATCACGGGACCGCAGGCAATGCCGATCAATTTCAGAAGCCCCGTAATCTGCAGAGCCTTAATGATGACGAAGGCCATCAACACGTTGGGGAGCATACTGCCGATGGCAATGCCCCAACCCTGACGGGCGCCGCGCACGAAGACGTCGGTCACCATTTCTTTTGCCGAAGCGTGGGGATCGGCAGCCGCAGTTTTCACTTCACTCATTTTGTATTCCTTTCAAAATCGTTGGCAATCACAGACTGATCAAGCGGCCTTTTTGTGGGAGCGGATCATGAGAAGACGCATTACGTTGGCGATGACGACCTTCATCACGAGAATGAGCCCCAGGCACACGCCGATCGACGTGGGAACGGCAGGCGTGCCGTCTGCGAGGGTGAGTGTGAAGATCACGGCGCCCGAAGAAAGGAAGTTGGTGATGGTGGCGTCGGCGGAATACTGGAACTGGCAGAAGATGTTGGTTTCGGCTTCATTCAATTCGCCAGAATCCTTTAACTGACGGGTAAGCGCAGCGCCGCCGTCCGTGGATTGCAGGGACGTAATGAGTGCCAAACCGCAGGAGCCGGGAAGGCCCAGGAGGGGACGAAGCACCGGGGTGAGCATCTTGCGGGCGGCCTTGAGGGCGCCGTAGTGTTCAAGCACTGTCACCATGGCGAGCGCGAACATCACGGTAGGAATGAGGGTCACGGCAAAGACGAAGCCGTCCATAGCGCCGGAGCCCCCCTTGCCGCGGAAATTGCCCAGGGCGGTCGTGACGCCGTCGGCGGTCTGGCTTACCGCCGTAACGACTTTACCCAGGGAGCCGTTGAGCGTGGTGAAGTCAAAAACGCTCCACCAATTGCTGCCCGCCAAGACGCCGGAAAAGAAAATGCAGGCGAAAATCAAGGAAATGTAGGCACCGATGCCGACTTTTTCCTGTTCGGTCTGAGGACTCTGAGTTTCAGACATAAATTGACTCCTAAGGTTGGTCGTTTAATAGGCGGATAAGGGAATCCACCGTACTTTTATGCGTTTCTCTTCAAAAAATCCTAGTTCGGACGGCAGGGAAAATCGTCGTCAAAAAGGGATTTTCCAAGGGGAATGCCTTACTCGCCATTATGGGATAGTCAAAGGATCTTGTCCACTGAAATTCAGCGTAACAATAGAAGTTATTGCGCTGATCGACGCCGGCAGTTCAGCCCTTACAAAAAGGAGTTGTTCGGAGGTATCTCAGAAAAAGTTCAACGGATTCGGAACCGTCATCGAAACTCGGTAATCAGTGTAATGTCGTGCGAGTAAGCGGCAGACGAATGACGAATCGGGCGCCGCATCCATCGTCGTTCTCGTGTCTGAAGCCGTCCTCAATACGGATTTCGGCGCCGTGAATGGCGACGATGCGCTGCACGATGGCAAGCCCCAGACCGGTACCCTGAACCTTGGTGCCCAAAGCGCGGTAGAAACGCTCAAAGACGCGCTCACGTTCTTCGGGGGCAATCCCCGGGCCGTTGTCGGTGACGGTGATGAGGGCGTCTCCCTTTTCTTCCGAGAGACCGATCTCGATGCGGCCGCCTTCGGGAGTGTAGCGGATGGCGTTGTCCGTGAGGTTGGCGATCATGAGCCGCAGGGCATCGGGAAGCCCCATGGCGGTTACGTCCGTTGGCGCATTGGCAGTGAGCGTAATGGACTTGGTTTCCGCAATCGGAGCCAGGTCTTCGGCGACGCTTTTTACAATGTCGGTCAATCGGGCTTCTGCCATCGGTTTTTTGGAGGCATCCGGATCGAGACGCGCGATGGTGAGAAGCTGTTCCACAAGACGTGTGGCGCGGCTTACGCCTTGCTGCAGGCGCCCGGCGTATTTGGCGCGGTCTTCGTCGGTTTTGGCGCGAGCCAGAAGCTGTGCCTGCAGTTTGATGCCGGCCAACGGCGTTCTCAGTTCGTGTGCGGCGTCGCTTGCAAAGCGTTGCTGTGCCGACAGACTGTCGCCCAGACGCTGCATCAGGCGGTTTACGGCGTCCGCCAAGCTCTTTACCTCATAAGGAAGCCCCTTCGTTTCCAAAGGGGTTAATGTCGAAGGTGAGCGCTGAGCAACGGCACGGGCCGTTTTGCTCAAGGGATGCAGCACCTGTACGACGACGAACCAGACGGCAATTGCGAGAAACGCGATGAGAATCAGCACGGGCTGCAGAATCCGCAGGGCGGCGGAAGCCGCGAGGCGCTGACGGACTTCCAGGGGTTGCGCCGCCTGTACGATGCGGGTGCCGACGGCGGCGGCAAACTGGCGCCAGACGTGTCCGGTGTCATCGGTAAATTCCGAAAAGCCCGGTGTTTCGGCGATGGTGAGAGGGACGTTGGAATGCCGGTCGATATAGAGGCGGTTTACCGAAGCGTCGTAAATCTGCAGGGTGATCTGCTGCTCGGGGGCCTGGCCGACGAGCGCGACGGAATTCACGTCCAAGCGGCCGCTTTCCGCGAGTTCCAGCGCCGAATGCTTCAGCTGCGCGTCAAAGAGCGCAGCAAACTCCATGCGGGTGGAGTAGTACGTCGCAACGGAAGCGACGACGCCTGCCAAGACAAGCGCCGTCACGAGAAAGAACACCAATTTGGCGCGGATGCTGAGCATGACGGGGCCGACTAGGTCTCAAGAAGGTACCCCACGCCGCGTACGGTCTTAATGGCGCCGTCCGAGAGCTTTTTGCGCAGATGATGCACGTGCACTTCGATGGCGTTGGAGCCCACGGTGGAATCCCAGTTGTAAAGCTTTTCTTCCAGTTGGCCGCGGGACAATACGACGCCCGGACGGTCGGCGAGCGCGACGAGAAGCGCGTACTCCTTGGAGGAAAGGAGAATGGGTTCGCCGTTGTAAAAAACTTCGCGGGTTTCAGGTTTGATGAGAAGCGCCCCGCGTTCGATCGTGGGTTCGCTGCGTCCCGAAGATCGGCGCAGGAGCGCACGAATGCGTGCGGAGAGTTCGTCCAGGTCAAAGGGTTTCACGAGGTAGTCGTCTGCCCCGGCATCGAGCCCCTTGACACGATCGGCCACCGTGTCGCGCGCGGTCGTTACCAAAACCGGAAGGTGAATCTTCTGGGCACGGGCTTCTTTAAGTACCGTGAGCCCGTCTTTGCCGGGGAGTCCCAGATCCAGAATCACGAGAGAAAACGGGGTCGTTCTGAGAGCGATCAGCGCGGAGTTGCCGTCCTGAACCCAGTCGACGGCATAGCCTTCGGCCTTGAGACCGTCGACGACGCCTTCACCGATCATTTCATCGTCTTCAACGAGAAGGATTCGCATGATGTGTTTTGCCTTAAGTCGTTGGGCACGTCGGGCCGCTACGACCCGCATGCGGAATTTGAACGAAGTTTAGCGAAAGCCGTCGGAAATTTTGCTTAACTGCGGTGGTTTGTCATGAAAGCGTCGCAATCTTTCGGTAAATTAAACAGATTGACGACCTAAAGAGGCGACAGACGCCCGGAGTGGAGAAAATGACAGACGTTTCGGAGAAGAAAACGTTTTCTCAGGATGTGAAGAAGGTTAAGTTGCCGGCGGTTGATTTACGGGATCCGGCGTTGTATCTCAATCGTGAAATCAGTTGGATTGAATTTGACCGTAAGGTTTTGGAGACGGCGCAGGATAAGAAAGTCCCCCTCATTGATCGGGTGAAGTTTCTCGCGATCTTCTTTAATAACCTTGACGAGTTTTATATGGTGCGCGTCATGAACCTGCAGCGGCAGGCAAGAAGCGGCGTCGCACCGACCGGGGCGGATCAGATGCCGCCCGCGAAGCAGCTCTCCGAAATCCGTAAGCGCGTCACGGGGATGCTCGACGTCGCCGAAAGTTTGTGGTTTGATGAACTGAGGCCGGCGTTGGTGAAAAAAGACCTGCGGTTCGTGAAGTACGATGAACTCACGGTGAAGCAGAAAAAGGCGCTTAATCGTTATTTCGACGAACAGATTCTGCCGATTCTGACGCCGCAGGCAGTGGATGCGGGGCGCCCCTTTCCGATGATTTCCAACACGAGTCTGAACTTTGTGATTGAACTTGCGCCCGCGGCGGCGGACGATGAGTCGAGCGTGCGTTTTGCCCGGTTGAAGTGTCCGAACAATTTGCCGCGGCTGCTTTTCGTGCCAAATACGATTGAAAGCGACACGGGACTCACGTTTAAGTACGGCGAAGACACGGATAAGATTCTTCTCGTGGAAGATCTGATCGGGGAGCGGCTTGAAACGCTTTTCCCGGGGTACTGCGTGAAGAATTACGGACTCTTTCGCGTGACCCGCAACACGGACGGTGAAATCGAAGAAGACGAAGCCGACGACCTTCTTTCCGCCGTGCGCGACTACGTGGAACAGCGCCGTTTCGGTTCCATCGTGCGGCTTGAGTTGGCGCGCGGGTGCCCGCGGCGCCTGCAGGAATTCCTGTTTGAACATTTCGACATTCGTCCGTACCAGGTCTTCAAATCCCGAATGCCGCTGGGGTTCTCGGAATTCATGGCGATTTTGTCCGCGGACAAACCGGCGCTGAAGTACTTGCCCCGAAAGCCCCGTATTCCGGCCGCCTTTGAAGCGGATTCGGACGTGTTTGCGGCGATCGCCGAACGCGATCAAATGGTGTACCACCCCTACGATTCCTTCGAGTGCGTCCTGCATTTTCTGCAGCAGGCGGCCTTGGATACGAATGTCGTCGCCATCAAACAGACGCTTTATCGCTGCGGGAGCCGTTCTCCGGTTGTAAAGAGCCTTTTGGAAGCTCGCCGTCGCGGCAAGCAGGTGACGGCCGTCGTGGAACTGAAGGCGCGTTTTGACGAAGAGCAGAACATCAACTGGGCGGAAGAGTTGGAACGCGCGGGCGTCAACGTCGTTTACGGCTTTGCCGGGCTCAAGATTCACGCGAAGCTCTGCCTCGTGGTGCGGCGGGAAGGCGCCGGGATGCGGCGTTACGTACACATCGGCACCGGGAACTACAACGCGTCGTCCGCGAAGATTTATACCGATCTCGGTCTCTTTACGACGAATCAGGCGATCTGCAGCGACGTGCAGGATCTCTTCAACGTCATGACGGGGTACGGGATCGTGGAACGCTATCGGGCGCTTTTTGTGTCGCCGAAATTGCTGCGTCACAACGTTTCGGCGCTCATTGAAGAAGAAATTCATCTCCACGAAACAAAGGGCGGCGGGCACATCATTTTGAAGTGCAATCAGCTCGTCGATCCCGACATCATCGCACTGCTTTATAAAGCGAGCCGCGCCGGGGTAAAGATTGAATGCATCGTGCGCGGCATCTGCTGCTTGAGACCGGGGTTGAAGGGCATATCTGAAACGATTACGGTGCGTTCCGTCGTCGGAGAACTGTTGGAGCATGCCCGCGTGTATTGGTTCCGTCACGGCGGAGACGAACGGATGTACATCGGGAGCGCCGACCTGATGACGCGTAATCTGAACGGGCGCATCGAGGTGTTGACGCCGGTGTTGGACGCCGATATCCGCGCGAACATCCTTACGCAGATCATCGAGCCGCAGTTAAAGGACAACATTCACGCGTGGGTGCAGGCGTCCGACGGCAGTTATCGCAAACTCAGTCCCAACGCAGGGGAAGCCGCGTATTCGTCGCAGGACGAGATCGGGCGGCACCTGAGGCTGATGGCGCGGGGAACCGCCAAGAAAGCGGCGGGACATTGAGAAACGTCGGCGGTTGGTCATCGTTTATAAACGAAACTCAACCGAAGGTGTCCGTGCGCTATAGTCCGCGATGACGGTGCGGGTGTTCCGTGACCGGTGTTTTTTGAGGACTTTGCCATGGACAACGTGCCTGTTTCGACTTCTCAGACGACGGCGGGAACGATCGATCATCAGCCGCCGTCGTCCATCGTCACCGTGGCGCGGGTGGTCTACATTCTGCATTCCGTTTCCATCATTCTGGGGATTGCCACGGGTGCGTCCATCATCGGGGCATTTCTCTTCGGTTGGCCTTCGATTGCGGCGGTGGTTTTAAATTACGTCATGCGTTCCGAAGCCCGGGGCACCTTTGTGGACAGTCATTTTTCTTGGCAGATCCGCACGTTCTGGTATGCCATGGGTTGGGCCGTACTCGTTGCCATCGTGGGGTTCTTCCTCTCGTTTGTCTTTGTCGGATTCTTCATCTGGACGATTGGTTTCGTGGTGATGGGTATTTGGGTGGGATACCGCATTATTCGCGGTTGGATGCGGCTTTCGTCACGGCAGCCGATGCCGTTAGCGTAGTTTTTCGCCGAAAAAATCCCATCTCCCCGACGGATGAGGAGATTCATCCGCACGGATTAACGTTTCCCGGGATATAAGGGGAAACTCCCGACCGTTGTTTTTAACCGTAAAGTACACAATGCCGCCCGTATGAATAACAAGAACCGGGCGGCTTTCTTTTTGAGCCTCAGATAAAAGAACGGGCTGCGCGGGCTGAAGCGATGTGACGACGTCAGTCGCTGCAAGATTTTGAGATGAGACGAGAGGCTCATCCGATGGAGAACACTGTGAAACACTTCACGCTGAAATTGGCGGCAGCTGCAACGCTTTCCGCTGCTTTGTCGTCTGCGGCGGTTGCGGGCGGCTTCATGTTGACCGAACAGTCCGTAGCGGGTCTCGGCCGTGCGTATGCCGGTGCCGGTATTGTGGGCGACGATCTGTCGGCCGTGTGGTACAACCCTGCCGGTATGAGCCTTTTGTCCGGGACGGCGGTGCAGATGGGCGCCGTGGTGGCGGATCTCGATCTCGAAGTTACGACGAACAGCAGTGCGACGTTTGACAATGTCCGTAACGGCACGAAGGAAAACGGTCGTAAGCATGGGGTGCCGATTCCCAATATGTACTTGGTTCACCAGATCAAGGATGATATGTGGTTTGGCCTCGGCATCACGGTGCCGTTTGGTATGGCGACCGAATATGACAACAATTGGGCTGCCGCTGATAAGGGTATGAACGCCGAAGTGAAGGTATTCGATATCAACCCGAACGTGGCTTTCAAGTTGACGGATACGTTGTCTTTCGGTGCCGGTGTGTCGTTGCAGTATGTGACGGCGCAGTTTGAGCAGAAGAGCGCATATTTGCCTGGTGGAGCACATGCCAAAGACTACAACATGAGAGTTCGCTTGAACGCCGATGGGTGGGCTTGGGGCGGAAACCTTGGTTTCATGTGGCAGCCGACGGAAAATGTTCGAGTGGGGTTTGCCTATCGCTCTCAGGTGAATCATAAGGCTGATGGGTATCTCAAAACTGACCTGACTTATGCAGGACAAACTGTACCGCTTAAATCAAATGATGGCCATGCAGAGATGTCGGCTCCTCATGTAATTACGTTGACGGGGACATGGAAGGCGACGGAAGCTCTGCGTTTGTCCAGTTTGGTACGTTGGACGAATTGGTCTAGTTTTGATAAGTTGCCGATCAGTGGTTCATCCTTGTATGCCGCTACATCCCTGTTACCGGCTCCCGCTACCGCTACCGATAAGACTGAAGCAACTTATAAGTGGAAGGACTCTTGGCTCTTCACCGTCGGTGCTGACTACGACATCAATGACGAGTTCACCGTTCGTGGTGGCGTAGGCTACGAAATCTCTCCGGTGGACGATGACAAGTATCGTTCCGCTACGATTCCGGATACCGATCGCCTGTGGCTTTCGATGGGGGCTACGTGGCATGCCAGCAAGAACCTGCAGAGTGACTTTGGTATTGCCTACCTGAAGGGGATTGGTAATAAGGATCTCTATACGGGAAACAACAAAGTTGCCGAATTCGACAAGCTCGATGCCATTCTTTGGGGCGCTCAGTTCGTCTACAAGTTTGACTAAGCGACACTGCGTATAACGCAGCAAAAACGCTGTTTCGGGGCAACCTGAGACGGCGTTTTTGTTTGATGGCTTGGGTTTTCCGTCCGATAATCAGCCATTCACGCCGGAAAGCTTACGACCGGTGTTTCTCGGACACGAACTATGCAGCTCTTTTTTCATCATCTCGAACTCTGCGCACCGCTTTTTCTCCTCGTTTTTTTGGGGTGGGGGACGATAAAGGTGGGGATGTTCGACAAAGCGGTTTCTTCGGGGCTCTCGAAGTTTGTCATTAAGCTTCTGGTGCCCGTGATGCTTTTTCAGATGATGAGTCACTTGTCTGAGATGCCGCCCGTGGATTGGCGCGTGCTGATCGCGTTTTTCGGTTCCTGCATCGTGGTTTTTACGCTGGGGCGGCAGTTGGGAAAACGCGTCTTTCACCAGGACTCCACGGGACAGGTGATTACCGGGATGGGCGGCATTTTCGGCAACAACGTGCAGTTGGGAGTGCCGATCGTTCAGGTGAGTCTGGGAAACGCGGCGATACCGACGATTTCGCTCATCATCATCTTCAACGTACTCTTACTGTGGACGGCGGCGACGGCCTGCGTGGAATTCGGGCGCACGGGCGGGCATGTGGATACGAAGATATTTGTGCGGGCGCTCCTCAATATCTTTAAAAATCCCATTGTTTTGGGTATCGTATTAGGCTCCTGTTGGGGATTGACCGGGTGGCACCTGCCGGGGGTGATCGATAAAACTCTTGGGTGGGTCTCAGCGGCGACGACGCCGGCGGCTTTGATTGCCGTGGGGATGGCTTTGGCTCAGCGCTCCTTTAAGGCGGCGCTTCCGAAGGGTTGCTTGATTTCCGCGTTGAAACTTGTGGTGCAGCCCTTGATCGTTTATGCCCTCTGCCGTGTGATCGGTTTGGGTGAACTGCAGACAAACGCTACGACGTTGTTGTCGTGCCTGCCGGTGGCGCTCAATCTTTTCATCATGTCCAACGAATTTGAGAGCGAAGAGGCGGCGGCGAGTAACGCCATCTTTGTTTCGACGTTGATTTCGGCGGTGACGGTACCGCTTACGTTGGTGCTTTTGGGCGCCGGCATTTAGTTTTTTTTCTGAGACAGTTATGGCGCTCGGCGCAACAATTTATAAGGCAACGCTGGAAATTTCCGATTTGGATCGCGGTTGGTACGGTACGCGGCATCTCACGATCGCGTGCCATCCGTCGGAAACCGAATCCCGCATGATGGTGCGGGTGTTGGCGTTTGCTCTTTATGCGAGCGACAAACTCGAGTTCGGTCGCGGGATTTCCGCGGACGATGATGCGGATTTGTGGGAAACGAATGAGGCCGGAGACATCGGACGCTGGATTGATGTGGGAACGCCCGACAACAAGAGCCTGCGGCGTGCGGCCGGGAAAAGCGACGACGTCGTGGTGCTCGCGTACGACGATGCGAAGGTGGAGCCGTGGTGGGCGTCCAACAAGGGGGATTTCGGGAAGATCAACAAGCTCACGATCCTCCGTATCACGGACGAAGAACGCGAAGCGTTGGCGGGGATGTGTAACCGCAACATGCACCTGGCTGCCACGATTCAGGACGGCACGGTGTGGATGGCGGACGATGAGCAGAACTTGGAACTGCACATCGGGTGCCTGATGCGCCGGGGCGAACCGGTGTTCTGAGTCAGACGAAAACGAGCGCGGCGCCGATAACGAGAAGCGGCCACGCCGCGAGCGGTGAAAAGAGGCGTCTGAGCCACGGGGTTTCCGGAACGAATCCGACGCCGTGCACCCACGCGAGACTCATGCCGATCATAAGAAGCACGAATCCCCCGAAGGGAACGTGAGCGCCGTCAACGGCAATTGCCCGCGGATAAAACACCGTCACGGCGACGACTGCTGCGGCCGCCGTGAGGGAAATGAAGCGCGAGAGCGTTTTCAGCATGTCAGACGGAGGCGCGGTCGGCGTCTTCGCGGTGATCTGCCGTCACGGCAATGAGTACGGAGAGCGTGAGCGCCAGTCCCAATCCGGTAATCCAGTAAAAATAAATCATGATGATGTCCTCTTGGGGGGGGGGGGAAGACGGGAGTCTCCCCTTTGTCGTCAATAGAGCTGGTGATCGTTCTTCTTAATGAAGTCCGCCGTGATCTTTCCCGACATCGTGCGGTAGGCCCAGGTGGTGTAGGCGAGTACGATGGGAAGGAAGATGAGCGTCACATAGAGCATGATCTCAAGCGTCAGCTGCGAACTCGTGCAGTCCCAGACGGTGAGGCTCGAACGCACTTCCGTGGAACTCGGCAGGATGAAGGGGAACATCGCGACGAGCGGCGTGAGAATGATCGACAGCATGGCCGCCGCCGACATGACGATCGCAAGAAGCGGTTTCAGAAGGCGCGTGAAGAGCACCGAAGCTATTAAACCGATGACGCCTAAGGCGGGAACGATCCACAGCAGGGGGTAGGACTTGAAGTTCGTAAACCAGGCGCCGGCGTAGATGTCGACGGTCTTAGCCAGCGGGTTGGCAGGGCCGGCGGGATCAAGCCCCGCACTCACGACGAGGCCGTCAATGCCGAAGTAAGTCCAGACGCCGCCCGCCACGAAGAAGACGAGTGTTGCCAGAGCCGACAGCGTCGACACGGAAGCGGCACGCCGCTGCAGATCCCCGTCCGTGCGCAGCACCAGGTAGTTGGCACCGTGGCAGACCATCATCAAGAGGCCCGTGACGCCGCACAAAAGACCGAAGGGATTCAGGAGCCCGAAAAAATTCCCGGTGTAGATGGGACGGAGCGTCTCATCCAAATGGAAGGGAACGCCCTGAAGGAGGTTGCCGAACGCAACGCCGCAGATCACGGGCGGAATGACCGAGCCCGCAAAAAGCGCCCAGTCCCAGGAAGAACGCCATTTCTGCGCCGGCACCTTGCTGCGGTAGTCAAAGGCGAGGGGTCGCAGGATGAGCGCAATGAGAATGACGAGCATCGCCCAGTAAAACCCGGAGAACGCCGTGGCGTAGACCATGGGCCAGGCGGCAAACATCGCTCCGCCCCCCGTGATGAACCACACCTGATTGCCGTCCCAATGCGGGGCGACGGAATTAATCATGCAGCGGCGTTCGGTGTCGGTTTTCCCGATAAAGGGCAGAAGCGTTCCCACGCCCATGTCTTGACCGTCCATGACGGCAAAGCCCACGAGAAGCACGCCGATGAATAACCACCAGATGACTTTAAGGATGGCATAGTCAATCATTTTGAGTTCTCCTTAGGCGCGGCGTTCAAAGAAGTAGCGGCCGGTCGCGAGCGTACTGGGGCCGGTTTTGGCCGTACGGATCATGAGCCACATCTCCACGGCAAAGAGGACGGCGTAAAGGATGACGAAGCCCGCAAGCGACGCGAGAACTTCACCCGCCGACAGGGACGAAACGGAAAGATCCACCGGGAGAATTTCGTAAATCGTCCAGGGCTGGCGACCGTATTCCGCAACGAACCAACCGGCTTCCGACGCAATCCAGGGTAAGGGGAGCGCAAGGGTCGCAATGCGCAGGAACCAAGGTTTCCCTGCAACCGTTCCCTTGAGACTCGTGACGGCTCCGATGAGGAAAACAAGGAGGCACACCAAGCCGCAGCCCACCATGGCTCGGAAGGACCAGTACATCGGTGTCACCGCAGGGACGGTCGACAAGGCCGCGGCGGAAATTTGTTCGGGCGTCGCCTTCGTGACGTCGGCCGTATATTTCTTTAAGAGGAGCCCATAGCCGAGGTCGTCCTTGACGGCTTCAAACTGTTTGCGCAGATTGGCGTTTTCCGGGGTCTTGCGGAGTTCTTCAAGAAGCGTCACCGCCGTCTGACCGTTGATGATGCGGGCCTCGGCTTTTTCCACCAGGGGGTTGATGCCTTCGATTTCAGTGGAAAGGCTGCGCGTGCCGATGATCCCGAAAACCCAGGGGATGGAAATTTCCCGGGTGTTGGTGCGGTTCTTTTCATCCGGTATGGCAAAAAGCGACATAGGAGCCGGGGCTTCGTGCGTTTCCCACACGGCTTCCATGGCGGCGATCTTAGTGGGTTGATCTTTCGTCACGAGGTAGCCTGATTCGTCCCCCATGTGCAGGGTGAAAACCGAAGCGATAAGGCCGAAAACCGCGGCGATCCTGAGAGACTTCTTCGCGAAGTCGGTGTCGCGCCCCTTTAAGAGGTACCAAGCGGAAACGGCGAGGACGAACATGGCGCCCGTCATGTAACCGCCGTTGACGGTATGCATGAATTTCGCCTGTGCCCAGGGGCTCGTGACGACTTCCCAGAAGTTCGTCATTTCCATGCGCATAGTGACAAAATTGAATTCACTGCCGGCGGGGTACTGCATCCAGGCGTTTGCAACAAGAATCCACAGGGCGGAAAGATTGGTGCCGAGCGCCATGAGGAACGTGACTGCGAGGTGCGCTCCCTTGGAAAGACGGTTCCAGCCGAAGAAGAACAACCCCACCATGGTGGATTCGAGGAAGAACGCCATCAGGCCTTCAATCGCGAGTGGGGCACCGAAGATGTCGCCTACGTAATGTGAGTAATAGGCCCAGTTGGTGCCGAACTGGAATTCCATCGTGATGCCGGTGGCAACCCCCAGGGCAAAGTTGATGCCGAAGAGTTTGCCCCAGAAGCGCGTCATGTCTTTGTAGACGGTGCGGCCGGAAACGACGTAGCAGGCTTCCATCACGACGAGCATGAAACTTAAGCCCAGCGTGAGCGGTACGAAGATGAAGTGGTACATCGAGGTGAAGGCGAACTGCAGTCTCGACAGGTCAACGAGTTCGGATGAAATCATCGCGGATCTCCTTCGGTGGACGGGGCCCGGACAGCATTTTCGTGGGAAAAAAAGACGGCGGCGACGGCTTCAGGCGTCTGTTCCGTGCGCTTATCCGGACCGAAGAAGCAGTACCACAACCCGAAGATCGCGCAGAGCTTGCAGACGAGAATCACGGCGATCTCGGCAACAAGGAGCGATGGGCGGCGGAAGGTGGGCTTCTTCATTGTGGTTTTCCTTGGACGGTTCGGCTTTTAAGAGGCCGACCGATGCAGGCATCTTAATGGAGAAAGCCGTGCGAAGAACCGTCGGGCAATGGCCTGAGGGGCTATCTCTATGACGGTATTAGAAAAACTTTATGACGAAGGGAGTTGGGTTTTTCCGTCGGCCTGTAGGAAAATATCGGGCTCAGCCCGTGTATCGGTGCTGCCGATGGTTTTTCTCAGAGATTTTCTATGGCCCCCCGTCAGACTAAAAAAGAAGCAGAAACCCTTGTCTACCGCCTGTTGGACGGAGAAACACGGCACCGTCTGACGGTGCCCGGAGCACTTGTTCATTGGTCGAATCTCCCGGCCAAGGAAAAGCCGTTGGGAACGATCGTGCTTCTGCACGGCGTTGCCAGTAACGGCAGTCGTTGGGAAGAGTTTTTGGATACGACGGCGCTGCGCAATCGTTGGAACTTTATCCGCATGGATCTGCGGGGGCACGCGGCGAGCATTTGCCGCGGCAAGGCACGTCTTGAGGATTGGGCGGCGGACGTCAAAGCCGTGATGGATGAGGCCGGGGTAGAAAAAGCCGTTATTGTCGGTCACAGTCTGGGTGCCATGATTGCGCTTTACTTTACGGCACACTATCCGGCGGCAACGGCAGGGGCCGTGTATTTGGATCCTTTGATTTCTGAAGCCCTGACGTCGAAAGCAAAGGCGATGCGCCGTAAGACGCCGATGCTCGCGGTGGCAGAAGCCGTGACCCGAGCGATGAATAAACTGGGTTTTAACCGGACGATCGTATCGCAGGACTTGCGGGCGATGGACGCGAAGGCGCGGGAAATGATTGCCAAGGGCGGCGATGAATTGAAGGCCTTCATTGAACAGTACTCGTCAGCGAAGGCGGATCTGCAGTACATTCATTTGGCGCCCTACCTTCGGGATCTTTTGGAAGTGGGGCGCCGGACGCCGGCGCCGGAAATGATTCGCTGTCCGGCGCTCGTCATCGCGGCTTCGAGCGGTACCTTCACGGATCCGACGGCGATGGCGGCGTGGACGAAGCAGTTGGCGGATGGTGAAATCGCCACGGTGGAGTGTGCACATTGGCCGATGACGGAGTGCCCGCAGGAAGTGAGCGCCGTGATCGAAGACTGGATCGGACGCCACTTCGGATAATCACTGTCGCGCTTCGGCCCATTGAAGAACTGGGCCATTCCTGAGGTGCGAGGGGAACCCCGTTTGTGACCACATAACAAAAAAAGGAAACGAAACGACGAACGACAACGGCCGGAAATTGAGGCACAATAAAAGATGGGCCGACTTCCGGCGAGAAAAAAAGAGGAAACCGTGCGCTATACGGAAAAACGCAGACAGTTCACCCGAGAAATTAGCTTTGTGAAGCAGGCCATGTTCTTTGCGACGGCAGCGGCCTTTGCCGCCGGTGCGTCGGACATGGCCGGAAACGCCGTCGCCGGCGGGCTGGGTAATTTCGGGATTCTGCTGATCCTGGTGCGCGTGTACTTTATGGCGCCCGTCGTCATTGCGTCGGTGCGGGCGCAGGACAGTCAGTGGGCAGCCGAAGAAGAGGCGGAACTCATGCGGCGTACTCCTTGGGTTCATATAGTGGGACGCGCGGGCTGGGGGCTTCTTTTTGTGAGCGTCGGGTTGCAGCTTCTCTTGGATGTGGCTTGACAAGCGTGTCGTTTTCGGAGACAATTCGCTCCTTCCCGGCAGTAATGGGTATGCTTTGCAGCACGTGCCCCGGGGCAAAAAGAACGCGAAAGTGTTGCTTTTTTGTCTCGATCGGTGGTGTGCGCAGTGAGGAGACTTGACAAAAGCTCCGGCAGCCCGCATAATCTGCCATTCGCTACGGAGGGGTGCCCGAGTGGCTAAAGGGGGCAGACTGTAAATCTGTTGGCTTACGCCTACGATGGTTCGAATCCATCCCCCTCCACCAGCGATCACATTGCACGAATTGCAGTGAGGTAGGAAATCGATCCGAATTGCAAGTCGTAATGCAGGCGGGTGTAGCTCAATGGTAGAGCTGAAGCCTTCCAAGCTTATGACGAGGGTTCGATTCCCTTCACCCGCTCCAATTTTCAAGTGTGCCCGTGTGGCTCAGTGGTAGAGCACTCCCTTGGTAAGGGAGAGGTCATGCGTTCGATCCGCATCACGGGCACCAGTAATTTTTCGTTTGACAATTTTTGAATACAACCGGAAAAGTTTCCGGCTTTTGTTCAGGAGTTAAACCATGGCAAAAGAGAAGTTTGAGCGCACCAAGCCGCACGTCAACGTCGGCACGATCGGTCACGTTGACCACGGTAAGACGACGCTCACGGCTGCTATCTGCACGGTGCTTTCCAAGCACTTCGGCGGCGAAGCTAAGGCCTATGATCAGATCGACGCGGCTCCTGAAGAAAAGGCCCGCGGCATCACGATCAACACCGCTCACGTGGAATACGAAACGG
>ERZ827156.2680-NODE-2680-length-17646-cov-3.771531_pt1 | contig 17646 bp, 29 predicted proteins | sample MGYA00519919_ERZ827156 | MGnify/ENA primary metagenome ERZ827156 (study PRJEB31778, sample SAMEA3449269) | human gut metagenome | biome: human gut; feature: human-associated habitat; material: faeces | place: United Kingdom | collected 2010/2012 ... | reverse complement strand
GCCGTCGGCGTGGTGCATTGAGAAGAAGCTGAGTGTGTTTACGTTGATTGGCATCGTGCTGATCGTCCTTGGGGTGGTGCTGGTGGTGTTGGGAATCCTGATGATGGTGAAGAGAGAGACGAAGAATCTGCCGAAGAAGGAAGGAAGCGCTTCTAAGCCTGTGGCTCCTGTGGTTCCTGTGGTTCCTGCTCCTGTAGCTGCTCCTGCCCCGGCTGCTCCGGCTCCTGCCCCTGCTCCTGCTCCTGCCCCTGCTCCTGCTCCTGCTCCTGCCCCTGCTCCTGCTCCTGCTCCTGCTCCGACTGCCCCTACGGTTACTCTGTAAACCTTTGCAGGACTCACTGTCTGTTTGTCTTTGTTGCTACAAACACAATCTAGTGTACATCCCTTTCAATAGTCTTCAGTCTCTTGACAATCATCCTCTTCTGGTTTGGTGGTGCTGACAATAGATGACCCTTCTCAATCGCAGAATCAAGAACACAAAAGGTAGCTTGACGGGTCTGAATAACCAGATCACTGTCATACCACTCCGCAGTAATACCCTCCGAAGACGGCTCGATCGAAAGGGTCAGTGTCATCGGAACTCCTACTCCATTAGCCAGATACCACGCAGCACAGTACCTCTATCCTTTGCGTAAATGGTGTACTGTTTCAACCTGTTGTTGTAGTCCAGAACCACATACGATAGGTCTTCTGCAAAGTGCTCTTCACTTCGGAAGACGGTACGCAGACCCAAAGAGGCATGCTGGAGGATAATTCTCGTTCCCATGTGAAGGACTTCTTCGTGGTCAAGAAGCACACCCTCTTCGATGGGGTCTTCTGCCGCAGCCAAGTACACGCAGGGTAGGAGCAGCTGCGACTCCTCTACGGCAATCGTTGCGACACAGTGCAGTTGGAGGGTGGACTGCTCCGTTTTGACACTCATAAGCACAGCGTAGTCCGCAGTGTCGTCAACGACCCGAGTGTGGGCAAAGTCAATAAGGGCAGGAGGAGCGAACGAAACTCTCTCCGTGACAACAAAGAAGTCCTCCGCGATCGAGTGAATGGACACTTCATCTCTACACCTCACAGACCCTCCATGCAATCACTCATTGGTCGTAATGAAGTACTCCACGTCGTCTTTCCGCCGGATCCGAAGCGTCAAGGACGGAAGATCAATCTCGGAGAAGAAATAGCCATCGACCCTCTCCTCCTTCACCTCCGGCACCTTGGTTCGCAATCCCAAGAGTGACATCAACTCCTCTCTTTCCTCCATCTTCTCATCCGACAGAAGACCGCTCTTTCCCACAGACTGCAAGGAGTTCAGGAGGGACATCATCTTCTTAAACTGCTCACTGCTCAAACGAATATCCTTGTCGTCCCCAAACTTGACGAGAACCGTGTGGTCCGTCGGAGGCCTTGGAGAAACGGGCTGTTCGTACACGGATGGGAAGGCGCTCTTTCCCCAAATGGTGTACAGGTCGTTCCAGTAGACGGAGTCTGAAGAGTAGAATACCAGATCATCGTACACGAACCAACTCTGCATGATGATGGCATCGCTGACAGAGGGGCAGGTGAGAGGAGAAGGAGGGGAATGACAGGACAGAGGGTCGCCACAGCCGTTGCCCGTGGAATCAATAGTGAACCAGAAGAAGTCGCTGTCATACGCGGCAGAGCACCGCAAGTCCCACGGTCGCGTCTTGTCCTTCTTGTACTTCGTGTTTGCGTCTCGGATGTACTACGCATAACCAAGCGAAAACACCAGAACCTCGCGTATACGAGGCTGAGTCAGGATACGCGAGATGTTAAACAGGTGTCCTTCCGTTGTGAATAGGTACTCCATACCACGGTAGGAGGATTGCTGGGAATCAGAACAATTGAAGAAGCGAACGTTGTTGTAAAGGAGATACAAGTACTTCAGCGTTTCAGAAAGCACAAACGAGGGCATTTCATTAATGAACTTGCCTGTAAAGATGTTCTTGATCGAGGCAAACCCGCACTATGACTCACAGCTTCCCCCAGCGCCTGCCTTTGTCATCGTGTTCTTCAGCTGCTTCAGAATCATCCGTCCCCAGTGAACCATTTCGCCGTTGCGGAACACCTCGTCGTGATACATCATGCTCTCAATCAGCTCGGGGCGCAGCGGATAACTACACTTCACACGACCGCCCTTCCCCCACTCTTCTCCTCCCTTGTGCGCTTTCGCCTGCATGATGGAGAAGTACTCGGGAATGTAGCCGAAAGCATCCCACGCATACAAGAAGCGCATCACGCTTGCTTTTCCGCCAACGTAGTCGCCAAGGAGGAACTGAACGCCCGGCCAGAACGCGGAGAGCGAGTAGGAAGAATCCACCACGTGATCAGGGTCGTTCATGTCTGTGACGCCGTACCACTGGACGGTTCGCTACACATGACGGAGGAAACAGGGAACGACGGCCTTGTTGTAGGTGTCCAGAGCGTAGTACAGTGTGATAAACATGTCGTAGAGCTGCGGGTCGTCCAGCAGGATGTAGCCCTTGAGCAGGTACTCGTAGTAGCTGTCGCTGTTCCTCCCCATGCACGAGGCAGTCTGCGGTCCAGTCACGCACGCACGCCTACCTCCGTCCACGTCTCCGTGTTGATGTTCAGGTGCTTCCCCATCAGGTCGTACGGGCTCCGCAGCTCGAACAGACGGAGCATGCACCGCCGCACCGTGTCGATGTACACCAGGTTGTCCGTGAGTGCGGACAGCGCAGCGAACTCCAGCAGCGAGGAGCCAATTCCCGCCAGACTGGAAATGGGCGTTTCCTACCCATGAGCCCCTGGAGACAGCAAAGACTCCAATGGGAACGCCGCTGTGGAGGTTGATTGTGCCGTAGGCGAGGTCGTTGTCTTGGAAGGCGGGTAGGAGCCTGTCACCGAAATCAACAGCAAGAGCGAGGAGATGGTCGCGGTAACGATACACTACGCGTGGAGGAGAGAGGCGAGTCGCACTGGAGTTGGGATGGTTCTGGTTGTAGTGCTCGAGAATAGTCAGGTTGTCGGTCAGCATCATGTGCGCGGAAAGCAGGCCTCCCAGCACGCGGATGGTTGTCTCGAACACACTCACGTTCACGTCGTAGTCAAAGTCCTTCACGGCACTATCAATCACCACGGAGAAGCAAGCACACTCAAGCAGGCGCACTGCATCGACGAACAGATCGTCACAGTTCAACACGTGAAGGGTGTCGAGCGTGTCGATGAGCGTCACGTAGGGAATGTCGCACTGGGGAAAGGATGCGCCGCTGCAGGACAGAGGATCGAGCTGAGCGGCGGGGTAGGCATGATCTAGGTAATTGCGGTACCTTCGAGTGATGGAAAGAATGGTATGATACCCGTATAGGAACAGAGACCGCACTTCTGCCGCGATGCGTTGCCGTTCGACCTAGCGATGAATGAGGGGGAGAATGCACACGTCCGAGATTTCCTCATAGGTGGCATTGAAGCGGAAGGAAGGAGTGGGCGTGAAACTCTCGATGGACTCGCGAGGCAGGTGGTCGCAGAGGAGGATGGAACACGCGTACACGTCCTTTGTTATAAAGGTCTTGCGAAAAGTCGGCGTGTCTTGGTAGGCGTATATGAAGTTCGTTTCTACGGCTGGAAGACTGCGGATTCGAATGAAGTGCTCCAGTGACATCATGGCACAGCATACATAGTTCACCTCATGGTAATCCCAACGACAAACAGAATACCCTTATGTGCACTTTCGTCACGGCCGAAGTCGCTATTGGCGAGTATATTTCCGAATGATACTGGGTTCCATAGATGGCACTCTCATCATACGTAATGTTTCCACCAAAGAACGCATGAAGGAAGCTCATTTGGCGATCATAGACGTAGAAGACTTCCGTATCGGCTGTCTCCTTTTCGATCACAGTCAAGTTGCTCGCGGGATGCAGGCGAATAGACTACATTACACACGGATGACTTCCCTACGGAATTCGTCTCCTTGTCGATATAATCAAGAACTTCATTTTGGAGTGGCTGCAACCAGCGTTGCCTAGTCGTTATGAGTCAGGAGAGCACGCACCGCACTTCATACACAGACTCTGCGAACACTGGGATGGCGCAAATGAAAAGGACAGAAAAAAGCCACATGCGCAGGTGTTTCCAACGCCACACGATGTTGCAAGTCACCCAAGGAATTGTGTTCAACAAAGACGCCAGAATACACAGCGCACCTAGTAGCGCACTTCGTCCTTTTCCAGTCGTGGCATTTCTTCGGGTTTCTATGCGGTCATCCATCATCGCTGCCCCAACCTTCATCGCCGGCAGCTCCTTGAAGTAGGGATGGTCCAGAGCCTCTTCAGCAGAAATGCGCTTGACAGGGTCAAACTCCAGCAAACGGAGCAGCAAATCCATTCCGTTATTGGACAAGTATCGCACACCCTATGGATGACACGGTAAGAGTGGGCATACCACAAAGGGTGCAGCAGGGATCATCTCACGCAGACGCGGGTAATACTGGTTGCAGTTGGAAAAGGAGCTGGCGTAGGGCGAATCTTTGAAAAGGTAAAAGTCGTCCTATAATTAAAACAATCAACGCATATCAACGCCGGGGTAGCCTAAAACACGGAACAGCTTCACCAGGACGCTCGACTCGTTGTCACCCTGATTACATGTGATGAGCGTCTCTCGCGTGATGAACTCGTAAAACAGACAACTACGCTGAACTCATCGCACCGTACCTACCCCACGCCCCACATATCCACCTTGTTGTCGTACATCACAATTCGGTTGGGAGGGAAACGGGCGTCTTCCTGCGGATTGAGCAACAACTCGGGCGCACGGTACAGCAGCGTCACCACGTGCTGCGTGTACTTCGTGAGTGGGTTGCTGTACCGCCTGGCCATGCCAAAGTCGCAGATCTTGAGAACGCCATCGCGGTACAGCAGGTTGCTTGACTTCAGGTCGCGGTGGAAGTACCAGTGGCGGTGGAGGTAGGCGATGCCCGAGAGGAGCTGGTACAGGAGGGTCTTCACCTCGCTGGCAGTGAGGTCGTACGGGATGGAGTGGAGGGACTTGCCCAGCTCCTTCGGCTCGTAATCCATCACCATGTAGATCTCGCCGAGGGAGTCTCCAACGACCATTTCCTGAACATGCAGGATGTTAGGATGGTGCAGGTCCTGGAGAACTAGATATGACTCGGAGGAGAAGGAATGACTGTTGATCTCTCGAAGCGCCGTTACAGGAAACGCCTCCTGCACCATCACAGCATCGTTGAACTTGATCTACGACTAACAAGGAAACGGAAGCACGCACTCGCTTCAGAGCTACAATCTCTCCCGTCTCCATGTTCTGTGCTTTGTAAACGATACCGTACGAGCCCTCGTTCAGTCTCTCCAACTTTTTGTACTTGTTCACGGAGCGACACATGTGAATGGACTCCTTAAACGGTTTGGGAGGAGCAGGCGCAGTGACGTCCACCATGGGCTCTTCTTCAGGAGGCAACTCCATAAGCGGATGGGCTGCGTAGTAGTCGTCCACAACATAGGAAGAGTCCGGCATGGCGACAGTGACAAGCGGTGCTTCCACCTTCACTTCCTTGGCAGCTTTCGCCTCTACAAGTGATCCTGTGAACAATCAATCAACGCTGCTTTCTTTCCTTCTTTGCAATCTTCTTTCGCTTCTCCTCCTCCGAGTCGCTATCGTCGTCCCATCTGCCTTTCTTTTTGGGCTGAGTGTTTTCAACGACAGGCACCATTTCTCTCTTCGTCTCCTTCTTTTCCTGCACTTTCAGCGTTTTGGCGACTGAGAGCAGCTCGCTGAGTACCTACATCATGAGAGCGATGGCCGAAGCAAACGGAGTCATGTTCTAGCGGGTTCCCGGACATGCGCACGCAGACGATTGGGGGCTTCCAACTCCTCCTAGTTTGCGAGAAAAGTGCCAAAACATGTTCCGTTTCCAGAACCGAAAACAGCTCTGTTTTGGGAGTGAAGCAATCCATCGATTTAAAAAGATGGCTATTCTGAAGACTGCGTGCGTATTTTCTCTATGCTTCCTTGTTGGACTGGGGATGTTCTCCTATACCAGGACGCCATTCACTGTTGAAACGGAATACAAGGTGAGGGTGCTTTTTTGGCCTATTAGACTAGGCGGAAGTGAATTCAACGGTGAAGGTGTGCGAAGACGGAGAGTGGAACATTCTTCACTTCATGGAAGACAAGATCATCACTATGACCGCGACGCACGACCAGTTCAGCATCGTTAACATGAACGGGAGAAAGGGGATGTTTTCTGATTTGCTGTCTTGGAAGTACGGAAAACTGATGTACTTTCGCCTCTTCCCCTTCACTTTAGACCGAACCTCCATTCCTTCGGTCATCTGATCGACTCCAAGAGAGAGGGAAGCGAGCTCACTGTTGTCGTGACGCCCTTCACGTCTCCCTGCTACACCTTTGTGAACGAGAAGGAGGACGAGGACCTGATCATCGACGTTCACGTGGAGACGCGTACTCGTTCCATCGAGGGAGTGATGTGTAGGCATGTGCTATTACGTGCTCTGCTTCCTCCTGTTTAACACCATCGCTCTCGGCTGCTGCCCCAAGTTGTATCCCTCCGGTTCCATCATCTCTAGAGTGCTAATCTTCGAGATCGTTTTCTTCCTCCTGAGCATCCTCTACGTGGAGGCGTTCAACTACTATCACCCCCTCCTCCTCGCCTACTCCTGCTACGCGCAGTACATCGCTCCCTACTTCTCTGTTCCTCTCCTCACCGTCGCCAACGGAGTGACCCTCCTTTTCTGCCATTTCCTGATTCGGTTTGTTCTCCCGTCCGTCTTCACGCACAGCCTCGTGGACCTCTCCTGCTTCCTCTACACCGTACTGACGAACCACGGCAAGGATGTCTTCTACTACCTGGGTTATTCTATTGCTCATTACACCAGCATCGCCAATCGCTTCATTTACACCCATCTTCAGCTCTTCTCTGAAGTCTCGAAGCAGTGGGCCACTGTCTACTGGAAGGAGTACGTCCGGAGTCGAGGGCTCATCTCTAGAATCACGGTTGCTTTAGTTCTTATGATGATTGCGGTGTACATCTTCTATCCGTGGAAGCTCAACCTGACGATCCAGATCCGCTTCGGCAGCACCGTGGCGATCGCTGCTGCGCTGGCCTACACCGACCTTCCTCTGATGGCGCAGCTCCTTCTCATCTCCATCATCTTCGTGTTGCTGGTGCTTATGCTGAAAGATGCTGTGGGCTATACGTAATCACGTGCGAGTTGTTTCATCGTAGCTGGACCTACTTCGTTCGCGTGATGGGTCGTTATAAGCACTAAGTGCACTGTTTCATGACTATTCCTTTGTTTGTTCCACCCCCTCACTGTCTCCAGCCGAATCCAGAAGTGTAAACGCATGTGCACCCAATAATAAGCATTAGGTCATTATGCGACCATGTGACCCCGTTCCTTGTTTTTGATAATAAAACTGCCTATAGATTTGGGGGTTAAATGCCGAATCATTAGCCGACCTCTGTATTACCCAACCCATCCACCAAACAAAAACTCACTAGTCGGACTCGTTGTTACTATGATCGTGCTATTTGATGAGCAAGAAGAGCAAATGCACAAAGATAGTGAGGGCTCATTCTCTCCTTTCCCCTTCAGGTAATGCAGAGCAGCCACCCTCGCTGAGTAACGAGTATCCGCCGGGGGTATCCTACACCCCCTGTGCCGATTATGCGACGGCCATACAACAATCCACCGACTATGTTTGCTATCGGGAGGATATCTATTCGTGGCTGCTGATGGCACCTGCGCCTCTTTCGGATTACGCGTAGAACGCCGATATCCTGTCGTGTCCGAGATGTGCTGTTTTCCGGGCAATGAACTACGTGGACCGAGTGCTATCTGTCGTCAAAGTGTGCCCATCTATGCTCGAAGGCCTTTCGTGGATGTGCTTCTATCTTGCCGGAAGCATAGGCGGTCTCCGGAAGCAAAAACTCTCCTACGTACTTGCATGCGTGTTACATCACGTCTAGAATGTAGTGAGGCTCTTTTTCCACGATGTGTACCACTACTCCAATTCAGAGGTTCTCGACTTCATGCAGAGGATTCTTCAGATCCTAGGCTGCCGGCTGCTCACGCCATGCCCCTACAGCCTCTGCTTCGAGGCGCTGAAGGAGTGCCACCATCTTGAACTCTACAGCAAGGCAATACTCTTTATCGACAGTGTTTCTAAGAGTGCACTCGTGTCACAGTCATCACCAATAGGATATGCGAGTATTTCCTTGTCGGCAAGTGCCATTGTCACGGGCGTGCTGCAAGTGCTATCACAGATGCAGTTTCATGATTTGTCCCTCCTCGATTTGTTTGTGCCTCCTGCAGCCGTTGACGAACATGCAGTGAGGCTTTGTGTCGATTGCATTCTCGGTACTGATTTGCAACTGAATTCAGGTCAGCATCCATAGCCAGCGATCCTTGTTCAACAAACACCTCATTTCATACCATAAGGAAGAGGGGGAGCGGGATGATTCGGAACACTTCCAAACAAACGGATCTGCTCGTTCTTCTGGTCCCCCAGCTGCATCGCATACTCGAAACCCTTCTCCAAACACGCCACGAGCTGGCTGAACACGCTCAGCACCACCTCGTTGTGTTTGCACTTCGACACGTCCTCGATCATCTCGCACAGCTCCTGGTTCTTCTTCAGCCGCTTGAACGGCTTGCCTATGCCTCACACACACACCCGTCTCTCACGGTAGGACGCCAACAGGATCAGAATCTGCCCAAATTCGGCCAGAATCCGGTCGCTGAGGTCTTGCTGCATCCACGAGAGAATGACGGAATACACGGGTTCTTCGGTGATTATCAGCGCATTCACTACCCATCACATTACCCTCCAACACGCACTCTCGTTGTTGATGATCATGAGAATCATCTTACACACATCGCACACGCCGCCCATCGCCACCTCCTCCAGCAGGCTCACAAGACTCTTGATGGCGCATCGATTCATACTCACCCACACCGGCACGTTAGAGTGCAGCATGTAAAACATGTGGTAGACGAAGCCCCGCACAAACGGCTTGTCGAACGCCTTCTTCGCCACCTCCATGATCGCTGCGAACAACATGTCCAGAGGGCTGTTCTCCGCCTTCACTACGCCTCACACCTCTTCGCCGCACGCACTCAACAGATCGAACAGCAGACTCATCACCACAATCTCGTTGCCCTCCAGCGTCATTCGGTTCACCGTCGCAAGAATGGCAGAAATCGACTCTTCTTCGGTCAGCAGAGTAATCGCCTCCGTCGTGCCATCTACCCATGATGATCAAGAACCACTGTACACAATTCAGAATGCTGTGTAGCGCCTCGAGCACCGCTATCTCCTTCACGTGTGCCGTTTTCAAGCACCGCAACAACAGCGTCTCCGCCTCGATCGACTGCTCTTCTATTCCTCACTTCCCCCCACATCCCCCACTTTTCAACACCACGCACAGACACTGCGTGACGCACATCACGATGCCCTCGTTGTCTCCGCACGTCGCCACCACCTCCTTCAGCCACTCCAGTCCTCCCGCTTGCAGGAACTCCGCGCGGTACGCGTCGGCCTTCACCACGTACAGGCACAGCAAGCAGGCCTCCGCCACCGCAGCCTCCTCCGTCTGCTGCGCGATGTACTGCAGGAACAGCGGGACGAAGGCGTCGGTGAAGCTCACCTCGGCACAGCCATTGGCACAGCCATTGGCACAGCCCTTGACATAGCCATTGACATAGCCCTCTGCGCTGTTGTCCGCCGCGGACTCGCCGATCAGCGTGGCGTCTACTGGGAAGGAGGAGGAGCAGGACGAACGTGCGCAGTAGAAGGCGGCGAGTTGCGACTCGATGCGCATGAGCGGCATCATGGCGTCGAGTGCGCGCAGCTTCTGCAGGAACAGAACGATGCGCTGCTGGAGCGAGGAGGCGACGGGGAACTGCAGCAGCTTGAGCAGCACGCTGAGAACGCAGGCGAGGATGTCCGGCGAGCCCATGCACAGTGCGCAGCGACTCAGCAGCAGACTCACGCACTGCGAAGTAGCCAGGCACCTGCATACCGTCGCTGCGCGTCACGCCCACTCCACACACCCACCCGAGTCAGACGCTGCCTCCACGAACACCGCCAGCACCAGCAGCAGGTCAGGCGAGATGCTGTCCGCCAGGCTCAGTCGCCGCGTGATCAGCGCCACGGCCTCCTCCGCCTGCTCCTCCGCCAACTCGCCCGCCTCCGCCAGCGCGCTGAGCACCGTGAACGCCTTGATCGCCAGCCCGTCGCTCGCTTCCTGGCGCACCCATTGCAGCATCACACGCGGGACGCAGCCGCGAGCGATCTGGTGACACACTTCGGGACGCGTGCAGATGCAGCTGAGGGACGTAAGGATGTTGAGACGCTCCGTGGGCGAGGTCAGCTGCGGAAGTGACACCTCCAGAGACGACAACACCGCCGCGTTCTTCTCGATCTCCGAAATCGAGGGGATTTTGGTCACTTGGAGCTGCGTGGCAGTGTTGTAGACGAAGCGAAGTTGGAGCAGAAGGTCCGTGTCCGTTTCCTTTGCGATCCGTTGCTCCAACAGGGGCAGCAGAGCAGCCAGCGCCGAGGACGCGAAGGCCATGGGGTCTAGTGGTGAGGGAAGCAAGGCACGCGCACTGGCAGAGGCGAGCAGGAACAAGGGACGCACAACGAGCTCTGCCTGCGCGTGCTCAGCGTGCTCAGCGTGCTGGGTATCCTGGGTATCCTGGGCATCCTGGGCATCCTGAGCATCCTGAGCATCCTGGGCATCCTGGGCATCCTGAGCGAGAGAGCGCGTGGCGAGGAGGAGGAGAAGGTCGCAATCGTCGCTGGTGAGCAGAGCGCTGTGGAACTGAATGAACATGTTGACGGCATTCCAGAATTCGGGGAGATAATACTCCGTGCTGTGTTTCTCCTCTTCCGCCAGCAGCGTGGGCAGCACCTTCTCCGCGGCGAGCTGCGCGTTCCCTTCTTCGTACTGCAGCACCTCGCCCAGACAAATCAGGGCCTCTTTCCGCACCTGCGCAAAATGGCCCGATTTCTTCCAGCACTCCATCAGCGTGGTGAATCCACCGTTCTTCACGAAGCAGTTGAACACGCGCTCGTTCTTCGCCACGACGATCTGGACGAACTGCAGCGCCTTGCACACCACCTCGCACTTCTCCTTGCTCTCCTCCTTCGTGCAGAGATCGATCGCGCGGAGCGAGGCAGAGAAGCAGTTGGACTCGATGAGAAAGGTCACGCCGGAGGGCACCTCGGCCAGGTCGGAGAAGAGCAGCATGATGTTGCAGACAAGTGAAGAGCGGGAAATATGGATGATGAGAACAGTGTCCATGTTCGCGAGGATCCCGCTCTTGAGGATGGAGACGCGCGACTGCGGGCCGATCTGCGCCACGCGGACGAGGATGTGCGTGATGCAGTCGCAGATGGAGGCGGAGGAGGAGTAGTCCTTCAGGATGGATTGGAGCGTGGAGAGATAGGGAATGAGTGTGGAGGCGGAGGAGTCTACTGCTGAAACGGCGCAGGCGCAGGCACCATAGATGCAGAGAGCACGCGTGATGTTCAGCGCGGTTTTGATGAGGTGCTTCTTGTTGCGGTAACGCAGCAGCACTTGGATGCAGGCAGGGATCATGTTGCTGTGCTCCATGATCTGCGCATACTGAATCGTCTTCGAGACCTCCGCCACCAGCGACAGAATCGCCTCCACGATCTCCAGTGAGGACGCGTGCGCGCTCAGCAGCTGCTCCATCACCGAGATGCCGTCCAATCGCATGAAGCTCCGCTCGCACTGCGTGTAGTTGATCTTGAACACCTGCTGCAGGGCCGCCAGCGTCTCCAGCATCGCCTCCTGCGGTAGGTCTGGCTGGCGGAGCGAACTCAGCAGCGTATGAATGATGAACTCCTCCAGATCCACCTCCGGACACTGCACCGGCGGGAGGTTGCCTACGCGTGGGAGAGAAGCACAGCGATCTACGCTCCTCCAGCAGTTGTAGTGCCTTGATGGCGTAGCCGCGGATGAACACGTCGCACGTCGTCTCCGCCGCGCTCTCCAGACCCTTCACGACGCCGGCGCGCAGCAGGCGGTCCGCGTTCTCTTCTACAGCTGACGGGAATGGCGCACGCCCACGCTTGCCGCTCAGCAGGAACAGGGAGTACACGCTATGACCCATGATCACGGCATTGAAGGGGAACGACACGATGCCGTGCACCAGCATCTCGATCGCGTCACCGCGCAGAATCAGATCGCTCGAGCACTCTGCGCGTCACTCCTACAGCCCACGCCTACTCTGGCAGATCGTGCTCAGAATAGGCACCGTCAAGGCAAACAGCTTCTCGTCCGTGGAGAACAGCTTCAGGAGACGGCCCAGCACGTCCGGGATGCTCGACATGTCCAAATACACCCGGATTTCGTCAATCAGGTCTACACCTCACAAAAGCCCCCGAATGCGACTGGGACTCAGCAGGACGCCCAGACACTTCGCTAGCTGCTCGGCGTACTGCTGGCTCGGATCACTGCTCATCTCGATCAAGAGATAACTGAACACGTCCTCGCCGTTGGAGACTGTTTCCTTCATCGTCGCGCCCAGCGTCGTCGTGAAGTCGATCTCCCCCGAGAACTGCCCATCACCCCCACAATTCGAGCCCACGTTCACGTCCGGCGCGGGTCGTCCCATCAAATCCTTCATGAACGGAGACAGCGGAGCGGACCGCTTGGGCCCGCCGCGCCTGCGAATGGCGAGGCTGCTGGGGTTCTTCTGGATGCGCGGCACGACGCACACGACTACGCCTCACCCGCTCCGCGCGAAGCCACTGGCCACGGAGGAGGAGGAGTACTTAGGTCGGCCGGTGGTGATGGCGGCAATGGCGGCGTCGATGCTCTTCCGCTCCTCGGTGGAGTCGGGGTACACATCCGCGAGGCGCTTCAGCACCTCCACGCAGTAGAGGCTGCGCAGCGACTCCAGGCCCACCTCTGCTCCTCACAGCACATGCACACACCCACCGTACTCGCTCACCAGCGTCAGGAAGGAGCACAGCGCAGCGACGGCGGCGGGGCTCTCGTACTGTTTCTCGATGAGGATGAAGAGGATCTCGAGGGTGCTGGCACTGAGCACGCGCTCGCGGCAAATCCCTGCGGATGAGGCGGCACGGATGGGCGTACAGGAGTTCTGGGTGAAGCCGCGGTAGCAGCGCAGCGCCTGCGTGAAGAGCGAGGCGTCCTCGGACTGGATCGTGAGGCACGACTGGATGAAATCGAACACGCCCTCGTTCGCCAGGTACACGCAGTACTCGTCTACGCTCACACGCGCCCCGCACGCCCACTGGTGGTCTCCATGCGCTCCAGCAGGCTCAACACGTCCAGCAGCAGCTGCGCATCGAAGGTGCAATTGCTGGACGTCACCAGCAGGAACTCGATCGCGCCGCTCACCAGGATCTGTCGGCGCAGCGCGTCTAGCGAGTGAGGAGATGGTGTGAGAAGGACCGGAGGTAGCGGCGGCCGCGAGGAAGTGCGCGATGCGCTGAATGATGAGCGTGTCGTTGGAGTCGAGAAGGCTAGACAGACGGAAGAGGAAGCGCGCGCGCTCCACGGCCTGTTGGAACTGCGCTAGGCGTGAGAGGCAGCGGGGGAGGCGACGGAAGCGCAGCAGCGACGAGCCGATGATGAGGATTTGAGAGATAATCATAGGGTTGGGAGAGGTGTCGAAGAGATGCGAGAGGATGTCCAGGAAGCGAGGACAGTCGATCGAGTCGATGATGGTGGGGTCTGCGAGTCAAAAAAACGGGGGATGCTCCAACTGTCCTCGACGAGTGCGAGAAGAGAGGAGAGAACGCTGCTGAGCGTGGCGGTGTTGGTCGCGGACTGCAGAACAGTAAAGAACACGTCAAGTTGATGTGGCTGGCTCAACTCGGCGATCATCGCAGGACAGTCTGTGGGTCAGATTCCCGCGGTGAACGCACCCTTGTCCTTCAGGATGTTGGCGACGATGCGCATCACGGACTGCAGCACTGCAGTGTCGTTCAGGTACTTCGGCGCGACGAGCATCACCACTTGTGCGGAGACCAGCTTCTGGGACGGCGTGATTCCTACGGTGGAGGCGGAGGAGAAGGCGCACTGGCGGCGACGGCCTCGTACCAGCGGAGCAGCGCGGTGAAGGCATCGTAGTTGACGTTGCACTTCACGGCGATGTAGAACAGCTCGTGCACGCCCACAAAAATGTTGGGATGATAGGGGATGTCTAGGTCGGAGGGGAAACACGGCGCAAACTGGAAAAACGCAACCGCAGCTTATGCACCACTTTGGGGATGTTCTTCATGTAGAAGAGGGAAGAGCGCAGCTTGGTGAATGCCTCCACGATCTTCCCCTCGTCGATCAGCGAGTAAATCGAGATCATCTCTGTTCGATAATCAAGTACAATAGGACCCACCCTCGTCTTCCTCATCTTGAGTGGACAGGCGGGAAATAATCGCGTTCTCCTCCTCCTCCCCGACTGTCTTGTCCTACCTCTCACACCAGCACGAAGGAATCACGAGTGGCACCACATACACGACAGAGGCTTCCATAATGCCCAGCGACTCGATGGTATCGTCATCCTCCAGCTTCTTTCCGTTGAACACCAAGAAGAAGGGCGGATTGTTGCAGTTGTAGCTCTTCTAGGAAGAATGAGGAGATGCAAGAGCAGAATACATTCAAATGAGATGCCACAAGGATGGACAACGATCGGATGAACTGCTTACTGCGAACAGTCACATTGAATGAGATGCTATTGTCCTCATTTGCGATGGTTATCAGAAATCTCTGCTCCAACATATGCTTGTTCTGTTTTTGAATTAGAATTCAAACGAAGGCGGCTTACGCAGATTACGAATAGCTGGTATAAAAACACTATAGGAACTGTATATTCCGGTTATCCGATGAGGTTGCTTCGGTAACAGCCGGACTAATACAAACGTATCCGCGAAATAAACCCAGCGGAACGGGGGGCACAGAAAAAGGGCGTTCTTTTGTCACTCTTCCATTGTTTGTTCTGATGTATGCATTGACATGGTGAGCGTGTACGCATCTCCAACAAAGAGTAGAAGAGACGAGTTGCAACATGGCATTCACAAGCCCATCAAATTCTGGAGTGTGCGGCAGCGATTTCGCCACCCTCTCTAGCTGTTGCAAGTCGCTGCGCAGCTGCTCCTTGGAATCTGCGTCCGATGAAGAGGCGCGCTCCATGCACTCCTTCACTGCTCGCAGGAACGGGATATAGCGATCACAATCTATGCGTGACTTCTCCTCTCCTTCCCGACTCATCTCGGGATTGACCACCGATGTGAAGAACTCCCGAGTCGATCCACCAACAAAACGGTAGGACACACCCTACTGTTGACACGATGCCCATCCACTACTCCATGCTGCTGGATAAGGGCAATGGCGTTCTCCGCCCAAACGCCGCTTTGCTTCACATAGATGGGGTTCGGCGCCCGCAGCTCGTTCAGGCACCAGGAGCACAGCTCCAGCGCCAGCGAGTCTCCCCGTTCCAAGCCGTCCTGGACGAACAGCACCACCGTCTTCAGAATGGACACTTTTCCCGGAAACACAGCCAGCGAAGCCAGCCGCGTGTAGTTCACCACCGTCTGGAACAGCGTGGGAATCAGCGGCTTGCCCGCCTCGTCGCTGCAGCATTCCCTGCTCTTCACCGCCCTCTCCGCACCTACTCCAGACACGCGAACAGGCGAACCATCACTCCGCTGGCGTCGTTGTGGTTTTCCAGCAAATCCCTCTAGCCGTCAGACCACCGCCACGCACCAACAGAGACCGCGAGGAACTCCGGCAGATGGTGCGCGAGGTAGAAGTGCGTGGAGATGAACAGAGAGGACAGCAGCGCGTTCATGCGCGCCTGCGCCGCGGGGTCTGGCGTCCGCGCGAGAAGCAGACCCTGCCGTTGCAACAGCAGCAACGCATACACCTGCGCGTGAGTCCAGCAGGCAGCCCGCACGGTGGGCGCTTGCACTAGCTCCAGACGCAGCGACTCGGCTCTAGCCACAACCTCCTGTAGAATGGCTTCCAGCGCGGAGGTGGAGGAGCCGGCGAGCAGCGAAGTCTTCAGCGCCTATGCCTCACGCTCCACCACAGCACGTACGCTCACCAGGAAGTCCATCAGGTCGGGGAGTGACGCGGGACTGTGCTGGACGACTGCGCCTCAGAGGGAGAGGAGAAGCAGACAGTGGAACCAGATAGCGACGGTGGTGGAGACGACGAAGCCGTCGTCGTCCTTCTCCTCCCTCCTGCAGCACTCCAGTAGCGACCGGAGACAGTTCTGGAACACGAGCCGCACGCCCGTCTGCTACGGCTGAGCGGAGGAGGAAGAGGCAACGACGAAGGAGGAGTGGAGGAAGTGCTCGATGAGTCGCAGCAGCACCATCACCCGCGCGCCCGTCTCCTTCTGCGTCTCGGCCAGCAGCGCCTCCACGAACGGTCGGCCGTCCTTCTCGCCCACCTTCTCGGCGAGCGTGAGCAGCGAGGCGAAGGCGGCGGATCCCGTCAGCTCCGTGTACTTGCGGTGGTTGATCTCGCCCTGCGTGATGCCCAGTGACTCCTTGTGGTGCTGGACGTGAGGAGGAGTGGCCGTACCCACCGCTACGGCGTTCAGCTTGCGCACCATGCGCCCATCGCTGTCGCGGACGATGAGCAGCCCGCCGTTTTGCTTGACCGTCAACATCCTTACACCCCCTTCTTAGCCCTGCAATTTGTAGCACTTCGCGCCCGCGAGAATCTCCTGCGTAACCGTACCGCCCGCCGCCGCTTCAAGGCACATGCCAAAGATTTCGATGAAGTTGCCCATGCCGCCGTGCCGGGTATCGGTCGCGATCAGCGTCAGCTCCGCCGCCACGCGCGGCTCCACGTCGTACTGCGCGAGGATGGCGCGCACTTCGTCAGGCTTGATGCCGGTCAGCTTGATTTCGTATTTGCGCCGGTAAAGCTGGGACAGGTTCGACCGTCCGCTTCCGTGGGTCAGGATTTCCTCCAGTCTCGGCGGTCCGACCAGCACGATGGGCGTGTTCGTTTCGTCCCAAAGCTGGCGGATAATCTCGAATTTCTTCACATCCCAGCCGTACAGGTGATCGGCTTCGTCGAAAATCAGCATCGTGTCGCGGTTCGCCGCCAGCTCGCGCTGGATGCGGCGCACCCGCTCGTCGTTGCTTCCGCTGGCGCTCACGCCGATGCTTTCCGCGATGCTGTCCAGCAGGTCGCGCATCCGCATCGTAGAGCGGCAGACGATGACATGCACATCCGGCACGCGCTTGGCGAACTCGCGGATGACCGTCGTTTTGCCGATGCCCGGATATCCGACCATGACGCACATCTTCCGGTTGTCCCGCGTCCATTCCAGCAAGCCAAGCGCCTCGGTGAACTCGTGGGTCTGGTACAGCTCGATATTGCGCTTGAAGGTCTGCGGCGCGGGAGCGGGCGTTTCCTCAACCGCGCCCGTTTCGATGGCTTCTTCCTGTGCCTGGCGCTCGATGTCGCTGACCCAATCCTCCAGAATCTTCTGCTGCTCCGGCTTGATGCGGATGTTGCCGTTGGCGAACATGCTGATCATGCTGCGGCTTACGCCGGTCGCCGCGCTGATCTGCGCGAAGTTGTAGCGGTAGGTCGTCCCGCCGATGACCACGCCCTTA
>ERZ827156.2669-NODE-2669-length-17695-cov-4.874943_pt1 | contig 17695 bp, 28 predicted proteins | sample MGYA00519919_ERZ827156 | MGnify/ENA primary metagenome ERZ827156 (study PRJEB31778, sample SAMEA3449269) | human gut metagenome | biome: human gut; feature: human-associated habitat; material: faeces | place: United Kingdom | collected 2010/2012 ... | reverse complement strand
TCCAGTCCATGGTGGCCTTCTGAATGTCGTCACCGACCTTCTTGGGGGCCTATCCAATTACCGGCAGAGACGAAGGAACGCACCATACCGAGAGGACCAACCTTAGGGGCAAGAGTAGCGGGGGAAGCGCTCTCACCACCAACAGCACGCAGATAAACTAAATGCAAGTTAGTGATCGAATTCTCCCTCGCGTGGTCGAAATCGCCACAGAAGCACTTCACTCAGAGAAAAACATACTAATGGTAGCAGGACCAGCAGGAGCAGGAGGAGCCATGTCGAACGAACTTGATGTCTTGGACAAAATGAACAAACAAGAGGAAAAGGAATGAGAGAAAGAGGGCTGGGTGAATGGGATGAGCAAGGAGGGCAAGCCTATTTCGTATTTGACCCCTCCGCTTTCACAAGAGAGGCGATTCTGAACCATTTTGTGCCATTTCGCGGAATTAGAATGGCATCAAAACTGGAAATTGAGAAATACTGCAACCGCTACGAGGAGCTGTACTCCTGTGTTCATGCTCTTGAAGCAGGCACGCTAGCGGATGACGAAATTCAAAAGCTCGATGCCCAGTGTCGCGATCTGTGCGTTTCCTTGAACAAGATAAACAGTCCGAATACGGATTGCAAGCCTTTGCAGTAAGACGATGTTGCGAGTGCATTCTAACGCGTAGATCAACCGAACGAACAACATTCGGAGTGTTAGACAAGGAAATGGAGGAAATCGAGCAGGTGGCAACGAAAATGCACATCAATACAAACGAATTGGTATACTTCCTGGTGTGTGCGAAGCTTCCGTGCTACATTTCCAAAGTGGACAAGGCGTTGAGGCGTTCCTTTGTGGAGGCGGCTGTGTCCCTGTACTATTTGGAGCGCTACTACCTCGTCGCTTCCATATCGAATGTGTTTGAAGTGGTGGCTGTTCTACGCGCTGATGCCTAGTTGTACAGCCATGTGGACCCCTCCTCTCCGGCGCCTTCCGCGCGCGATAAATTCATATTGTCCATCGTTCCCCATCTCCGGCAGAACGCCGTCGTGAAGAGCATCATTTCGCTGCTGGAAGCGGACGTGACCGCCCTCTCCGCGTGCGCCTACCAAACGGTGAAGGTCGTCGTCGACGAGGCGCAAATGCTGCTGCGTTCCCTCCTTTTCCTGTTCTCCTTCTCGATCGTGGCGCTCCTTTTCCTCCCTCACGCCTAGATCACTCCCACAGAGTTCGCCGCGGTGCTCGGCTTCAGCGAGAAGGCGTCGGCGCAGTACCAGACGGTGTACCGCACCCGCAAGGAGGAGCTGTTCCGCATCGACGCTATCGCCACGCTGGAGGCGCACTCGCACGTCGTCGTCGTCGCGGCGCTGCTGCGCCAGCCAGTGGTGGCGGGCGGCGCGGTGTGGGACCCGGCGGAGGCGCTGCGATTCGTGCGGCAGCTGAAGGATGCGCGCGAGAGCGTGTGCTCGGTGGTGATGAGCTTCGTGTTGGCGGTGTTCGCGCTGCGCCGCGAGCAGCTCAAGCGCGAGGACGCGCGCGAGTGCCGCGGGATGCTTCGACACGTGCGCGTGTGTGGAGAGCGTGAGGCATAGTGCATGAAGCGCGGCGTGTTCTCGAAGCTGTACCGCGACGCGCTGCTGCTGGTGACGCACAGCAACGACAAGGCGTACCAGCGCATCCTGTTCCTGCTGCTGTACGAGCTGGCGCTGCAGTACCTGCAGGTTCAAGCCGCCCAGTGGCACACCATCGTCTCCAAGCAATTCGTGCTGTACGAGCAGACGGGCAAGGAGCCCAGCGACAAGGCCGACGGGCTGGAGACGCTCGTCTACTTCGTCCAGTTCGTGCTCTTCCACCTCCCGGGCCTGCAGGTGACGCTGTCGGGCAACTCCGTGGAGGAGAACATCCTGGCCTACTTCTGCACCATGCTGAGCGATCGTCTGCGCGCGGAGCCCTACCTCTTCAACACCTACATCTACCTGCTGGCGGCCATCGCCGGCACCTCCAGCGCCTCCGCCGACGCGGTGTACGAGTTCATCGAGAAGGCGCCCTCGGAGCACGTCAGCTGGCCCATCATGGTGAACGCGCTCAACGAGGCGGAGCGCCTGCTGCAGAGCGAGGGCGCGCAGCGCGGGCTGCTGGACCCGGACCTGACGGGCTTCATCGCGATTCTGACGCTGCTGGCGAACATCATCCGGCGAAGCACGGCCTGTCCGACCATCCGTTCCTCGCTGCAGGCGAACACCATCGAGGTGTGTCTGAAGCTGCTGCACCAACCGCTGCACGTGGCGCTGAAGGCGCGGCTGTGCCAGGTGCTGGCCGCCATCGCGCGCGAGGAGTGCTACGCCGAGCTGATTCTCAAGCAGCTCGAGTACGGCCGCATCCTCAACATCGACCCTGCCATCGCCGGCATTGCTTCTGCCATGCCCGGCGTGGGTGCGTATGCCACTGGCAGTGCTACCAATCCTGACAATACTGCTGGCACTGCTGGGAGTGTGAGTGGGGCGTGCACGGGAGGCATTGCGTGGGAGCTGGAGGCGGTGGAGGCGGGCGCGCAGGCGTACCCGTTGTCGACCAGTTTTCTGGAGCTGGTGCTGGCGCTGTTCCGCACGCTGGGCAGCAAGCGCCTGCTGCGCAGCGCCGTGTTCCCCTCCGTGATGCGCTTCGCCATCCACAACGTGTTCCTGAGGAGCGGCGAGCGGAGCTACCTGACGATCCGCAGCGGCGAGCGCTGGTACGCCGAGCGCCTGTGCTGCGAGCTGATGACGGCCGCAGTGAAGATGATGAACGAGGCGGGCGAGGACGCGCTGGTGGAGGAGCGCGCGTGGCTGGTGACGGCGGAGCTGCTGCGCGGGGGCGAGCTGCTGCGGCGCCTGCTGGCGATCCCGCAGCTGGAACTGAGCCACACGGTGCTGTCGATGAAGCACCTGCTGTCGGACTGCATCAGCGATGCCTCCGTGCTGGTGGACTTCGGGCTCATCGATGCCTACCCCTGCCAGGTGGCGCTGTTGCGACAGGCCATGGTCCTCCTGTCCCACCTGCTCACCGTCACCTCCGAGACCATCAGCCGCGTGGGTCTGCGCTACCAAGCCGCTGCCGCCTCCTCGCTGGTGAGCGCGCTGGCCTCGCACCTCCTGACCGACAGCGCCGCCACCGTCGCGCTGCTCCTGCACCTCGCCGACGCGAGCGAGCCCTTCCTACAGCTGCTCGCCGCGCGCATCCTCCGCCTGCTCGCCGACCAGCTCCAGACCTCGCTCTTCCTCGCCGTCTTCGACTCCTTCCCCGCGGAAGCCGCCGCCATCCGCCACGCCTGCAACGACCTCGCCGTCGCCACCCTCTTCGCCGCCCGCTCCGACACCTTCCCGCCCGGCGCCGCGCAGTCCGACACGCAGCTTGACGCGCAGTCCGACATGCAGTCCGACGCACAGATCGACGCGCAGATCGACGCATTGGAGGAGGTGGACGGCTCGCGACTGCGCGCGGAGACGTGCCGCGTGCTGCTGGACCTGCTGGTGGCGCACGCCGCCGCGGAGTTCCCCTCGGTGACCTCCACGCTGCTGGCGCTGCCGCAGTCGCTGGCGGCGGCGCGGCAGGAGAACTCGCTGCAGTCGCTGCTGGGCTCCTGCCTCACCTTCCTCGCCTACCCCGCGCTGGTGTGCGACCACCCCGTGCTGGCCGCCAAGATCGCCCGCCTGCTCTTCCTCCTCTGCTCCCACCGCGAGGTGTGTATGGGCTGCTCCTCTCATCGCTAGAGCCTCGTCCTCCCCGAGCTTTGCCTCACACTCGTCACACGCCAGACGCTCACGCACCTCCTCACCGCCATGCCCTTCTTCCTCGCGCGCACCAGCCCCCAGCGCCGCACCGACAGCCTCGGTCTGTACCAGCTCGTCGCCTTCGCCCTCAAAACGCTCACGCTCGTCCTCTTCCACCAGAAGCGCCTCGCGCTGGCCCTCCAGCTCCTCACCGACGAGCTACAAGACATTCTCGAGTACAATGACGGAATCCGGCGGTATTTCGACACGTCCTCGCCCAAGCCGAGTACGTCGCCGCTGCTGGACGCGCTGGCGCTCCTCGACCAGAGCTACGGCGAGCCGGCGAACATGCCCGCGTACTTGAATGTTGGGGGTGGTTGGGGGCGTGAGGCGTAGGACTGCACGGAGGGCTGCTGGGTGCAGCGCGCGCTCGGCGCGACGCCGTTCGTGCAGGTGGACCTGCTGAAGCTGGCGCGGTCGATCGAGCGGCTGGCGAGTGCCAACGGCGGCACGTACGAGCAGTGCGCGGGCGTGGTGCTGGAGGGCACGGCGTGGACGCGCGCGGTGGGCGAGACGGCGGATGGTGAGGCGTAGTGGAACGAGACGATGGAGATCGAGGCGACGAAGTGCTTCGTGTTCGAGGCGGCGTGCGGGCTGTTGCACCTGATCCTCATCGAGAACAAGGAAGTCATCGCGCGCCTGCCGCGCTTCGCCGCCGCGCCCTGCGAGCTGCACGTGGCGCTGCTGCAGGCGCTGCTGACGCTCATGGCGCACTCGCAGACCGCGGGCCGCTCCTACCTGCAGGCGCTCGCGCGGCTGGTGGTCGACGTGCTGGCGCTGCTGGCGCGGACCCCCGGCGCGGTGATCCCGCCCTTCACGCTGGAGACGCTGTTCACGCAGCTGGCGCAGCTGCTGCTCTCGCCGCACGTGCAGCAGCGCTTCGACCAGGCCGCCTGCGAGCTGCGCAGCCTGCTGTACCTGGCGCTGCTAGCGTTCCTGACCTTCGTGACGCAGCGCGACTTCCAGGCCTTCCTGGTGCAGCCCGTGATGGCTGTGCTGCCGCTGCTGGTGCCCTCGCTGCTGGAGGACACGGGGCTGAACGACCTGCAGGGCCGCGCCGCGGCGCTGGCGCTGCTGACGCTGCTGTACGAGAGCGAGGTGGGGCCGGAGGTGGAGAAGCTGGTGCTGGCGCGCGAGGACGTGCTCAAGTGTCTGATCCGCGTGGCGGAGGTCGTCGACATGCCCGTCCTCGCCGACGACGCCGTGGGTCGGCAGCAACGCGAGGTGTATGTCGTCGCGCAAGCCAGTCACCCGTAGTGTCCTCCGCACAGTGGCGCTGCTCACCGTGATCGCGTCCTCCTCCACCGGCGCCCTGGCCCTGCTCGATCTCTCCCTGTTCCACACGCTGGCGCACTGCCCGCTGCTGCTGCTCGGCAACCCGCCCAACTACGCCGTGTACCCCGGCAAGCTGGCACCTTCGCAACGCAACGCGCTGCGCCTGCTGCTGCGCGCCGCCTTCAGACTCGTCCTGACGGTGGTGGAGAGCGTCGGCCGGTTCCGCAGCCTGCGGGAGGAGCTGCTGATGGTCGTGCGGTCGACGGTGAACGTGTCGCTGGTGATTCTGGAGGATCGCGAGCCCGATGCGATGCTGGCGCGCGAAGTGTTCGCCCTGTATGAGGCGATGTGTATGCTGGTGGTGGACGAGAAGGGCGAGGTGCCGGACGACCTGAAGGGGCTGAGACAGGCGATTTGTTCCAAGATGGAGGAGTGGAGGAAATGGAAGGAGGAGCAGACGCAGAAGAAGGACAATTGATTTTATAGTATTTTTCGTCTGTTTCTTTCACTCTTCTTCTCCCCATCGCTCTGCTATGGAGTTCGACCCGTACCTAAGTAAGCTCCCGGACTACGCATTCGCCATCACGTACGGTTCCGGTGTATTCCGCCAAGTGGGCTATTCCGCCAAGGACCACAAGAATGCCATGCTAGATGTGATCATCGGTGTGGATGACCCCGTTTCGTGGCATCGGACGAACATTCAGCTGAATCCGCAGCACTACTCCTTTATTCGCCATTGCAACGCAAAGTGCGTGTCAAAAATCGAGGTTTGTCATTTTTATCATTGCGTCAACACTAGGACTGGGGTTACGGCCATGTCTACTACAATCGCTGTGTAGGGGAAGCCAACTGGGAATGAGGGTTAGGTGATGGGTCCCCAGGGAAAGGAGCGAGTCATCAAGTATGGAGTGATCAGCATGGACCAGCTGAAGAGGGACTTGAGGGAGTGGGACTCCCTGTACGTCGCAGGACGTCTCCAGAAGCCTGTAATCGATTGGAGTGCTGCATGAGGGAGTAGGTAAGGGTGCTGCGTGCGGATGCCTCCACGATTGAGGACATGAATCTGAACCTCAAGAATGCCGTGAACGCGGTTCTGCCCCTGCTCCCGGCCCAGTTTTCTGACCGTCAGCTGTTCCTAGTTCGGGTGTGCGCGTTCCGTCATGCGTAGGCCATCACCGGTCTGAGCTACAACGGTGATATCCGCACGTGGTTTGCCGAGAATCCGCACAAGGTGGAGAACATTGTGAACGGCAACTACGACAATTTCAAGTCGCTGTACAAGAGCGTCATTGCCTCCTGCCCGCTCATCCATCCCGTGGATTTGGAGAAGGGCGTGTTCTCGCAGGCACGGAATTGATGTGCGATTGATGGATAGGACTTGTCGATGCGCAATCTGGCTGCGATTACCGCCGCGCTGCCCGCGTCTCTGCATCCGTTCGTCCGCTCGTATCTTGGATACCCTTCGAGGGAGGTGAACGTGTCTTCCATCCGACAGGATGTTCTTCGCAACATGTACTACAACCGGTTGACGAGTTTGTATGACCAGAACAAGCTGAACGAGAACGTCCTGCAGGCCAAGAGCGCGATCGCCAAGGGAATTGAGGATGGCATTCGCCATGCCGTTTTCCGCAGCAGCGTGGACCAGGCGCTGAGAGGAAACGTGTCCTTCGGTGTGCTGAACAGCTTGCAGTATGTAACGAAGAAGGTGAAGAAGTTCCTCAAGTGAGATGCGATCGCAAGCGGGACAAGTGGCGTGTCTTTTATGCTGTCCTTTATCTTGTTTGCGTCTGTTTGTTAGCAGCCACTGTATCTTTCATTCGCTATGGGATCTTGTGCGTCCAGTCCTCGTACGCGTTTTCATGGAGCGCATAATCACTTCGTAGTGAAAGAGGTTGTCGATTCCACTCCAACAGAGGAGTAGGTGGCATTATCGTTCTGTTGTCGTGTTCTTACACTCCATAGGAAGTGCAGTCCGTCTCCACGTCAGGTCTCTCCAGGCGCTTCATCCATTCAAGCACGTGACGGGTTGCTTCCTTTTGCGTGATTCGTAGAGGGTATGAATCTCCACAGTGAGCCAAGCATTCCACATGCGGAAGAAAGAGATAGTACCGTTTCTCCGGGAGTCCGGAAGTATTCCTCGCAACAACTCGGAGCTGCGTTAAGTATCCTGTCAGACATCAACGACAATCAGTTTGGGGATCTGTCCGACTCCGCCAGTCATCATGCTCCGTCGGGCCTAATCAATAGGTTACATGTCTCCTGACGTGGATTTGGACACACTCGCAAGAGAAGAAGTCATCGATTTCATTTGTGATTCGACAATGCGTCCGGACGCTCCTCCCTCCTTCAACAGTGAGAAGAAGGCGTTCATTGAGAATGTACGTGTGAGGGCTAGTCTTGTTCGTAGGTCATCTTGTCGTACCAGAATCACCTCGACGATGTGTGCCATATTCTTGAGATTCTGGGGCTGGATTCGGTGCTGTACGAGCCTGTGGTTCGGAAGTATGTGCGAGAGGGTGTGCATTTGGGAGAGTCGATTCCTTGTAGATGAGTGGAGTGAGCTTCTCATCAGGATGTTCGAGGCGTGCAAAACGGAATCCGACGAGCGGAAGCTCATCTTGCAGTTCATCGAGAGCTGCCTTTCCTTTATCGACAAGTGCGTCTACTACGGGATATTCGACTCGCTCAAAATCGGAACGACTCAGCACTCCACCGTTTGATTTCTTTTCTCTCTTCACCCAAAGAAGAATGTCAACATCATCGTCCTATGCTCTCTGGAGTGTCGCACCATCAAGCTCATCGTACGAATCTCCACGTCGTTTACCCACAGCTCGTCGCCGTCGCTGGCTTCAAGAAGCGTTTCCCCAACATGGATTTGTCCTCCCTCCAAAGCGGCGAAATGGCTTTGCTGTTCCCGGAGCCCGTGCGAGATTTCCACGACCTGACCGCGCAGGAGCGAGAAGAGGCCGTCCTGCACTGGCGGCAAGTGGAAATGGTGGTAATGAAGAAGGCGAAGATTGACAAGGCAGAGCCGCGCGATTTACCGGCTGGCGGGCGAAGAAGACGTGCATGCCATCGATGACCCGGCGATGGCAGAGAAGGAAATATCCTCGATTTGTGGAGTGGGTGCTTAACGGCAGGTGATGGAGTACCAGCCGCCCGCCATGACGTTCACGGAGACGCTGGGCAGTGTGTGAGAGGAGAGTGTGTGAGGCGTAGTCACAGCGTACGCAAAGAAGAAGCAAGAGGACATGCGGAACCAGGAGGTGTGGAACGAGACGCTGGAGGTGATGCAGCGGGAACAGGCGTGGTTCAAGGCGGTGCAGAGCGGGACGGAGGCGGACGTGGAGACGATGACGAATCTGATCTACGACGACCCGAACCGATTCTACCAGGACTGGGACCCGAGGAAGCTGATCAATTGCGGTGAGCGACGAGAGTGTGGGTGAGGCGCAGTGGACAACCACGGGCGGACGGCGCTGTACCTGGCGTGCGTGGATTGCAACCTGCGCGTGGTGAAGTTCTTGATCGAGCGCAACGCGGACCCGCGCATCGGGTGCGTGGTGGACGAGAAGAGCGTGGAGACGCCGCTGGGGTGCGCGGTGCGGTGGGGGTACGTGGAGTTGGTGAGTGGGAGAGAGTGGAGGGCGTGAGGCGCAGAAGTGCTGCTGGAGAACGAGGGGTACTGCAGGGCGGAGATCAAGACGATCGCGAAGCTGCGGAAGCGGTGCAAGAACAAGGAGATTGAGGCGATGCTGAAGGAGAAGTACGCCAAGTACAGGGAGGAGTAGTGTTCAATAATCGTTTTAGCGCGGGGTTTGTTCAACAAACAGAGGGCTATTCTTTAGAATAGGTGCGATGAAGGGCGGCGATGAACGCCTTGGAAAAGTCTACGGTGAAGGGACAACAACGACACCACTCGACCCTCGTTGGATCGTGTTGATGAAGTTGAAAGAGGTTCTCTTCAGCACGATGCGACTGGGGTCGTTGAGCTTCGGCACTTCTACTCCTCACTCTCTCCTCCACACACCACCCGCGAGGACCAGCTCGATGAAAGTGTAAAAGGACTTGACATACGCCGTAATGGATCGCAGCTCCGGCAAGTCTACTCCTCACACTCCATCAATGACCTCACTCCAAAACTCCACCCGATTCACTGTGGGAGAGTCCGAGTCGTCGCCATGGCAGCACCAGGACCCAAAGCGCAAGGAATGCAAGGACGCCAAATCTATCTCTCACCGTCCCCACGCGCTGTCACTCCTAAACACCACATGCCTGACGGTGAAGAAGGAGGCGCAGCCCAGCTCCACCTCGCGCAGGCGAGGCAGCTCCTCCAACACGAGAGACGACGCGTAGAAGAAGGAGAAGGAGGCCTCCTCCTCCTTCTCCGTGGCGCCCGCCCTGCCGATTTGCAGGATCTCCAGCGCGGGACACACTATGCGTGAGTCCACGGAAGAGAACAAACAGGTCAGCTCAAACACGACAAAGTCGGAGAACGCGTTCTCCTCCAACACGACGGAACGCAGACAGGGGTTCTTACTGATCTGCAAACTACACCCCTTCTCTTTGGTGGTGGACGCGTGGAGGCGCTTCGCCTTCCAGGCCGGATCGGTGGTGGTGAAGGAACTCTTGCCAACGTGGAGCGTCTGCAGGGCACGGAGACCCACCAAGGAGAAGGACTTCATGTTCACGCAGCACTTCGCGCCGATGTGAATGCTCTGCACGCGCTCCAGCTTGCACAGATCCAGCTGCTCGAGCGTGTTGAGGGAGCTATCGCCGATGGTGAGATCCTCTGTGAGGGAGTACAGGGAGAGGGGAGAGGGCTCACCGTGAATGACGGTTGTGCTGTCCAATCGCTCGCCATTGCACCATCGCCCGTGCCACACCTTTTCACCTCGCCGATTGTACAGGGTCCCGAACCCGTGTTTTAGTCCACATTTCCACTCTCCAACATACTCCTTCGCGCGTTTTCCCCTCGCTTCAAGATCGGTGTAGTACGACGTGCCGGTACCCTCAAACAGGTAGTTCACTTCCATCCCTTTAAAAACTAACTCGTTATCCTCGTTGTACTCCTCCCCTTGGCCACTTGAATAATCCAGACACATCTGACCCTCCCATCTCGCACCATTATCGAAACTGATGATGCTCTGCTCAACAGGAGCGGAAGACACATCACGAACATCGACAATGAAGTCGTTCTCGAAAACAACAAAGTTCAACAGTTTTCCCGTACTCTCTACGTAAGAGTAGGAAGTACCGCACTTCTTTCCCTTCTCATAGGGCACGATCATACAAACCGGGTCGCAATCCCCCGAAAAGCGAACTCGGTAGAGTCCTTCACGCTTTCCATTCACAATCCAGCCATCGTATGACGTTGAAACTATAGTTCGCTTTCTCTTCTCTTTTCCCGTTCCTCTACCCTCATCCCCTCTGTCTCTCTTCATAGAACACGTTCAGAGGGAGAATCACGGTTTGAGTCAGAATGGCTGTTTCAGTAATGACCTTCCGAAACACATCGGTAGCGAATTCACGGACTGTTCTGAACTCATTTCAATCTTTTTCATGGGCGTGTGACAGCTTCTGTCTTTTCTGTTTTTTATCGTATCCTTTATGTAGCGAAGCAAATCTCAATGGATGCACACTGATAGGAATACTTGGAGTGCCAAAACGAAGTGTCCCAATCCAAGAACACAAAACAACTTCCATTCTTCTGTGTTTCTTGCGTATGAACTCTTTGGATGATGGTGTAAATGATATCTAACATGCCATAGGCGCTCATGCAGAATAATCAACAAGGACCGATTCCGTTTTCTACTTGTACCAGTGGATGACACATAGTGTGGGAAGTGACGTGTACATCCCGAAGGACCTGGAACAGGCGCTGGACGCCTTTTACAAGAGGGTGAACCCTGACAAGGAGACGAACGTTTTCCCTATCTTTAATGGGTTAACGGACTAGATTCCCGCTATTTTGAAGAAGTATGCCGGAAAGGAGTACGTGCTCTTCAACAAGCTGCTGAAAATGTAAGTGGTTCCACTCTCGCTTCTGTTCTCACCCACTGCACAGATATGGAGAGGATCCCTGGCCTAGAAAGCAGCCGTCTCATGAAGGATCCGCTCCTGTCCAGAATCCGAGTCGCCATGAGGAACCGAAGGAACCTGCTCCCGTTGCCACCAGAGACAAACTGATTGAGAGCGTTACAAAGGAAGTCGAGGGATTGAAGGCAGAGCATTCAAACGAGTGTTACGTTTAGCACAAGATCGAGGGCAGTGAGAAGATCATTTCTCAGAAGGATGAGGAAATCAAGCATTACCAGCATCAGCTCGATGAGAACTGCCAGCGTCTCGAGGAGCTGGAGCTCACGCTGGACGCCGAGCGCAAGGAGACGTATGCTCTCTACGGGTGCTTGAAGTGTAGTGTCACGAAGATGGCATCGCTTCAGGATCACATTGCGGAGCTGTCTTCTTCTCGCGACGTGATTCAGTCCTCCTACGACAAGCAGTCGCTGGAAGTGGAGAAGCTGCACAGCACTTTGGAATCCAAGGAGGAGATGATCCACCAACTGCAGGAGGAGCTGGCCGCGAAATCGTCCGCTGTGGAGGCGGAGCAGAACAGTGCGGAGATGCAGGCACTGCAGGAGCAGCTGAGTGCGGCGAAGAAGGCGAAGACGGAGCTGGCGGTGAGGGTGCTGGAGAGAGAGAAGGAGGTGAAGGCGCTGAAGGCGGAGCTGGCCGCTGCGAAGAAGCCTGAGGGGGAGAAGGACGATGAGGAGATGAAGAAGGAGTGCGAGAATGCGAAGAGAGAGAAGGAAGAGATAAAGAAGGAATGTGAGAGTGTGAAGAAAGAATGCGAAGAAATGAAGAAGGAGTGCGAGGAAATGAAGAGAGAGAAGGAAGAGATGAAGAAGGAGTGTGAGAATGTGAAGAGAGAGAAGGACGAGATGCAGAAGGAGAAGGAAGAGGCGAGCCAGAAGCTGGCGGCGAAGAAGAAGCTGTACGACAGTCTGGCGGCGGCGGAGATCCAGACGCTGAAGAAGGCGGTGGAGGAGGTGACGAAGGAGCGCGACGCGCTGGACCAGAGCAACTCCGAGCTGACGCTGGAGCGCACGCGCCTGCAGCACGAGCTGGAGAAGAGCAGAGAGCAGGCCCGTGAGAGCCCGGAGGAGGCGGCGCTGAGCGAGGTGGCGACTGCACGCGGGCGTGAAGCGTAGCACTTGAAGGAGGTGATGCAGCGCAACGAGGCGCTGGAGGTGCAGAGCATCGCGCAGCAGAAGCAGGCCGAGCAGCAGCAGGCGCAGTTCGCCGCGCAGCTGGCCGACAAGCAGCGGGCGCTGGAGGCGCTGAGGTGGCGACGGGCGACGGGCGTGAGGCGTAGCGAGCAGAACGGCGCGCTGAACGAGAAGGTGGCGGCGCTGGCGGCGGAGGTGGCGGGCGGCGAAGAGAGCCGCACGGCGCAGGGCGCGGAGCTGGAGAAGATGAAGGCGGCGCTGGCGGCGGCGGCGGCGGAGACGGCGGGCGTGCGCGCGGAGATGGGCGAGAAGGAGAAGATCCTGGCGGAGACGACGGAGGAGCACGTGGGCGCGGCGCGGGCGGGTGAAGCGTAGATCATGTTACAGGGCGTGATGAAGAGCGTGCAGGAGGAGCTGAAGCAGTTCAAGGAGGAGCAGGCGGCGCTGCAGGCGCGGTACGAGCAGGTGCTGAAGAGCAACGAGGACCTGGCGCGCGAGAACGAGTCGCTGAAGCGAGACATGAAGGAGACGAAGGAGCAGCTGGCGGACGACGTACGCGCGGGTGGCGGCCGTGAGGCGTAGCTCATCAAGCGGCTGCAGACGGAGAACGAGGAGAAGCGCGTGACGGTGCCGACCGTGTCCACGCAGGTGGACGCCGCGGCGTTTACGCTGAGATCATTCCTGGAGTTCTCGGAGTCCATCCTCTCCGAGTGAGCGATGGAGTGCGGGGGTGATTTGTAGGGGAGTGCTGTCGACGGTGGACCTGGAGAAGCGTACGTGTGGAAATGGACAATGATGTGTAGAGATCGACGAAGAGAACTTGAAGCAGATCCAGGGCCTCCTCCTCGACAGAGTGGTCACGATTCTCGGCCTGATCTCCAACGGAGTCATGAAGGGAGAGTGGAAGAAGGACGACGACATCTCCTCCTGCCATAACTGCCACTCGCAGTTCAGTTTCATCAACAGAAAGCAGTAGGGGAAGCGGGCAGGGACTAAGCCGTAGTCACTGCAGACGCTGCGGAAACGCGTTCTGTTCCAAGTGCTCGAATAAGTTCGTGACCTTCCCCGGCATGGAACAGCCCGAAGTCGGCGTCCTTGTCTTTGGTGATCTGTAGCGTGTTTGCGACGATTGCTTCATTGTGTTCGACAGGCTTCGTGGATACATCTCCAACTCCGCTAACTAGGCCCTCGTTATTCCCTGTTGACAGTATTCTTCTATTCTGTGTTTGTTTGAAGGATCCTTCTCTGGTCTCCTCCTGCAATGGAAAGGCACTCGGATTTCCCGGAAAGGCATTGCGGTTATGAAGACAAGAATAAAAGGGAATATGAATAACTGTAGGGGTGAAATACAGAAGGAGCAGAGAAGTAAAGAGACAATGGGAAAGAAGCCCCTGGATAATTGGGTCATTCAGGAGAATCATACCCGAAAAAGGAGCCTTCTCCCGATTGAAGGTTTCCTAAAAAACCGTTAGAGCAAGGCTTTAACCTCGTTTCAGGATTAAGTACCGTACGCTTCCCAATTCTTATTGTGATAGATTTGTGTATATTGCTCGTGTGCAGTGAAGAATGGACGCAATTGCTAAGCACGCATATATGGCCAGAATCTCCGAGCAAGTGGAGAGATACCAGGAGATGGTCGAGCATATCAAATATGTAGCATCGCACCCCAAGGAGGGACAAGATCACGTTGTCCTGACGAAGGACGAGCGGAGTCTGCTGTCCATTGCTTACAAGAATGTCGTCAGCGGAAGAAGAGGATCCTGGAGATCGGTGAAGTCTTCTGAGCAGAAAGAGAGCGCCCACCCCGATAGCACTGTCCTTCCCATGATCGTTGCTCTCCGCGAAAAGATCGAGAAGGAACTGACTGACATTTGCATGGAAATCATCGGCCTCCTCAAGAATTACCTTATCTTTGACGGAAAGGAGAACGTGGAGGACCAGGTGTTCTATCTGAAGATGGTGGGCGACTACTATCGTTATCTCGCCGAGTTCCAGACCGGAGATGCCCTGGCCCAGTCAAAGCAGAAGGCAGATGAGGCGTGATTCCCTGTCGGCGGAGGTGACTCGTAGCTACCAGGAGGCGATGCAGAGAGGCCAGGATGCCAATCTTTCCCCCACCATCCCCGTTCTTCTTGGTCTTGCTCTTAACTACTCGGTTTTCTACTACGAGATTCTGAACAACCCCGATAAGGTTCTTTGCTGTCATCGTTTCTCATGTTCAGGCTTGCGAGCTCGCTAAGCGTGCTTTTGACAGCGCTGTCGCGGATCTCGACTCTCTGCAAGAGAATGACTATAAGGATGCCACTCTTATTCTTCAGCTTCTTCGCGACAATCTGACTCTGTGGACGACCGATGTGGACCAGAACTAGGACGGTGTATAATGAATGTATATCATGTTTCTCTCTTTCTTCGACGAAACACGTGACATAAAGCAACAAGTACACTAATCCTTCTTCTCCTTCTTCTCTTTCTTTTCCTTCTTCTTTTCCTCCTTGTCCTTCTTCTTCTTGTCTTTCTTGTCCTTCTTGTCCTTCTTGTCCTTCTTCTCTTCCTTCTCTTCCTTCTTCTCCTCCTTCACCTCCACCACCGGCTGGATCTTGTACCACTCCACCGGCGTCTTCTCGTTCGGCTTGCCGTTCTACGTCTCACGCCCCCTGCCCTCTCCCACCTTCTCCAGCTGGCCCGCCGCGATCAGCGCCTTCTTCTTCTGCGCCACAGGGCCCAGGCCCCAGCGGCGCGGGTACGTGTCTCTCTCCATGATCACACGCTTCAGCTTGCACACGATGCCGTGGTCGCACGACGCCATTACCGCCGTCGTCATCTACGCATCACCCACCCTCGCCTCTCCCACCTGCGCAATGCCCACCGCGATGGCCTCGCCCTTGGTGGTCATCAGGACCACCTCCTCGCCCACCTCGATGCCGTCCGAGAAGCGCAGCAGTCCGGGGATCATCAGCTTCGCGCCGTAGCAGATGGCGTTCACCGCGGAGTCCTTCACCACGATCTTCTTGTGCTTGATCAGCAGCACCTCCAGCGGGCGCACCACTCTCCGCAGGTACTGCTCGCCCTACGCCTCACGCGCCGCGCCCGCGCCCACCTTGCCGTTCTCGTAGCACCACTGCGCGTCCAGCACATCGTGCATCGTCACCATGCCGTCGTTCTCCGTGATGTTGCCCGAGCGCACGCGACGCAGCTCCTGCATGTGCCCGCCCGTGCCCAGCAGCAGGCCCAGGTGCACGCACAGCGTACGGATGTACGTGCCCGCCTGGCAGCTCACCCAGAACACGCCCAGCTGGTTCTTCGGATCGTACTCGATCATCTTGCTGTCGTAGATGCTGCGGATGCGCAGCTGGCGCTTCACGGCGGCAATCAGGGGCGGACGCTGGAACAGCGCGCCCGTCAGCTTCTCCAGCGCCTGCTTCAGCTCGCTCTCATTCTCGATGGCGTTATGCAGGCGGATGATCGACACGTACTCCTTACCCGCGCCCTGCTGGCTCTTCACCAGGCGGGTCGCGCGGTCGATGCAGATAATCAGGCAGCCCGTGACCTTGGGGTCCAGCGTACCGCTGTGGCCCGTTCTCTCGCAGCGGAGGATCTTCTTCACCCAGGCGACAACTTCGTGGGAAGAGGGATTGGCAGGTTTGTCGAGATTGATGCATCCATAGCTACGCGTCACCCCTCACCGGAATGCCCACGAAATGTACTCCTTGATGGGGCGATTCAGGGGCGAATTGCCCATGGGAATGGGAGTATAGTGGTAGGAGCGCACGTTCAATTTGTCGTAGTTCTTAAGAAGGAGAGGCCACTGGCTCGTGTCCAATTCGGGCGTCTTCGTCTCCGGCTTGATAACGTACTCGCTTTCGGCAGATGCAGACTGTTCCTTGCTCTTTTTCTCTACGCCATTACACTTTCCCCTCGTTTCGCTCTCCTACCTCCAGCCATTTCCGTATAGCTTGGTTAATTGTTCCTTTCTGGCCAATTCGGGTCTCCCTGACGCTTTGCGCCCATTCCCGCGGTCCTCGCTTCCCATCCGATCATCGAGTCTTTGGTTATTTGTTTGTGTTTGGGTGTGGATTGTGTTTAAATACGGATATGTGTCTCACGGGATGATTTTTGGAGAGAATGGAAGTGGCTCATGGAAAGAGTGTTTGTCCTCTTCCTTGGTATGTCTGAGTGGTGCTGACACCATTTCCACTTTCTACTATGATTATTCAACCCCATTTCACTCCATTCTTTGCACTCCCATCAAACAGAACGTGAATCACAACAAACACAAGACGCATCTAAGGGAATCTCTCTTCCGCAGCGAGGATTCTGCTTGTTGGGGAAGGGACAACCGTTCTGGCAGTACCGCGTCTGGGCTAGATACTCCCAGTTCCACGTGAAACGGCACTGCGCAAGCTCGGCAGGGTCATTCAGGTCGTAGTACGTGTAGCTGTCCGCGTCCTTGCACATGGTGGTGAAGGTGGCGGCGTACTGCAGGGCAGAGAGGGAGACGTTGTGGGGCGAGCACGCGCTCACCATGCGCTGCGCAAACACAGACTGGCGCTCCTCGTTGTAGCCGTTGTCGTCCAGGTTGATCGTCTCCAGCAGCGGGAAGTGCGTCTTGTCCGAGCAGATGAGGGTCAGAGCAGCCACCACCGCGTCCTCCAGCGCCTCTGGATCGGAATCGGGGAGAGTGGACTGGATGTCGTGCTTGGACACCTGGAAGTACTTCAGGTTCAGGAAGTGGCCCTCGGCGCGGTGCACCACCATCCACTGGAGAATGGTGTTGAAGCCATCGCGCTTGAAGGTCCCCTCCGCGAAGACCAGACGAGAAGGACGCGTGTACTGCGTGAGGGCAATGAGGCCCTCGGCCATGGCAGCGTCAATGCCTCGGCTCAGCAACACATCCGAGTAGATGTAGGTGTCGATAGGCGCATCGTTCTTGACCTGCTTGGACAGGGACTCGTGTCACAGATCCAGAGACAGGGCAGTCATACCAGACAGAGCCAGTACACGGGTGTGAGCCAGCGCCTTCGTGGGGTAGGCGTCACGCACAGCCAGGTATAGACGAGTCACATTATCGTCCTTGATCACGTCCCAGTAGCAGGTACTCTGGCTCTCGAAGTTGCAGTTGTCGCCGAAGATGAAGGGATCGTAGATGGGGAACCAGGGTTCCGGCGTGGGAGTGGACGTGGGAGTAGGTGTGGCAGGAGGCTCGGGAGTGGGCAGCAGCTCACTCACGATGGGACGAATGGCGAAACCAGCAATACCAGCGATGTTCGCATCAGCAGTGGTCTCACGGATGGGCAGTCTGAACACGAAAGAGTAGCAAGCACGCAGTCTCGACTCAATGGCGAAGAATGGCCACTCGGCGTACTCGGGCTCACCCTCCACGGCGTACTGCAGGTACTCCACCA
>ERZ827156.2666-NODE-2666-length-17711-cov-4.304089_pt1 | contig 17711 bp, 22 predicted proteins | sample MGYA00519919_ERZ827156 | MGnify/ENA primary metagenome ERZ827156 (study PRJEB31778, sample SAMEA3449269) | human gut metagenome | biome: human gut; feature: human-associated habitat; material: faeces | place: United Kingdom | collected 2010/2012 ... | reverse complement strand
ACGTGGAGTACGTTGCCAAGGCGTTCCATGAGGTGACCAAGAACTAAAGCAATTGGGTGTTTGTTGAACAAAGAGGCGAGAGGAACAGCGTAAGATCCTTTGAGATGTCTAGAGGTGAAGAGGGAGGAAGAGAAGGACTGTTTGCACGAATGTCCTCTTTGTAGTTAAAGCAGTCTTGCAGATCAACAAGAGTGAGAGAGGGGATGTCTACCGATTACCTCACGTTTCAGCTCCTACTATCGAGAATGACATGATGCGGGTTCTGGAAGGTGCAGAACGAAAAGCCACGGTCTCGACTGCACTTCGTGGTGGTTAGCGAGACCAGCTTGGGCAGATCTACTCCTAAATCCATCTCGCCACACACACTCCGCATGACGAGGTCGGAGGGCCACGCATCGAAGCCGTAGCTGAAAGCACTCTTGCCGCACTGAATCGAAACCAGCTCGGGCAAGTCTAGTCATCACTCTCTCTCCCACGAATCCACTGTCAAACACCACGTGAGAACAGTATTCAAAAGCCCCGTCGCCAAACACGGCGGCCTTCAGATTCGGGAAGTCTATTCATCATCTCTTTTCGTTGTCACGCACCCTTCAGCTCCAATGCGGGAGCATTCATAAACACGCTGCTTTCCAGGCCCAGCTCGCCCATCTGCAGGGTCTCCAGCGCAGGCAGGTTCGCCAGCCGGCACACGCCGTAGTCGCAGCAGCACCAGCGACCGATCTTCACCTTCTTGACGCGCGCGCAATCCGTCAAGCAGAACCGACGGTCAGGATCACCCTCGCTCGTCAGGTCCGACGAAAAGCAGTTCTTCCCAATGGCGACCTCTTCCAAGCAGTCCAGACCGGCGATCCTGACCTCCTTCACGAAGCGAAAACAGTGCGGACCAACATCGATGCGTCTCAGCATTGTCCATTGAGAGAAGTGCAGAGCAGTGAGCGCCTCCGTATTGCCAGTTCCGTAGTCCGCGATGAACTGAGTGATATGGGCGGCGACGCTGCGAAGATCACACGAGGACGGAATCGTGGCGTTGGCGTTGTGATGAGGAATGGAGGAGTGATTCTTCAACATGCCAACGCCTGTGTGTCAGTCATGCAAGGTGGCACTCACTGTCCACGGTGCAATGAAGCATGTAGTCAAAAGCCACTTCTGGGAGCACAACGACCTCCAGATTGGGCAAATCTAGTCATGATTCTACCGCACAAGCATCACTCGACAGGGTTACAGAGCGAGGAAAATGGAATGTGTTGCTATCCACGACAGCAACCAACGAGATTAGTGTGGGCAAGTCTAATCATGATGAAGGACATGCGAAACAACTATTCAAAGCGAGATGGGAAGAAGGATCGTCCATTGCAAAAGAAAACGCGTTGTACCCCAGACGAATGGAGTGCAACTCGGGCAAATCTATTCATTAGACCTTTTTCCTGTGCTCACTATTAAACGCTGCACGAATGCAGTTGCAAAAAGAGTAATCACCGAAGAGAACGGATTGCAGGCGCGGTAATCCTACTCGTCACTTGCCTCAAATGACCCGACCGTTCAACGACAAAGAAGCAGCGGCGAAATTGTCACTATTCTGATTCAGTTCTCCCATCTGAATCATTTCCAAAGAGGGCAGGTCATCAATCACACAGTCCGTGTAGGACGAGAAGGACAAGCAGCCAATTTTCAATACCTTCAGCTTTTCACACTGCCGCAAAGCAAACGAACCGCCCAGAAAGGTCCTTTCTTTGCAAAAGCAGCAATTTCCAATCACAACCTCCTCCAGTTGATTCAATCCATCCAAATTCAAAGTATCGACATTTTCAAAACAGTTATTACCAATTTGCACCAAGTACAAATTCGGCATATGAGACATATTCAGTGACTTCCATTCCAACGAATTGCAATTACCATCACCGATCACGAATACCTCCATCCGGGTGGGAAGAATTGCATTTTTATTGCAGAACTCAATTCTTCCTCCGTCAGGTTGGTTATTCACCCAGTTTCCATTATACACAACGTTGCCGGATTTGTCGTATTGGACACCCTTTCCGTGTCGCCTTCCCTCACACCATTCTCCTTGATACGCTATAGTGTGCGTATCAGAATAGTATTGAGTACCGTAACACACATTCACCATTCCAATGCGAAAGCCCTCGTACAACAAGTTATTCCAATGATCACACAGCAAACCCCAGCCAAATGGTTCATCATGAAGGACATCTCCTTCCCATTTGCCTTCCTGGTTTTTGAGCCGTATCGTTTTGCGATGCTCGATTCCATACGGCCGAACTCCGTTCATTAACAGCTCGCGCGAGTCAAGCCTTGCTTCGACTGTCTGGCCGTTATAAGTAGCAGCAAGAATTGAGAAACGCTGCTCACTATTGCCTTCTCCATGCGTAGGCCTACTCGCGGTGCTCTGGGCAGAGTACCTTATGTGCTGTGAAGCACATTCGGCATTGCTTGTGGCGGCTGCTTTCCTTCCCCCTCCGGTATTATCGTTATTCCCGCTTCTCTTTAATGACATCCCATCAGGCAAAAGCGATTCCTCAAAGTAGGACAGTTTTACTCTTTTTGTGGCCTTCATCAGCGTTTACCGGACTTGGCAGAAATACCCCCTTTTCTACCAACTGATTAACTGGTTCAACAGAACTAGGATTATCCGCCGTATTCTTCCCTAAACGGATTCTGTTTGCTACAGATTCGTTTCCTTGATGCAACAAACACGTTATTCCCGCCTATGGCACGCTTTCTCATACCTAACTTCCTGATGCCTCGGAATGACATCTCTGAAACGCACAGTCACAGAAATAGCCTCCTTCCATTCCATGTCCGTACTATACGGATCCCAGTTGGTTGTCTCCTTTCGTGCATGCGGCCTCCACCCTTCCTTTTCTTCAGCACCACATTCCATACTATTGGATGGAATTCCACTTAGAGAAGAGTCGTATGGATTGGGTCGTTCATTCCTTATGTAGCTCATTTCCTTCGATTACACGGTATTGCGAAATAGGACTGAAGTGCAGCTAGCGCAATAGCACTTTGGCTAAACTGCATCTGTTTAACAAACACGACAGCAAGCCATATTATCACACATTAGTTCAATGCCCCATTACAGCGCGGAAGAAGCGCAGGAACGTAGAGATAGGTGAAACAGGACGTTCTTGATTTGGATGTTGTTCGTGTGATAGAATGAGTACGGAACCCTCATCTTCGACAGAGAAGGCATGGCTATTTGTGACTCAACACGCCCAATCTTTACACTCCAGCGTGATGTGCTGCGGATTACGGAGGGACCAGCTGTTTTCGCCTTCCGTCGTGATGGACGTAAGCTTAGGCAAGTCTAACGATCATCCGCACGAATTGAAACCCACTTCGCATCACGAATTCGGAGAGATTGTCGTCTCCCTTGTAGCAGAAGGCGTCATCGCCCAGTTGAATGGAGGTCAGTTCGGGCAAGTCTATCCCTCATTCCCCCTCCACACCAATCACTATCGAACACAACGCATATGCCTTTGGAGTTTGAAAGAAACAGCGGTACTCTTCCTTATCACCAAACAATAGCCGCATAAACACCTTCCTGTCCTTCAAATGCCGTTGGCGGAACACAACCCTGCGATAGGTCAAGAAGAGGACATAACATGCGAGACAGACAATGAACAACACGACAAGCTACGTATCACCCGCAAACACGAAATCTACATGCGTTCGTCTGTTTCTGAGAGAGGATAGGAGCTCCACGTCACACGTGCTATCGAGAGAGCAACTACGTGTAAAAGACACAAAACAGAAGGACTGCTGCTGGTTCTTCGCCATTTGCGTGGTAAGGTACATGGCGTACACCACAACGAAGAAGATGATAGAGATCCACAGCACGTTGACCATTCCGCGCTCGGTCCAGTCCAGGCGGGACTTGATGCTCACCATCTCCTCGTCCACCACCAATTTCCAAACCAGCACGTAGTAGTCTCCCACGCGCATGTAGAGCGTGTTCACGGCGCGGTCGTCGATGCGATACTCGATGGGCTCGCCCTTGTTGACAACGACTTGGTACAGACCGGTGTTCATGCGGTTAATGATGGTCTAGCATTCACCAGGGAAGAAGGAACATACACGCAGCGGACACGCAATCTCAACGTCCTCCGTATCCCCCGGATTCTTGGGAATGATGTAGGCGAGGGTGTCCTTGACGGTTGTAAAGATGGATTCGGGCATGGAGGAAGACAGCACATCAAACACAAGACTAAGGGTCACCAAGGGTTGGAGAATAGACTCATCATTCTTGTCGGCGTCACCAATCTCCTTCTTTGTATAGTTTCCTCTTCTTGTGTCCGGCTTGAACGCAATAATCGACTCCTCCTTGAGACAGTCGTATGCCGTGAACATACAGCCCTGATAGTGGCGATGAAGAAAACAATAAAGAGGGAGGTGAAAGATATGTACTTGATTGCGCAATCCAGGTCCTTCCCGGCAACAACACACCAGCAAGAACCAAACTAGGGTTGATTACATTCTAACAGCGAAACGGTTTCAATCAGACACTCGTAGAGCACTTCTGGCACATCGATCGAGGCATCCTCTTCTGGAATGGCTTCGAGCAGTTTGCACACGGTTTCGGAAAGGTCGCAGTTCCAGCTACTCTCCTCAATATCGAATCGGCTTGTTTTCAGTCCTCGCATAGAAAAGAATGTGTTTTCTGTGTTTTTGTGTTCATTCCTCTCTTCTATTCGTTTCCAAACCTGAAGAGGCTGCAAGTTGCAATACAGTTTCAATAGAAGGATAGATTCAGATTTGTGTTCTGGCTCCAACTCCAGAAAGTCCACCTCATTGCCAATTCTTTCCGCTCCCCAAGCAACGTGCAGTAGCTATCCCACTTCCATTGTTCTATGGCCGCCAATGCCACTCAGAAGAGACTGCCGGCAAAGGGTATTCCATCCTCTTCAGGAACCTGTGAAAAACATAGAAGGCTCGAGCCCAAGTACCTTGTTGTTAGGCGGACGGCGCATTGTAGCGTTACAGCCAAAACTGGTTCACCCAATGAACGAGCGCATATGCGAAGTAGTTAGGCGTAGAGTCTTTGAGGAATCATAGTTTATTTATCCTGGCAATGGGTTTATTGAAGAACGCGAGTGTCCAGGACTGGGATGATGCTGCGGAAGCGAGGGCATACAGTAGGCAGTGGTATTTGTGTGCGAGAGTAGTCCACAAACACGGAGTTCTGCAGTTCATCAACGTGTACAAAAAGTATATGAATCGGTGTTGTGACGAGCTGCGTTGGGGAGATGAAGTGAGAGTGCCGATTCGAGTTGATGGTAGATCGAATGCAACATCATCGTGTTTGACCACGAGAACAAGAGGGTGCGCATCTCCCAAAGGGCCCCCTTTATCATTGACAAGTTTGGGGAGGACGCGCTGAAGAAAAGGTTTGGATTCTGCTTGCTCTTCACCGACAGTGTAAATTTCGAGGTGAAACCGGAGTACGGGTCGTACATGCTCGAACTCACTCCGACGCACCCCTACAACCAGTACGCGTGCTCTCTGAACGGCATCGAGAGCAACATGAAGAACCGCCGTCTCGCCGTTAGCAAATTCCTGAAGGAGAATGAGCATCTGCTCGTGATTCCGCACTTCCCGCTTCTGGGCTGTGGCGACTTCGCGGCCACGATGGGCCCGCTCCACGGACCGGACGCGGACTCGGACTACCTCCCCGATACGGTGATCAGTCCACACCCCCGTTTTGCGTAGTTGTAATGTGAATGATTGATATTCAGAGCGCTTACGCGCAACATCCGCAAGCGCCGCGGCGAGAAGGTGAGCATCGATGTGCCGACCTTCATGGACGCGCACACGACGCTGCCGCCCACCATCCACATGGACGCGATGGGCTTCGGCATGGGCAGCTGCTGCCTGCAAGTGACCTTCCAGGCGGAGAGCCTGACCGAGAGCCGCGTGCTGTACGACCAGCTGGCGGTGATCGCGCCGCTGGTGGTGGGGGTGTGGACGGTGGCTGAGGCGTAGATGGCGCTGACGGCGTACTCGCCCATCTACCGCGGGACACTGTCGGACATCGACACGCGGTGGACGGTGATCAGCCAGTCGGTGGACGACCGCACGCGCGCCGAGCGCGAGGGCGTAGTCCTTCAGAGTCTGTTTGAGGCGTAGCCGCGGCGCATCGCGAAGAGCCGGTACGACTCGGTGGACCTGTTCATCAACCCGGACCCGCGGTACGACGAGTTCAACGACCTGGACGTGCAGTACGACGCGGAGAGCTACGCGGTGCTGCGCGCCAACGGCATCGACGCGATGCTCAGCAAGCACATCGCGCACCTGTTCATCCGCGACGCGCTGGTGACCTACGACGACTACGCCTCCAAGGACGACACGCAATCCTCCGAGCACTTCGAGGTGGCGGCATGTGCCGGCGCTGACGCGTAGAACATCCAGTCCTCCAACTGGCAGAGCGTGCGGTGGAAGCCGCCCACCTTCGGGGGGCCAGTGGAGGCGTGGCGCGTGGAGCTGCGCACGATGGAGGTGATGCTGACGGAGTTCGAGAACGCGGCGTTCACAGTGTTCGCGGGCCTGCTGAGCCGCGCCATCCTCTTCTTCAACCTGGAGCTGTACATCCCCATGTCGAAGGTCGACGAGAACATGAAGCGCGCCGAGCGCAACGACGCGCTGCGCACGCAGAAGTTCTGGTTCACCAACTGCGGCGTGCCGCAGACGGACCGCGCGACGGTGTTCCGCTGCTCCTGCTGCGGCTGCCCGACGCCCTACGGCGAGTACTCCATCCTGGAGATTCTGGACGGCAACGTGAGTGTCGTGGCGGGGCGTGACGCGCAGGACCACTTCCCCGGCTTCATCCCGCTGATCCAGGCGTACCTGGAGATGATCAACTGCTCGCCCTGCACGCTGCGCACCGTCAACCGGTACCTCGCCTTCATCCACAAGCGCGCGGCGGGCGAGGTGCTCACGGGCGCACAGTGGATGCGGCAGTTCGTGAGGAACCACCCCGCCTACAAGCACGACAGCGTGGTGTCCGAGGAGATCGCCTACGACCTGTGCCAGCGCCTGGTGAAGATCAGCACCGGCGAAGTGAAGGAGCCCTCGCTGCTGGGCGACGTCGAGATTGACAATGTGGAGGAGGATGACCTGACTCCCTGCTGCGACCGCACTGTGCTGATCGGCAAGGTGTTCAAGACCCCCGAGAAACGCTTCAGCTTCTTCGACCTCGTCAGAGAAGCGGTGGATTACCACCACATTGTATAGTAGTGATTGCTTGACTTTGATAGCTGTCTCGGAGTGTTTGTTACTCACCGCCGCATTGTGTTAGACAGAAAGCATCCGGAGGGTTCGGCTCCGAACCGATCGGCATAATTTGTTTTTGTGTTTGCGAAAGGAGAGATGTACCCAGAGAGTGCCAGTACGCGCATCGTTTCGGAGTGTTACAGTAGATAATGACGATTGTTCCAGTATGAGGAGCGAGAAGGAAGAAATGCGAGTATCATTGTAGGCTGGTGGACGGCCGCCATAACCCCAATAGCCGCAAGAATAAGCGCCCCGAATCCTCTTCGAGACCATCTTTGTCCGACAGCCTGCACTCGTCCCCCATAAAGCACACCAAGGAGGAGGAAGACATTTTTAGCCCGAATTTGCATGTCTCCTCCAGTGCGGCTCTCTCGGTGCGGTTTACGGGTAGATCTGCGCGATAGTGTCCGGTCCCACCCCTCTGAGAGCATGATGCAGGACGGCACCATCGAGAACGTGTCGTCTTTCATCAGAAAATATCCTGTTGCGAAATCCGTTCCTCCAGGGCCCCTTCACTCCACGAGCTACAGAGAAGAGGAGAATGCTGTTATCGACGAGGAGAGCATTTTCGACGCGGCAATAGAGGACAAGCAGACCGTAGCCGCCGTGTCCTCTCATAATCGGATGGAGCAGATAAACGACCCTGGGCAGCAGAAGACCGACCGTATCATTTATGCCGCAGAAGTGGAAAACGAAGTCGATGATAGCGAGTTTAATCCGTCGTCTCTTTTGACTCTTCTTAAGCTCAGTGTTATCATCATCAAGACTCTTCCGCCCTACCACACGCTTCCGGCCCTTTATCGGCAAAAGCGAATTCTCCCTCCAAAGCGCGAAGGCACTCCCGAGTACACTCTCGTATATATATGATTGCTGCATTATGCGCAGGTTCTGGATTTGGACGAAACACTTGTGCACTGCACGATGGAGCGAAATCCCAGTGCGGATCTTGTTTTCCCTGTACGGGCCCTGCTTTTTTCTCAGCGTAGATCTTTTACGAGAACCACCGGTTTGACGTATTCGCCAATATCCGCCCCTTCTTCTTCTACCTCTTGAAACGAATTGCGCCTCACTACGAGATTATCATTTTTACAGCGTCTCAGCAATGGTTTGCGCTCTGCTGCGGTGTGATGTGAAGCTATGCTGACCGCATCCTCGATATTCTCGATGCAGATCAACATCTTATCAGGTCGGGTTCTTTCAGGCATGTGATGTGTAGTTACCGCCTGTATCGCGATGACTGCTTGCTCATCAACGGCAACTACGTTAAGGACTTGAATGTGCTGAATCGCGATCTTGTCGGCTTTTGAGTGCCGTGTTATGTCTAGGCGAAAACGGTCATTGTAGACAATAGCATCAGCTGTTTTGGTTACAATATCGAGAACGGAATTCCGATTATCAGCTGGTTTGACGACAAATCTGATCATGAGGTGGCGGTGCACTGGAGACGTGACGCGTAGTTGTACAACCTGTCTACAGTGTTATTATCATTCTTGAAGAAGGATGATGTCCGACCCAGTATCGAGAAGCTGTTTCATTTGAGACAGCTTTTGGATAGCTTTGAAGTGATCGTGTTGTCTGTTTGTTCCCAACAATCCCGTCACAAGTACGCCACTTCCATATCCTCTTCTGCCTCCACCTTCTCTCTCTTCTTCTCCACCTCAAGCTCTCCCTTGGCCGTGCCAAAGAACACATAATCCTCATCCACCAGCCCGCAGGTGAACGGATGCTTGCATTCTCCCGGAATCAGGAAAGGCGTCGCCGTCGCATTTGCAGCAATCACCAGCATCCCACAGGAATCGCAGACGAACCAATTGGCACCGTCTCCGCTCAACGAGGACAGATTCTTTCCAACGCGCACATGCTTCTTTCTCCGCGTGATCTGCGTGATGCGAATGAGCATCATATCGCGCAGGCAAACCTCCGCAAAGAACCAGTCTAACCCCTTCTTGCTCTTCATCAGCAGACCCAACTGATCATCGACGATCGCCATCCTCTTCGCCTTCAATGCCTTCTTCTGGAGCACTGCAATGGGAGTAGGCGTCTGGGAGGAAAAACCGAACATCTACGCATCATGCCACGGAATGCGGATCCACCTGTAAGCCCTTGGGACAGGACACCAACAGCTGCTCCTCGCCCTCAGATGGTATCGCCACAACACCCTTGACGTGTTTCAGCTTCACAACCGAACACGCAAGCAATTCGCCAGAGGCAAGACTGTATTTGAACACTGGACTCTTCCCACAGTGCACGGCAAAGAGAATGACATCATCTTGAATGAAGAACTGGAAGATCGGGCCCGAAACACCCTGAGGCTTGATTCGACGAAGACACTCGCCCGTCTCCAGATTCCACACCTATCCGTTACCCACCAAGATGAGTGCTACTTTGATCCGTCCAGCATGACTTGCGGATACAACACAGTCCTTATACATCTCCAACTGGTGGATTGCGGATTTATGATGTGCCAATGGCTTCACCGTGGTGAGCAATTTGTCGCAAATCTACTCTTCATCCGAACTAAGGAGGGGAACCAGAATCGCACCATCTTCCGTTCCAACCGCAATCCTGTCCTTATCTACAACACACATGGAAGTGATCGCCGAGGAGGAAATCGACTTGATTTGGTGCTGGATGGATTCAACAGCTACGAACATGAAAGCAACATATGAATGGACTACAGGACGCTTGCTTCTCTGCAATCTGATGTGCAATCCGCTCTACTCCTCATCCTCTCCGAAAAGAACAACCACTCAGAATGGCTTCATTTTGTTTCGTAACATCGCTTTGTTGTGTACTGCTTGCTTCAGCCCCATGGGATACATCCACAGAGGTCGTTCCAGTCTTGTCTTCCTCCTTTTCCATGTTCATTCCTTGTACTGTTTTGGAATCTCTTTCACAATGCGAATTCCGAGGCAGCGAGCACTACGAGAGGAATCACTGTCATTTCCAACAAACACGCAACCCAGAAAACTATTTCATAAACGTCTACACCGTCAGTCCTTCCTCCTACAACCACAGGAGCCAGCTTCACCACCTTCACCAAATCGGCGTCCTTTCCCAGCTCTTCCACCAGATCGCTCGTCGGCAGCAGCATCACGATCTACTCATCACTGCAAAACAGCATACCCACGGCCCGGTCCATCGGCCGTCCTCGCTTCCCATCGCCCATCTTGCAGATGCCGTTGTGAACGAGCTGGTCCAGAAGCTGGTTGAACTCCGCCGCATTCGGCCGCGACCCTCCCACCACGCGCTTGCACACCTGCAGGTACGCCTCGCGTAGCTGCGTCGCCGTCACGCCCTTCCTCTTTCCCGCCTCTTTCCCGCGGTTCTCCGCCTCCTGCACCATCCCGCACAGACACGCCAGCACCACCTGCGCCAGCCGCGGCAGCTCCTCCACGCGCGACGCCTGTCCCGACCGGAAGAACTCGAACAGCGTTCGCGACACTACTGGCAGCGTAACGACCGTGCTGGATGAAACCACTCCCGCGGGACAGGCGGCCTGCAGCGCGGCCTTGCAGACGTCGAGGAGGCGGCGGGCGTCGCCCATCTCGGCCTGCGCTTGAGGGCGTGAAAGAAGGCCTTACCACCTTCTTGGTAAGGAGTTCAACAGCCGTGGGGTGGAAGAGAACGGAAGCAGTGTGGGTGGCGGCGGTGCAGAGGGTGACGCGCTGGACGAGGATGGCCTTGAGGTCATAGGCTGTGTAGGAGGGGAAGACGAAGGTGTCGGGTTTCCTGTCTGCAGATGAGGAGAGAGGAGATTGAGGACCATGGCCGATCTTGAGGAGGGGCAGGGACTTCTCGACCAGGTCGATGCTGTTGGCGATGCCAATCACGATGATGGGGTTGGAACTGGAGTACGGCCACTCAAAGAGATCATACACGATGCTGCGCTCTTTGGTGAGCAGTTTGTCGATTTCGTCAATACAGAGAATGCTGTGCGTAAGAATCATAAACATCCACGCACAGAGGCGCCTTCTTGCGTGATGTCTTCTTGAAGAGGGTGTCTTCCAAACTCTGCTTTGCCTTTTCCCACGGCTGCTTCTGTTTCAACAGCTGCTCTCCCAGAATGGAATAGAGATCCTACGACTGAAGAATGATCGCAGAAGGAACTTGGTTCTTTTGAAGCGTCATGGCATTCACTGTCACAATCTTCACTCTCCCCTACATGTTATGAACCCTTCCGTGTCTCACCTTTCGATCGCTCTTGAGTGCCGACAAAACGTTGTTCATGAGCAGTGACTTGCCAATTCCAGGGGATCCGCATATATATAATGATCCTCCCTTCTCATTGTCCAAACAGGAGGAGAGGAAGTCGTTGATTCTCTATTCCGTTTAAGGCATTGTACTTATCACCCACCTTGGATTCAGTCTCCCTACACAGTATCGTGGTTGGCTTCTTTGTTGTATCGAACCACTCCAGGACCGAAGCCAGCGGCACTTCCTCCACCACTGATTCCTCTTGCTTTCTTCGTTTCGATGGGGGATTCATTTCTCTCATTGGAAGAAACGAATGATGGAATGGGTCTCTGCAATGCGTTCCCTCTTTTGGTTTGGAAGCACCAAAGTGTGCCTTTCCGATTTGCGCACAATTATCCCAAAACGCAGATGGGTGGGAATCGCTCTCCGAAATCGGCCCGATTTTGCGCGATTTCGTTGCTACCAAACGAGCAATGAATGCGGTGTGGTTCATCGTGTCCCTGCTTGTGTCAATAGTCTTCTTTTCCCTGTCGCTGCGGAAGGTTGTTTTCCATCTCTCATCCGGACGCAGCATTACTTTGTCTTCTTCCACTCCCGCAATAAGGCACGTCTATTTCCATGGTAGATTCGCAGGATTCAAATGTAATCGGAGTAGATGCCAAGGAGTTCGTGAACTCTCCCGAATTTGGATCCATGAACTTGGAAATGAGGGAGGCCATCATGAAGAAGTATTTGTACAAGGAGAGCCGGCTGGTTTACGACTGTCTGTTGTATCGCAACAAGTCGAAGTGCTTCTCCTTCAACAGCAAGGAGAGCATTTACGCGAAGAAGGTGTATCGCACGGAGGATATGGTCATGAAGTACCCGCATCCCTATCACACCCTCATCGACAATCCCGACGCGTGTATCGACGATCCGTACATCGTCATCGGCAGTCCCGTGGGTCCTCGCCAGTTTGCGGAGCGAGTAGCCACACGAGAGACCTGGGGCGGCATTCGCGATGTGGATGGGAAGAAGGTGATCCACCTGTTCTTCATGGGCCACGACGAGGACGACGCAGAGAACGACCGCATGATCCGGGAGGAGAACGACAAGTACCACGACATCATCCAATTCGACATGCGCAATCACTTCATGAATCTCACGCTGCTCGCCATCTTGACCTACAACTGGACCGCCACGTACTGCCCCGGGATTGCATACTACGTGCGATCCGACAATGACATGTACTACAACCCTCGTACCCACATCCGCACCTTCTTGATGGAGGACCGCTCGCGCGCACTGATCGGTAACATCGTCACGGGCAGCAAGCCCATTCGCGTGATGCAGAGCCGGTACTGGCTTCCCAAGAGCGTGTTTCCGGGAAGCCAGTTTGACCCGTATCCGTCGGGGTGCTTTGTCACGATCACGGGAGACGTGCTCCGGACGATTGTAGAGACGAGCGAGAAGATCAGCCCGATTCTGTACTTCGATGATGTGTTCTTGGGAATGATCGCGAAGGAGGCTCGGCTCACGCTGTTGAGCTACCCGGGAAACACGCTGTTTTTCTACACCCAGGCCTTCGACCCCGTGTCCTATACCAAGATGTCGGCGGCGCATCGCTATTCGCCCGTGGACCTTCTCGCGCTGTGGCAAATCGTGAATAGGTGATGACCGTTTGTAACAAACACACGTACGCAGTAGCCTGAGTGTTCTGAATCCACGCCTTCTTGCCCACTCTTCCGAGTGTCCGCTTACACTCCGGACACTTGTGCGCACTACAGTTCACAATTCAGACTCAGTAGTACGGCTTCACCTTCAATCCGTAGGGAATGGAGACGACGAGACCGAACACGACGACGAAGATGATAGCCGCAATGGGACTGGTCTCCGCAAAGGCAAGGATCACGCAAATGATGACGATAGCAACCCACAGCCACACAGTATCGGTGAAGGAGTCCCTCGTTCTGCATCCAAAGGATATATAAAGACCCAGGGCTTCTCCTTGAGCACGCTAGTAACGTTCTTCTTGCACCCGGGGCAATAGAGGGTCTGGGGACTACAGGTGACTTCTCACCCGCAAAGCAACTTCTTTCCGCACTCTGTTTCATTCAGGTGCTCCGTTTTCGCCAGCTCCTTCATATCGAACTCCGTCGTGGGAATGATACCATCGTGCTCCCCCTCCTCGTCGGAGTAGCTGTAGTCGGAGTACTCCTCCTCCGCCTTCTTCGGTGTCTCCGCCTTCTTCGGTTCTTCCGGAGCGGTCAGATTGGCGGGAGTCTGCACAGCCGCACTGGCAACGGGGGCAGCTTCCTTCGTCTCAGCCGTCTGCTCCTTCATATCGATGGTTACTTGGGATGGTTCGGTCGCCTACACGATTACGGCTTCTGTGAGGTGCTACAGGGACTTCAGTGCTCATAATATGCTATGGTACAGAGTATAAGGAAGATTGATAGTTTTGTATGAAGAAAACACATAAACACTTCAAAATCCGGAGCATTTGTGGAGGGGTTTCGCGCGAAACACAAATCCGTTTTCAACAAACTAGTGAACTCAATTCTCCATAAACATCTTCGACGCGTCGGCCAGTAGTCTGCAAAGCACGGATGAAGGGGCCTTGAAGAAGATCGTGCATCCCGTCGACGTCATGTTCACCTCCATCAGGCAGTGCGAGCTCGTGCCGGCGACCTTTCCGGCCATCAAAATGGTCTTCGCTAGCAATCACCCCTCCCCATCTCCGCCTACAGACATCGTTCACGTCCACGATGGCCACGTGGAAGAGCTTGTTCGCCTTTTCGGCGAAGAGGCGGGTGTTACGCAGCGATGAGTGGATCTCCACCTTCTGCTCCGCCTTGTACGACTTCCACATCTCGAAGTAGGCCGTCGCCGTCATGGGCGTTTCCCGCACCATTTCCACGAAGTTGAAGGGAATCTCGAAATCGAGCGCATGCACCTCCTCTTGCCCCTCCACCTTGTACTCGATGTGTCCGCTCATCGACAACGCGGAGGACGGCGTGGGCTTGTGGAAGTTGGTGCTGCCCAGCACCGTCACCTGCTCCTCCTTCGCAATCGCTTCCCACTTCAGCGTCTTCCCCTCCACCGCCGCCTTCGGCTCCGCCACGAACTTCACGCCCAGGCCCTCCGTGTACTGCGTGGCCAGCGTCACCTCGCGCAGCGCCTCGTTGCTCTTCAGGAACAGGCAAATTACCAGACTGCCCTCCTACGTCTCAGCCACCCCTTATAACACTCACACGGTAGATCAGGTAGTGCGCCAGGAACACGCGCCCGTCGTCGTTCATCACGCACAGCGGGCCGCTCGGCTCCTTCAGGAAGATCTTGTACGTCGCGCTCAGCTTGCACTGCGTCATGTCCACCGGCTGCGCCACGGGCACCGGCATCGCCACGTCGAACAGGTTCTCCGTCGGCGCGCTCATGTCTGCGAACATGTCCGTCGTTTCTGCCGGCGTCTCCATCTGCGGCGTTTCCATGGGTTGCGTGGGTTGCGTGGGTTGCGTGGGTTGCGTGGGCTGCACAGACTGAGTAGGCTGCACGGGTTGCACGGGCTTGAAAACGGCGGGATGGCGGCGGGGCTCGCGACGCGGCTTGCTGGCGGCGGGCGTGCCGCCTACGCCGCTGAACAGCGCGGCAGCCTCCAGCGCCTGCTCGCTGGGCTCGGGCTCGGGTTGCGGGGCCATGTCCATACCCGCGAACAGCTCGTCGCCCGCGGCCTCCGCCTCGCCGAACAGGTCGCTGCCCTGCTGCGGCTCGGACACCTCCGGCACCTCCGGCACTTCCGGCATCTCCGGCTCAGTGGGTTGAGCAGGCTGTGCGGGCTGAGCAGGCTGTGCGGGCATGAAGCCGAAGGAGCCCTTGACGGCGGAGAAGTCGATGAAGCCGTCCTCCTTCTTCAGCTCCTTCTCCGGCACGGGCGGACGCGCGGCGACGGGTTCGGGCGGTGCCTCGTAGGCCTCGGTCTTCAGGCCCTCCTCCTTCTCGTCGTCGTCGCTCAGGTTGCGCTCCTCGTAGTCCTTCATGCCCGCCAGGCGGCCCTGCATCACGTACGAATCCAGGAAGTGCAGCTCCGCGTCCACCGCCAGCGCCGCCTCCGGCTTCTCGGGGATGGCCGCCAGGAAGACCTTGGCGCCCGACTTGCACATCTCGCGGAACTCCATGGCCTGCTGCACGAGCTCGGTGTCGTGGCTGTGCATGCACTCCTTCACGATCTCCGACGCCATCGTCGGGATCTTCTGGCTCTGCGACGAGATCTTCATGAACGCGCCGATCAGGTAGCTTTTCGTCTCCACCGACAGCGCCGGCCGCTTCCAGATCTCGCCCAGCACCTCCACGATCTGCCCCAGCGTCGGGTCCGTCGACAGGTGCCCGTACTCGCCGAAGATCCACACCGCCACGCGCAGCACGTTGGCCGGCGCCAGCGGGTCCACCACCAGCTCGTACAGCTGGCGCACGGCGAGGCAGCGCAGCTCGCGGTCCACGGCCTCGTCGCCCTGGCTCTCCGACAGCAGCTTGATGAGGTTGGCCTCCATGGCGGGCTTCACCTGGCGGCCGCCCAGCGCGAACACCTGCATCATGGTGTTGATGTACCAGGACGGGTCGGGCGCGAAGCTACGCGTCAGGCGCGGCGCGGAGGGCTACCGCTCGGCGATGTCGCATAGGCGGTCGATGAGCTGCTCGCGCTGGAAGCGGTCGTAGCAGTTGGCCAGCACCGCGAGGAAGCGCTTGGCGATCACGTCGACGTTCTGCGAGTTGCACATGCGGTGGAGGATCTCCAGCGTCTACGCCTCAGCCCCGCCGCGCGCGCGCACGCTGTTGCGGATGGACACGTCCTCGTTCTCCAGCGACTTCATCACCACCATCTGCAGACGCAGCACGTACTTGGCGTAGTTCTGGATCATGTCCGCCATGCAGTTCAGGCCCAGGTACTTCAGGTTCATGTCGCGGCTGTGCACCATGCGGTCGATCACGCACGCCGCCTCCTCCAGCAGGTCCTCGTTCGGGTAGATGCACAGGATGGTGTGCACGCAGTCCGCGGAGATGGCGCACGACAGGTGGTGCGGGAACATGCGGTCCGCGCGGCGCATCGCGTTCAGAATCGGCACGTAGATGCTCTCCGACGCCGCCTGGTCGTTCTCGCCCAGCGCGCCGAGGATCTGCCCGTCAGCGCCTCACGCCGGCCCTACGCGGATCACCTTCATCTGCACCCAGGGCGCGGGCAGGTTGTCGAAGTCGTAGGCGTGGTCGAACTGGTCGCCTACGATCTTCATCAGCAGGTCCGTGAAGAAGGGCAGCAGATCCTTGAAGGACGAAGCGTCGGCCTGTGAATAAGAAGCGGTCATGGAGTGTACGATGATGAAGTCGTGGAGGACGGAGATACAGGCGAACATGACGGAGATGTCGTAGGTCTTGAGGTGCTTGCGCAGCTCGTCGCCCATGTCCGTCACGCTCGCAGGGTCCAGCTGGTGGAAGCGCTGCAGCAGCATGATCGCCTTGCACAGCACCGTGGACCTGTGCGTCAGCACTCCACCCAGCTCCCACTCCTTGTGCTGAAGCGCCTGATACACCAGGTGGATCAGCGCCGGAATCATGTCCGCCGTGAGCAGCTCGCTCGTGGCGATCAGCGCCGTCGCCACCTCCAGGTAGTTCTTGCTCTGTAGGTCCTGGGCATAATTGAACATAAGTAGGGTCACCATCTGAAGACGATTGACGATCATGAAGCGGAACTCGTGCTCGGGGGGAATGCACAGCGCGGCGGTGATGTAGCCGGCCTTTTTATTTACAATATTGGGGTCCGAGCACAGCTAGGGCTGAGGAGGGCGAAGAGTCATCACCTCGATGGCCTTGAGATAGCCGAAGGGAGCTTCGTATCCAAGCATTTCACAGTACACCATGCGGATCAGCGTCTCGCGAAGCTCATTCTACGATAAACGCAGGGACGCAGTCCTACGCCTCTCAGGTCCTTTTCCTTGAACCGCTTCTTCAGGTGTCCCAGTTCGGCCTGAATGACCATGTCTTCCTCCTACGCATCAGCGCTTTCCGCCACGTTTCGCACTTCGTGTGTTTCGCATGCATTCACCAGACGCACGAAGTCGTTGAATGCCTTCGCGAGAATGGATGACACGCTGCGGCCGATATTGCTCGTCATGTTCGCCACGGAGTTTCCCAAGTCCCCGGCAGCGACGGACAGTCCGTGACCCACATTGCTGCCCAGGATACGCATCTGCCCG
>ERZ827156.2659-NODE-2659-length-17731-cov-20.537848_pt1 | contig 17731 bp, 13 predicted proteins | sample MGYA00519919_ERZ827156 | MGnify/ENA primary metagenome ERZ827156 (study PRJEB31778, sample SAMEA3449269) | human gut metagenome | biome: human gut; feature: human-associated habitat; material: faeces | place: United Kingdom | collected 2010/2012 ... | reverse complement strand
TGGAATTGTACTCCCTCAGAATATTCTGAGCAATAAAGTCGATTTTGTCCTCCACGCTCATAGAGGCGTAGGACTCAGGCACGGGAGGCGCTTCCATCCGCACGAATTCCTCGCAGAACCGTCCCGCCACCGCCTCAACGGTGGTGCCAAGTTTGGCGCACAGCGCGGCCATTTGCTCGTACAGGGCAGTTTCCATGTCAATCCGTACATCTGCCATTGCCATGTTACTCCACCTCCTGTTCTTCTGCCGCATAGGACTCATCCTGCAACGGGCATTCATCGTTGTCATCGTCCTCACGGACATAGTTGCTGAAGGCCAGCAGCGAGTCTTCCTGCGGCGCAAACTCCGGCTTCATAGAGTAGACCGTTTCCCAGTGTACCTTCGGCTTCGAGAACGAAAGGAACGACATATATCCCATCGCGTGAGGCGGCTTGTCGCAAGAAGGCTCCTCGGCAACAGGGACACTCTCCGTCTGCATCGTGTAGACAACGAGAGCCGCAACCTTGTCGCTGTAAAGAGCCCGCGCACGTAGCCGTTCAAAGCTGTACCCGTTTCCCATGCGGCTCATGTCCTCCACCATCCGATTCAAGCCCTCCGTCACGGCATTGGTAAAGCGGCGGTTGGGTTCAAAGTAATTGAAGATTTCCTCGTGCCACTTCCTCGTGAGGGTGTTCTTGGCCGAACGAAGGTCGTCAAACAGCTCCGGCTCCACCTCGAACCGCTTTTTCCATGCCTCGATTTGACGGCAGCCGGAGGGCGGGATAAGCTCCGCCCATTCCTTGCAGTATGCCTCCGCCGTCTTGCGGTCAGGGGCGGTGTAGATGCGGTCAAAGCGTTCCTTGATAAGCCGCAGATGGTTGAACTCAGGGAAAGTCGCGCAGATATTTGCCATTGCGCTGATACGCCTCTCACTCTTGGCGAGATTCTTGGCGTTGAACTTGAACAGATAGGTGTTCGTCTGGGCGAGGTTCCGCACCGCAATCATGCGCTTCTTTGCGCCGCCCTCCGGCTCCGCTTGGATGAGGGCACCGATATAGGCCATGATTTTGCTGCGGGCTTTGGCGATTTTCTCGTAGACGGACTGGCAGACATGGAACTTGTCCACGACGATGGCGGCATTGGGCAAGCACTCCTGCACATAAGTACGATAGCCACAGGACATATCCATCGTTACGACCTCAATATTGGTGTCGTAGCCGACCATGCTCTCAATGGCTGCAATGACGGTATCCTTCTTGTTGTCGGGACACATTTCCAGCAGAACACGGTTTTCAATGTCTGTAAAGATGGCCCGCATATTATGGGCGATGTGCTTTTCATCAATGCCCAATACGCGGGGAGCAACAACGGGGTCACAGGATTCCTTTATCTCGCTGGAATACTCGTCAAAAATCTTGCCGATGGTGGTGTCGGAATAGCCGTATTTCAGGGCGACTGTACTCAGCGGCTTGGTAAACGCCTCATGTCTGATTTCGTCATAAAGCCGCCTTGTCAAATGCCGACTCTCCATAATGTCCGGCGATGGCGGGGAAAAGGACTTTCCGCATTCGCTACAGATGTACCGCTGCACCGTCAGGTCTATATCGACCTTCGTGCGTCCGCTGTTGACATCGTGAATGCGGCGTGGTGCCCCTGTTTGGCCGTGTGCGTGAACGGCGGTACTGCCGCAGAAACGGCATTTTCGATTTCGGTAGTCCTCCACATGGCAGGAGAACAGCAAGTAAGGATGCCCTGCCTTGGGTCGATAGCAGGCATCTTCAATTATGCCGCGCAAATTCAGGTGCGGGGTGGGAATGACCTCCTCCATGTCATCCGGAGTCAGTCGAATGTGATTCACAGTCTTCATCGTGGTATACCTCTCAAATTCATCAAAAATAATGTGCCGGGGAAATGTATTCAAATAATTGATGAAGACTACGCTATTTACTTTTGGTATACCGTGGCTTTAGAATAGCACAAATGTTTGATTTGTGCAATAGGGTATTTTGCGTTTTTTCGAACAAATTTTCTGAAATATAGATTGAAACTGCAATATAATTATTGCTTTTTACAACAAAAGGGAGTATACTGGAAACAGTAATTTGACCAAGCGGGATAGTTGCCAAAAGAAGTTAATTTGTTATAATTGATGTAAAGAGTACAGTGAAAAGGAGAACGACCATGGCGGACATAAAGAGAGAACAGGAACGCGATGAGCTGCACCGTGCGATTTGGAATATCGCGGATGAGCTACGCGGCAGCGTAGATGGCTGGGACTTCAAGAGCTATGTTCTTGGCACCATGTTTTATCGCTACATCTCTGAAAATCTGGCTTCCTACATAAATGCCGGGGAAATAGATGCCGGTGACAAAGATTTCGATTATGCCAAGCTGCCCGACAGCGTGGCGGAGGAGATTCAGGACGAGATGATAAACTCGAAGGGCTTTTTTATGCTGCCCTCCGAGCTGTTCTGTAATGTCCGGCAGCGGGCTGCACAGGATGAAAACCTCAACGAAACGCTGGAAAAGGTCTTTACCCATATCGAGGAATCTGCCAAGGGGTCTTTCTCCGAGGCCAGCTTTGCGGGTCTGTTCGATGATTTCGATGTAAACAGCAACAAGCTGGGCGCGACCGTCGCCAAGCGCAACGAGAAGCTCTGCAAGCTGCTCAACGGCATCGGCGAGATGAAGCTGGGCGAGTTCAAGGACAACCAGATAGACGCCTTTGGCGACGCCTACGAGTTCCTGATGACCATGTACGCCTCCAACGCCGGCAAGAGCGGCGGCGAGTTCTACACACCCAGCGAGGTGTCCGAGCTGCTGGTGCGGCTGGGTACGGTGGGCAAGACGCAGGTGAATAAGGTCTACGACCCTGCCTGCGGCTCCGGCTCCCTGCTGCTGAAGGCCACCAAGATTCTGGGGCCGGAGGGTGTCCGTATCGGCTACTACGGGCAGGAAATCAACATCACCACCTATAACCTGTGCCGCATCAATATGTTCCTGCATGATGTGGGTTACGATAAGTTTGACATCGCCTGCGATGACACGCTGACCAATCCGCTGCACTGGGACGATGAGCCCTTTGAACTCATCGTGTCCAATCCGCCCTATTCCATCAAGTGGGCCGGGGACGAAAACGCCCTGCTTATTGACGACCCCCGTTTTTCGCCTGCCGGTGTGCTGGCCCCCAAGAGCAAGGCCGACCTTGCCTTTGTGATGCACTCGCTGTCGTGGCTCGCCAACAACGGAACGGCGTCTATCGTCTGCTTCCCCGGCATCATGTACCGTGGCGGTGCGGAGCAGAAAATCCGCAAATATCTCATCGACAACAACTTTGTGGACTGCGTTATCCAGCTTCCCGGCAACCTGTTTTTCGGAACCTCCATCGCCACCTGTATCATGGTGCTGAAAAAGAATAAGCCTGACAATTCAACGCTGTTTATTGACGCCTCCAAGGAGTGCATCAAGGTCACAAACAACAACAAGCTGACGGCGGAGAACATCAGCCACATCGTGGACTATTTCACAGCCCGCGAGGATGTTCCCCACATCTGCCACCGTGCCGCCTATGAGGAAATCAAGGAGCAGGGGTACAACCTCTCCGTCAGCACCTATGTGGAGCCGGAGGACACCCGCGAGGTCATTGACATCGTGAAGCTGAATGCGGAAATCGAGGAAATCGTGGCGCGGGAGAATGTCCTGCGGGCGGAGATTCAGAGGATTATTGGGGAGATTGAGGGGTAACGCATGGCGAAGATAGAGAAGGGACATCCGCTACCCTCGCATACAAAACTCAAGTATGATGAATGCCATGCAAAAATCCTCTTGGAAAAATTTTTCCCGGAGGTATATAACGACTTGCAAATCTCAGATAGACCTGATTTGAGAGATGTAGTCAATAGTGTCGGCGTTGAAGTTACTTCTGCAATTCCGCAGGGAGAACAAGAGGCACTTGCTATTGCCTGTACGATTCCGTATCTCAGCAAAAAGGGACGAGAAAGGAAAATCACCTATCTGAAGGCAAAGGGCTACGACTACAGTAAGTATGTAATGTCTCATCCGCCAAGGGGATATGCGTGGACCGGTTCAGATTACCCGGATATAGAAATAACTTTTTGCAAGGACTTCCTTTCTGCGGTAAAAGCAAAGATAAAAAAACTCAATAGCGGCAAGTATGCGCCATTGTCGAGGTACGATTTGCTTGTATTATCTGAAATAGATATAGAGGATTGGATGCCGGAAAAATTGCTGGAAAAGCTCATTTCGTATAAGACGGAAGAACTGAACTACTCATATATTTATCTGTTGGCATTAAATGGGTTATTTCGCTTCGATATAATCTCACGAGAGTGGTGCGTCAGAGGAACTCAAGCCGATATGTTCGGTTTGTCGTGGATGGCACGCCAAATGGTAGAGGATGGTGAAACAGATGACAAAACTCAATGAATTGATACAGCAGTTTTGCCCGGATGGGGTGGAGTACAAGACTCTTGGCAGCTTTGCTACAATAAGCCGTGGTGGGAATTTTCAGAAAAAAGACTTTCGTGACGACGGATTCCCCTGCATTCACTATGGTCAGATTTACACTAAGTACGGCCTGTTTGTTGACAAGACAGTTTCCTTTATCAGCCCTGCCTGCGCCAGCAAGCAGAAAACTGCATCGAAAAATGACATTATCATGGCTGTGACAAGCGAGAATATTGAGGATGTCTGCAAGTGCATTGTGTGGTTAGGAGATGGCGAAGTGGCTGTAAGTGGGCACTCCGCAATTATCCGCCATTCGCAAAATCCCAAATACCTTGCATATTATTTTCATTCTCGGATGTTTTTTGACCAGAAGCGGAAATTGGCTCACGGCACAAAGGTAATTGAAGTTACCCCGGATAAACTGGCATCTGTGAAAATTCCCCTCCCGCCCATTGAAGTTCAGCGCGAAATTGTCCGCATACTGGACAATTTCACCGAGCTTATACTTACCTGCCCATCCATACCGAGGCAGACCTTGTCGCCAACCTCCGCACGCAGTTGGAAAAGCTGAACAACTACCAGTTTACCGATGGTGAATGGGAACGGTTCTTCCAGCAGAGCATCGCCAACGCCAACGAGGGCATCAAGGAAAAGACCCGCCGGATACAGGATGGCGACACGGCGCAGGCGTTCAAGCGGGATACCGGCGAATCGAAGAACATTCGGCTTCTGGATAAGAAATGCATCCACAACAACACGCTGCAGGTCATCAACCAATATACCGTCTCTCAGGCGGAGGGCGCGGCGCACGACAACCGCTACGATGTGACCATCCTTGTCAACGGGCTGCCCCTCGTCCATGTGGAGCTGAAGCGGCGGGGCGTGGCTATCCGCGAGGCGTTCAACCAAATCAACCGCTATAAGCGCGACAGCTTTTGGGCAGGCAGCGGGCTTTTTGACTATGTGCAGATATTCGTTATCTCCAACGGAACGAATACGAAGTATTATTCCAACACCACCCGCTTGGGGCATATCAAGGATTTCAACGCCGCTGCGGTACGGAAGCGCGGCAAGACCAGCAACAGCTTTGAGTTTACGTCGTTCTGGGCGGATGCCAAAAACCACATCATCCCCGACCTGATGGATTTCACCAAGACCTTCTTTGCCAAGACCACGATACTGAATATCCTGACGAGGTATTGCGTTTTTACCTCGGAGGATTTGCTGCTGGTGATGCGCCCCTATCAAATTGTCGCCACGGAGCGCATCCTCAACCGCATTGAAATCGCCACCAACTATAAGTGGTACGGCACGGTGCAGGGCGGCGGGTACATTTTCCACACCACCGGCTCCGGCAAAACGCTGACCAGCTTCAAAACAGCCCAGCTCGTGGCAGACCTGCCGCATATCAGCAAGGTGCTGTTCGTGGTGGACCGCAAGGACTTGGACTATCAGACCATGAAGGAGTACGACCGCTTTGAAAAGGGCGCGGCCAACGGCAACACCTCCACGGCTATTCTGACGCGGCAGCTTGAGGACCCCAACGCCAAAATCATCATTACCACCATTCAGAAGCTGGCAAAGTTCATCAAGAAAAATGCTGGTCATCCGCTGGCAGATAAGCAGGTGGTCATCATCTTTGACGAGTGCCACCGCAGCCAGTTCGGTGAAATGCACCTTGCCATCACCCACTATTTCAAGAAATACCACCTGTTCGGCTTTACGGGCACGCCTATCTTTACGGACAACGCCGGCAGCGGCAAGACCCCGACCCTGCGAACCACCGAGCAGGCCTTTGGCGACCAGCTTCACGCCTATACCATCGTGGACGCTATCAACGACAGGAATGTGCTGCCGTTCCGCGTGGACTATGTGCAGACGATGAAGGAGGAGCCGGACATTGACGACAAGCCGGTGTGGGACATCAAGCGCGAGGAAACTTACCTTACGCCTGAGCGCATTACTGATGTTACAACGTACATACTGGAAAGATTCAATCAGAAAACCTACCGCAACGAGAAGACCTATACATTCAATGTGCTGCAAAATATCGGCGAGGTGGCCTCCGCCAAGCGGCAGAACGATGTGGAGGAAATCAAACGCCAGCAGCGCGTCAGCGGCTTCAACTCCATCTTTGCCGTATCCTCCATCACAGCGGCCAAGCTCTATTATGAAGAGTTCAAGCGGCAGATGGATGCAGACCCCAGCAAAAAGCTGCGCGTCGCGCTGATTTACAGCTATGGGGCGAATGAGGTAGAGGCGGACGGCATCTTGGACGAGGAAAACCCCGAAGATACCTCCGCGCTGGACCAGAGCTCACGCGATTTCCTCGATATGGCTATCCGCGACTATAATCTGATGTTCCACACCAATTACAGCACCGATAGCGATAATTTCCAGAGCTACTATAAGGATGTATCTCTGCGGATGAAGAACAAGGAGCTCGACCTGCTTATTGTGGTCAATATGTTCCTGACGGGCTTTGATGCCACCACGCTCAATACGCTGTGGGTGGATAAGAACCTGAAGATGCACGGGCTTTTGCAGGCGTTTTCGCGCACAAACCGCATTCTGAACTCCATAAAGACCTTTGGCAATATTGTATGCTTCCGCAATCTGCAAAAGCGTACAGATGCCGCCATAGCGCGTTTCAGCGATGCTACGACCAATGGGGTCGTGACGCTGCGGCCATTTTCCGACTATTACAACGGCTACACGGATGAAAAGGGTAAGTACAACGAGGGATATGTGGACTTGATTGCCACCTTGCAGCAGGACTTCCCCCTTACCGATGTTCGTATCGTTGGTGAGGCACGCCAAAAGGCATTTATCCGGTTGTTTGGAGCCATCCTGCGGATGCGGAATCTGCTGGTCGCCTTCGATGATTTCAAGGGCATGGAGATACTCTCCGAACGCGATATGCAGGACTATATGGGCCGCTATCAAGACCTGTATGACGAATGGCGTGGCCGCTCCGAGCATGAGAAAGAGGACATCACGGACGATGTAGTGTTTGAAATCGAGCTTATCAAGCAAATTGAAATCAACATCGACTATATCCTTATGCTCATGCAAAACTACCGTGACAGCCATGGCAAGAATAAGGAAATCGCCATCGCCATTCAGAAGGCCGTGGAGTCCAGTTCTGAGCTCCGCAGCAAGAAGGCTCTTATCCAAGGGTTCCTCGCCGGTATCAATGACGTGGATGATGTGGTCAATGCGTGGCACGATTTTGTCGCCGTCGAAAAGGAAACGCAGCTTGCGGCACTGATAGCGGAGGAACGCCTGAAGGATGCGGAAACGAGACAGTTCATGGCAAACGCCTTCCGCGACGGTGCCATTAAGACGACTGGCACGGAGATTGACGGTCTTTTGCCGCCTATGTCACGCTTTGGCGGAGGGAATCGCGCAGAGAAGAAACGGGTCGTTACGGAGAAGCTGGTTGCATTCTTCGATAGATTCTTTGGAATTGGATGAGAGGTGAGTCCGAATGCCAAGACAGAAAAAGGATAGCGTCCCCATCTGCTACCGCATCGAGAGAAGCGTCTATGAGCGGCTTCAGGCGTATGCGGAGGATAAGGGGCAAACAATGACTATGGCTGTTGAGCGGCTTCTGACGAAAGCCCTCGATGCCGAAGAAAAGAAAGAAGACAACTAAAAAAAGAATCTGGCGTCCAAACAGGATGCCAGATTTTTTCGTGCTTTTTGTTTACTTGGAGGAAATCCCACACAAAAGTTGGAAGAAGTCGCTCACTCGAAATCGGAGGTAAAAACTGAAATCCCACAGAAAAGTTGGAAGGAATCGCTCAGTCGAAATAAGGCTTGAATTAAAAAATCCCACACAAAACTTGGAATATCCTGTTTTGCGCGGTGGTTGACATCATTCGGTAAACATGATAAAATACGGACGTATAAAAACGCGGTGGTTTGTGACTACTGCATAGAGGGGTGACGTTTTGAAATCTACTGGTATTATCCGCCGCATCGATGAGCTGGGACGTGTGGTCATTCCCGTGGAGATGCGCAGAGCGCTGGACATGAGTGACCGCGAGGAGCTGGAGATCAGCGTGGAGGGCGGCTGTATCCTGCTGCGCCGGCTTCATGCCGGGTGCGTGTTCTGCGACGGGAATAAGGATGTCTCCGTGTTCCGCGGCAAGAGCGTGTGCGCCAAGTGCAAGCGCGATCTGCTGAAGACCTGAAAGGGGATATAGAGAAAACCAACGACGCCGGAGCGAGAGCTCCGGCGTTGGTTTTTTGCGGGGGGGATACCCGCGTAGGCACCCCCGGTGAACGCTCGTAGGGGACGGCGGGCCATACGGGGGATCAGCGGGAGTGCCTGCAAAGAAGGATTATTGCCAAGAGGGCGGGGGCGTGGTATACTGGGGCGGAAGAGATCATTTTGCCTTCAAGAAGGAGGGGTTGAACGTGTCAACGATACTGGAACGCCGCTACCGGCGGCAGCACCTGGACTGTGTGCGCCACATTACCCTGGACCCCAAGGGCCGGGGCGTGGTGCGCATCCACATGATACCGCCGCGGCAGGACGCGGAAAACGCGCCGTTCCTGCTGCTGCTCAACGGCAGCAAGCTGGTGCCGCTGAACCTCAGCTGGGCCATTCTGCTGGCCAACTTCATGGACCGGCTGGAGCCTTTCGCCGGGCTGGAGATCAGCGAGAGCGACTGGACGGCCATGGCCGCCGGGGCGGTGGCGGAGACCCATAAGGTCTATCCCTTTACGTCACGGGAGCGCCTGGCGGAGGACCTGCGGACCATGATAGAGTCGCTGGTGGCCATCGCACGGGGCGGGGAGCCGGAGGCGGAGGTCGCTCCGCTGACGCTGGGGGAGTACGCCCCGGAGATGACGGCGCCCCACCGGATGGACCTGATGATCAGCGCTATGACGAAAAACGGCGCGTGGCACTGCAACCAGAAGTGCCTGCACTGCTATGCGGCGGGGCAGCCCCTGTCCGACATGCCGGAGCTGACCACCGCCCAGTGGAAGGAAATATTGGAGCGGCTGCGGGCGGCCAACGTGCCGCAGGTGACCTTTACCGGCGGCGAGCCCACGCTGCGGGCCGACCTGGTGGAGCTGGTGGACGCGGCGCAGTGGTTTGTCACCCGGCTGAACACCAACGGGCGGCTGCTGACACCGGAGCTGTGCCAAAGGCTATATGACGCCAGCCTGGACAGCGTACAGGTGACGCTGTACAGCAGCGACCCAGCCGTACACAACGCCCTGGTGGGGGCAGAGGGCTTTGACGACACGGTGGCGGGCATCCGCAGCGCCGTGGCGGCGGGGCTGTCGGTGTCGGTGAACACGCCGCTGTGCAGCCTGAACACCGCATACGACGAGACGCTGCGGTTCGTGTGGGGGCTGGGCGTGCGGTATGTGACCTGCTCCGGGCTGATCCCCTCCGGCAACGCCGAGACCGGAGACAGCCGGGCCACCCGCCTGACGGAGCAGCAGCTGACCGACGTGCTGACCAAGGCCGTGGCCGCGGCGGGAGAGCTGGAGATGGAGATGGACTTCACCAGCCCCGGCTGGCTGAAGGAGGAGACGCTGCGGGGGCTGGGGCTGACGCTGGTGCCCAGCTGCGGCGCGTGTCTCAGCAACATGGCCATCGCGCCGGACGGCGGGGTGATCCCCTGCCAGAGCTGGCTCAGCAGCCAGCCCCTGGGGAATATGCTCACCGACGACTGGGACAAGATCTGGCAGAGCCAGCGGTGCGCGGCCATCCGGGCCAGGAGCGCCAAAATGGAGCGGCTGTGCCAGCTGCGGGAGAGCAACGGGGAGGAGGCGGCCGTATGCTGAGGAAAAGGCTGACGATGCTGCTGCTGGCAGTGCTGGCGGCGGTGTGCATGACCGCCGTGGCCTGGGCGGATTACGACTACATAGAGCGCTATGACGTGACGGTGGCGCCCAACACCCAGGACGGCAGCCTGTCCATCACCGTGGTGCTGGAGTGGACGGCGCTGGAGGAGCTGCCCTACGGGCAGGAGCTGAAGATCGGCGTGCCCAACGGGTCTATCCGGGAGGAGACGGCCCTGACGGACAACATCCAGCGGCTGGAATTCGACAACAGCTATATGTACGTCTACCTGGACCGGGCCTATGACGCGGGGGAGACGTTCACCTTTGCCTATTCCTGGGTGCAGGAGTATATGTACCGGCTGGACGGGGGCGCTGTGACCTACGACTACACCCCCGGCTGGTTCGACGAGGCGAAAATGGGCGAGATGACGCTGCACTGGAACGATCCCGCCGGGCTGACCGGCGATTTCACCGAGGGCACGGTCAGCGGCGCTGACAGCGTGACGGTGCAAAACGGCATGACCATCACCGCCTCCGATCTGGACTACGGCTACAAAATGAACGTACAGGTGCGCTACACCGACTGGCCCACGGAGCTGTCTGAGGAGAACAGTATGGACAACATGCCCTCCGACTACGACGCCTATGGCAACTGGTCGGATGACGACTATTACGAGGACGACACCGGTGATGCCATCATCGGCATGATGGTGACGATCTTCGTGGTGATGTTCATCCTCGTGCTGATCTCCGCCGCCCGCCGGGGCGACGGCTATGCCGGCGGCTTCGGCACCCGGTACGTGTTCGTCAACCACCTGTGGTATCCCGCCGGGCCGGACGGCAGGCCCCGTCCCGGCAGCGTGGGCACCAAAACAAAGCCCAGACCGCCCAGAAGCGGCGGCTTCGGCGGCGGCAGCCGGGGCGGCGGCTTTGGCGGCGGAGGGTTCAGCGGCGGCAGCCACTGCGCCTGCGCTTCAAGCTGCGCCTGTGCGTGTGCCTGCGCCTGTGCCGGCGGCGGCCGGGCGGGCTGCTCGGCCAAGAATCTGTACAGCGTGGGGCTGGACGAGAAGCTGTAGGAAAAGCTGCAATAAAAAAAGAGGACGCGATGCGTCCTCTTTTTTATTACGAGTACTGCCAGCTGCGGCCGGGTTCTTTGAACTCCGCCACGCGCTTTTCATAGGCGGCCACGGCGGCGTCCTCAAAGGCCAGAGCGTCCGGCGCGCCCAGCTGCCGCAGCAGCCAGCGGCACAGGGGCGGATTCAGCACCAGCAGAGGGCCGATCAGGGAGGTGGCCATCAGGCCGCCCCGGCGGAAGCCCTCCAGCTTCGTGTCCGGTGTGCGGCCGATGCCGCGGACGGCGGTGAACCAGCCGTCCTGCTCCGGGGCGTCATAGTGGAAGCCGAAAAGGCTCTTGAAGCCTACGATGTCCATGCCCTCGAAGGTGCCCAGGAAGAAGCTGTTGTGCCGCTTCATCATGGTGTACTTCACCCGGCCGGGCAGGATGCCCAGACCCTCGATGGTGTCGGCGCTGTCGCTTTCGATGGCCTCCGCGAACACGTCGGGGGCATTGCCGGTCAGCAGGATCAGCTGCCCCGCATCTGCCTTGGCGGCGATGTCCGCGGCATAGGGGCGCAGGGCGTCCGCCGCCAGGCGCAGGCCCTGCTCCGTGGTGCTGCCCATATACACCAGCGCCACGTCCTCGGTGAGGAAGCGGGGGGCGCTGTGCAGGTCGGTCTCGATGAGCTCCAGCTCCGGGCAGCAGCGCTTGAGGTAGTGGATATTTTGCAGGTCGCCGTAGAGGTTGCAGACCTCCGGGAACAGAATTTCTATCTTCATCGCGTACCCTCCCTGGCCAGCAGGCGCTCCTTCAGCTTGGCCCTGACCCGGAAGGCCAGGGGCATGCCGTCCACACCGTAGAGGATATACACGTCGTCCCCCGGCGTCAGCGGCAGCAGGTCCAGCGCGGCGAATTCGTCCTCCGCCAGCCGTATTTTTTCCTCCGGTATGCCCGCCAGCAGCAGCCGCAGCTTGTAGTCATAGGCCCGCGGCCCGGCGCACACCAGGCACGTTACATCGTCGTTGTTCAGGAATTCAAAGTCGGTGTCGTACATCCAGCTGGGGTTTTCCGACCAGCTCTTGGCCACGCCCATGCAGTTCATCATCACCAGCAGCTCCTTTTTGCCGCTCTTGGAGCGGATGTAGTCGAAGTTGCGGGAGCAGGCCAGGGCGTTCTTGTCCTTGGACATCTGCATGACCACCCTCACGCCGCCGATCTCCTCCTCGGACAGGCGGCTGGCCGGGATCTTGACCTCCGCCATCCGGCGGGCGATGACCTCGTGGCTGAAGCCCAGCTGCCGCAGGGCGGCGGCCACGGTGACGGTGTTGTAGATGTTGTGGATGCTGTCGGTGATCAGGGGATAGGGGTACTTCTGTCCGCTTTCCAGGATATTCATGGTGCGGGCGGAGAAGTCCACGTCCGTGGCCAGATAGTCGCTGTCCGGGGAGTGGAAGCCGCAGCTTTCGCACACGGCCCGGCCGATGTGGTGGTAGCGGCGGTACTCATACCGCAGCTTTCCGGCGCAGCGGGGGCAGATGCGCATGTCGTTCAGCAGGTTCTCGCACGCGGTGACGTCGGTGGGCAGGCGGTCGATGCCGAAGTACACGCGGGGATTCTCCGGCGCCACGGAGCCGGAGATCAGATCGTCGGCGTTGAGGATCAGCTTGCTCTCTTTGGGGAAGGAGCGGGTGAGGATGTCGGCGATATAGCCGGGGTGGGCGTTGCGCATGATGGAATCCCGGAACAGGTTGGTGACGATGATATACTCGGGCTTCACATGGGGATAGATCCGCGGGGCAGAGCGCTCGTCGATCTCCAGCAGCGCCAGGTCGTACTTCGGATCGATGCGGCCCAGCAGGTCGCAGCCCTTCAGCAGCGCCGTGCTGACGCCGGAGATGATGTTACTGCCGGCGCGGTTGCTGAGCACGCGCTTGCCCTCGGCGGTGAGCACGTCGTTCAGCATATTGGCCACGGTGGTCTTGCCGTTGGTGCCGGTGACGGCCACGATGTGGGCCGGCTTGCCGATGTATTTCAGAAAGTCGGGGCACAGCTTCACCGCCAGGCTGCCGGGAAAGTCCGTGCCGTTGTGGTGGGTGATCTTCAGCGCCGGGATGGACAGCTTGGCCATCCACAGGGCGAACAGAAATCGCAGTTTACCCATTGTCAGTCATTCCTCCTTGTCGTGCGTTTGCAGCCAGATCATCAGGGCAGCGGTGTCCGCCGGGGACACGCCGGAGACCCGGCTGGCCTGGCCCACGTTCAGGGGCCGCAGGGCGCTGAGCTTTTCCCGGGCTTCCAGCCGCAGGCCCTGGATACGGCTGTAGTCCATGTCCGGGGGCAGCTTCCGCCGCTCCAGCTTTTCGAATTCCGCCACCTGGCGCTGCTGCCGCTGGATGTAGCCCTCGTATTTTACGGTGATCTCCACCTGTTCCCGCACGGCGGCGGGCAGGGCGGGGCGCTCCGGGTCGAAGGGCGCCAGGTCGTCGTAGGTCAGCTGGGGCCGCCGCAGCAGGTCGATGAGGCGGCAGCCGCTGTCCACCGGGGCGGTGCCCCGGGCGGCCAGCAGCGCGTTCAGCGCCGGGGACCCCGGAATGCCGGTGTGCTCCAGGCGCTTGATCTCCCGGGCCACGGCGTCGTATTTGGCCTGCACCGCCGCCAGCCGTTCCTCACTGACCAGTCCCAGGGCGCGGCCGATGGGGCACAGCCGCGCGTCGGCATTGTCCTGCCGCAGCAGCAGCCGGTATTCCGAGCGGCTGGTCATCATGCGGTAGGGCTCGTCGGTGCCCTTGGTCACCAGGTCGTCGATCAGCGTGCCGATATAGCTCTCGCTGCGTTTCAGCACCAGCGGCTCACGTCCCTGCAGTTTCAATGCGGCGTTGACGCCGGCCACGAAGCCCTGCACCGCCGCCTCCTCGTAGCCGGAGGAGCCGTTGAACTGCCCTGCGCCGTACAGGCCGGGCACGGACTTTACTTCCAGCGTGGGCAGCAGCGCCAGCGGGTCGATGCAGTCGTATTCGATGGCGTAGGCGGGGCGCATCATAACCGCGTGCTCCAGGCCCGGTACGGTGTGCAGCATCTTGAGCTGCACCTCCTCCGGCATGGAGGAGGAGAAGCCCTGGACGTACAGCTCCTCGGTGTCCAGGCCCATGGGCTCGATGAACAGCTGGTGCCGGGGCTTGTCCGCAAAGCGCACCACCTTGGTTTCGATGGACGGGCAGTACCGGGGGCCGACGCCCTCGATGACGCCGGAGTAGATGGGGCTGCGGTCCAGGTTCTCCCGGATGATGCGGTGGGTGTCCTCGTTGGTGTAGGTCAGGTAGCAGACGGCGCGGTTCTCCGGCACGTCGCGGGTCTGAAAGCTGAAGGGCAGGGGATCGGGGTCGCCCTCCTGCAGCTCCATTTTGCTGAAGTCCACGCTGCCCCGGTGGATGCGGGGCGGTGTGCCGGTCTTGAACCGCCGCAGGGGCAGCCCCAGCGCGCGCAGGCGGTCTGCCAGGGCGTTGGCCGGGTGCAGGCCGTCGGGGCCGGAGGACTCGATGCACTCGCCCACGATGGTCTGTCCGGTGAGGTAGGTGCCGGTGCAGAGGATCACCGCTTTTGCTCCCAGCACCGCGCCGGTGCGCAGCACCACGGCGCAGACGCGGCCGTGGTCATCGCAGCGGATGTCGGTGACCTCCGCCTGCCGCAGCGTCAGGTGGGGCTGCAGCTCCAGGGTGTGCTTCATCACCTGCTGGTATTTCCGCCGGTCGGCCTGGGCCCGCAGGGACCACACCGCCGGGCCCTTGCCCCGGTTCAGCATCCGGTACTGGATGCAGGCCTTGTCGGCGGCCCGGGCCATCTCGCCGCCCAGGGCGTCCAGCTCCCGCACCAGGTGGCCCTTGCCGGTGCCGCCGATGGCCGGGTTGCAGGGCATGTTGCCCACCGCGTCCAGGCTCACCGTCAGGCAGACGGTCTCCATGCCCATCCGCGCCGCGGCCAGCGCGGCCTCGTCCTCCGGCGCGGGCGTTTCGGCCTCGTCGGGTTCCAGCGTGTCGGACAGGTTCGGCAGTTCGCCGTCATATGCCTGTTCGCGGTCGGGCGCGGCGGTGTTGTCGGTCTGATCAAAGACCGCGCCGGTCTGGATGGTATCCACGGTGCCGGGCTGCTTTTTCGGCAGCGTCCGCAGCAGGAGCACAGCCGTCCCGGCCAGCAGCGCAATGCAGAGCATCACCAGCGCCGCAGACAGCAGATTGCGATGCTTGTTTCTCATATCCGCTCCTTATTTATGATACAGGGCGTGGGACTGGTAGACCGGCTCATAGGTCACGTGCATCCCAAGCTTTTTGAATGTGTTCTCGTCGACGGAGGAGAGGATGACCGAGGAATGGACCTCGCCGCCGCGCAGGCCGGACAGGGCCTCCATCGCCATCTCGGCGGTCGGATTCGTGACGGCGGACATCGAGAGCGCGATGAGCACCTCGTCGGTGTGCAGACGCGGGTTGGAGTTTCCAAGATGCTCCACCTTCAGATGCTGGATCGGCGCGAGGACCATCGGCGCGATGAGGTTCACGCGGTCATGGATGCCGGCGAGCGTCTTGAGGCTGTTGAGCAGAGCCGCGGAGCACGCGCCCATCAGGCCAGACGTTTTGCCCGTCACGATCCGGCCGTCCGGCAGCTCGATGGCTGCGGCGGGCGCGCCGGTCTCCTCGGCTTTTTTACGCGCCGCGGGGACGCAGGGGCGCATGTCGGGCGTGAGGTGCAGATAGTTCATCAGCATCTCCTGCTTGTGCAGCTCGCTCGGCTCGGCGAGTCCCTTTTTCACGTTGCAGGCCGTGGCGAAATAGCGGCGGATGATCTCCTGCTTCGATGCCTCGCGGCAGACTTCGTCATCGATGATGGCGCTGCCGATCATGTTGACGCCCATGTCCGTCGGACTCTTGTACGGGCACTCGCCGTAGATCTGGCGGAACATCGCCTCGAGCACTGGGAAGATCTCCACGTCGCGGTTGTAGTTGACGGTTGTCTCGCCGTAGGCCTCGAGGTGGAACGGGTCGATCATATTGACGTCGGCAAGATCTGCCGTCGCGGCCTCGTAGGCGAGGTTGACCGGGTGCTTGAGCGGGAGACTCCACACCGGGAACGTCTCATATTTGGCATAGCCCGCCTGCACGCCGCGCTTGTGTTCGTGATAGAGCTGGCTGAGGCAGGTGGCCATCTTGCCGGAGCCGGGGCCGGGGGCCGTCACGACGACGACGGGGCGCGTCGTCTCGATGTAGTCGTTCTTGCCGAAGCCGTCGTCCGAGACGATCAGGCCGACGTTCGAGGGATAGTCCTCGATGGGATAGTGCTTGTAGACCTTCACGCCGAGATCCTCCAGCTTATGCTGGAAGAGGTCGGCCGCGTGCTGCCCGGCGTACTGCGTGATGACGACGGAGCCGACGTAGAGGCCGATGCTGCGGAACGCATCGATCAGGCGCATGACGTCCATATCATATGTGATGCCGAGATCACCGCGGCGCTTGTTCTGCTCGATGTGGCCCGCGCAGATTGCGATGACGATCTCCGCCTGCTCCTTCAACTGGAGCAGCATTTTCATCTTTCCATCCGGCTCAAAGCCCGGCAGCACGCGCGAGGCGTGATAGTCGTCAAAGAGCTTGCCGCCGAACTCCAGATAGAGCTTGCCGCCGAAGCGGTCGACCCGCTCGAGAATTTTTTTCGATTGAAGCTGTAAATAAGTTTCGTTGTCAAATCCGATTTTTGTCATGTTGTTCTTCCACCCTGTAGTTCAAAACTTTCTCATAATATATGATAGAGCGAAACAGGAAGAATTGCAACGGGCAAGCGCGGAAAAAATAGAACAAAGATACACGCCCATTTTTGACGGAAATCGACAAGACGGCCCCGGCTTGACTTTGCAGAGGAAAAACAGTATAATCATACCAATATAATGGGTGTTTAGGCCCATATTCAGCACGAAATGTAGGGAACACGAATGAAAAAACAGCAGGCTTACGGAAATGAATCCATCACGTCCCTCAAAGGGGCCGACCGGGTACGCAAGCGCCCGGCGGTCATATTCGGCTCGGACGGCCTGGAGGGCTGCGAGCACGCGGCGTTTGAGATCCTCTCCAACGCCATCGACGAGGCGCGCGAGGGCAACGGCGACACGATCATCGTCACGCAGTTCCTCGACGACTCGCTCGAGGTCGAGGACTGGAATGAAAAGGAACAGAAATACAACTGGGAACTCGTCTTCTGCGAACTCTACGCCGGCGGCAAATACGACAACAACGCGGGCGGCGACTATGAATACTCCCTCGGCCTGAACGGCCTTGGCGCATGCGCCACGCAGTACGCCTCGGAATATTTTGACGCCACCATCCGCCGCGACGGCTTCAAGTATACGCTCCATTTTGAAAAGGGCGAGATCGTCGGCA
>ERZ827156.2657-NODE-2657-length-17740-cov-4.162680_pt1 | contig 17740 bp, 16 predicted proteins | sample MGYA00519919_ERZ827156 | MGnify/ENA primary metagenome ERZ827156 (study PRJEB31778, sample SAMEA3449269) | human gut metagenome | biome: human gut; feature: human-associated habitat; material: faeces | place: United Kingdom | collected 2010/2012 ... | reverse complement strand
CAAACACTCCATATCAAGGTTTTGAAGAGCCTTTCTGTAACAGTCAAAGGATTCCGGATGCTTTTCTTCCATCCACTTTAATGTCTTTTTCGGGCCAAAATAGGGATGATGCATGATATCGAAAAAAATCTCCAGGCTATCGATCAGCACCCAATGCCAGCGAAACAGTCCTTCACAATCCCCTCGTTTTGCACGCTCAAACATTGATTCCATTTCCGGCACCATAAAAGTCCCGGAAGGGGCATACCTGCTTTCCGAGACTTTTAAAATTTTTTGTTTACTCCTCCGCCATTGCGTACTGCACAATCATGGGATCATCATATTCCGCCCACATGGATTTGTTCTCGTCCAACATTTTGAGTTGCTCCATTTCGTTGTCGGTCAATTTAAAATCAAAAATATCCATATTTTGCTTCATGCGTTCCTTATGCACACTCTTAGGAATTACAACAATTCCACGCTGAATGTGCTGCCGAAGAGCAACCTGTGCTGGTGTTTTCCCATGTGCATCTGCAATTTGCTTTACAACGGGATTTTCGAGGACTTCTTTCAAACGGTGCTGGGCAAGCGGTCCCCACGCCTCGTGCTGGATGTTGTACTTCACCATCCACTCGTGCAGATTATACTGCTGCCAAAATAAATGCGTTTCCACTTGATTAACCGCAGGCGCAATCCGATTAAAAGTTGCAATATCTGCCATACGTTCTGCACTAAAATTAGAAACACCGATAGTCCTGATCTTGCCCTCATCATACAAACTTTCCAGTGCATGATATGCTCCATAATAATCCGACAGGCATTGATGAATCAACACAAGATCAAGATAATCCGTTTTCAGCTTTCTCAAAGATTCTTCTACAGACGATACCCACACTCTATTGCATCATAGACACACTGCGCCGTATGCTCTGCCGGAATTTCAAATACTCCGAATCCAATTATGGGCATTTCCACACCATTATTTAATGTTATCATTTTTTCTGTCATCATGAACATTACCTCCTTTTTTCGAAGAGTATAGTCCATGAAGTGGACTTCAAGTCAAGAATTTTTTTTAAATTTTTATTTTTCAGTTGAATTTCTGCCTGCATGTTTGCATGCATACATATTTCTGTCCGCCTCTGCAATCACATTTTTTAACTTTTCATGCTCGCCGATGGCATATCCAACCGCCGCTGAGATCGGTATCTCACAGTCCACCTGTACCGCTGCAAGTGTCTGTTTCCAGGTTTTTATCATCTTTTCCGCAGTTTCGCCGGTTCCTCCCGGAATGAGCGCAAGCATTTCATCTCCACCATACCGGAATGCCATCCCTGCATCTCCTAAAGCAATCCGTATTGACTGTGCCACTTTTACGATCATCTGATCTCCGGCAAAATGTCCGTATGTATCGTTTACATATTTCAAACGGTTAATGTCCCAGTAAACGATGGCAACCTGCTGGTAATCATATGTTCTTTTCTCAATGGTCGCAAGCAGCTTGTTTTTATTGTATAGCCCTGTCATCTCATCCGTCGCTGCCTTCTCTTCCATCTTCATCGCATTTTTCAGTGATTTTCGGATTACCTGATTTACAATGTTGGATACATAGACAAACGACATTGCCATCAGACAGCGCGGCAGCACATAATACAGTGCAAGCGTGACTCCCGGATTTTCATTTACCTGATTCAGTAAAAAAGTTCCATTTTCAACCAGATGATTCATAGAAGTAGTTGTCAGAAGCACCATATTGGCATCGCACACACCATAATAATATCCTGCATAGGTACTGATAATAATGGAAAGCACTGTAAGTACAAACGTATATATGGACAGTTGCTTTGACGTGTACATACCGGCTATGATGATCGGCATCATAATAATAATGATCATATGATAGGTTAAGGACACACTCGCAGCCATGATGATAAGGCTGACCGCCGTAATACTGACATACTTCGTCAGCGGATGCTCCAGTCCAAGATGCAGTAAAATCAAAACATATACAGCTGCAAACAGACATCCTGTAACATACCCTCTTGTAAAAATCGTCTTGTCAACGATAAAAATATCAACACTGTTTAACAGCATCTCAAATGAGTAAACGATAATGCAAAACAGTATAAACCGGAATACATAAATATTTTGCGTCACGTTCTCCTCTTCATCGTTTGGATCTTTACTGAATAACCTGCGTATGGTCATACTCCATTTTTCCACTGACTGCACCTTACCCTTTCGGCTGATACCTGATATCCGACACATGATACACTGTAATAAATGCTTTCGGATCTTCATGATTCATATAATTCATCAATTTCTGATACTCGTTCTTGTCCACGATGGTAATGATCTCGTTTCTTTTCTGCATATTATAAGCACCGATGGATTCATAGATCGTCGCCCCGCTATGAAGATCATTGAGGATAAAATTGCGGAGTTCCTCCTCTTTTTCCGTAATGATACACACACGGCGTTTGATATTATGATCAAAAATAAAATGATCTAAAACGATCCCATTAAAATAGGTTCCCAAAATACTGAGTACCACTGTTTTTTTATCATAAACGAAAGCTGCTGAAAGTGCAACACACATCCCCGATAAGGACATTGCACGCCCAAGATCCATATGCAGATATTTATTCATGATCTTCGCAACGATATCAAGTCCGCCGGAGGATGCATTGCGGTTAAATAAAATACTGAGTCCCACACTGACCACTAAAATATAACACAGCACATCTAACTCCTGGCTGTCCGTCAGTGATCCAAGATTCGGGAAAACCATTTCAAATATCCCTAAAAACACGGGGAGCATAATGCTGGTATAAACGGTCTTTACCCCAAATTCCCTTCCACAGGTAAAAAATCCGATGACCAGAAGCACCACATTTAAAATCATGGTGATTGCCGATAACGGCAGTGGAATAAAATTAGAAAGCACGATTCCAAGACCGGAAATACTGCTGACTGACGCATGGCTTGGCACCAAAAAGAAATACACTGCAGCCGCAATGACTGCCACCGCTGCCGTCAGTATCACGGTTTCTTTCGCAATCTCTATATAGTTCACTTGTTTTTTCATAATATTCCTCGTTTCTGAGCAACTTGCTGCTGAGATATATTCCCATGCGAATTGCTGTTTTTTTCGATTCTACTGATGTTTTCTAAGCTGTCTTCTTTTGGTGAAATACAGGATTTTTTTTCAGCATGACAATTAACGGTATCACCATAATGATCCATGTAACCGGCTCTGTCCAGATGACGCCCCAGTAACCGAAATACCGGACGAATAACGCCGTGAACACGATCTTACATGCCAGTTCCAGAAAGCTGGAAAAGATCGGTGTCTTATAATCTCCGACTCCCTGCATCGTGTTGCGCAGGATCACGATCCACACACAGACCATCTCAAACAACATATCAACCCGCAGATACGTTGTTCCCCAGTATAGAATTTCTGCATTTTGCGTACTCGCTATAAAGCCAACCAGACAGGTAGAAATCGTATATGCCATGATCATGACCATCACCGCCCAGCCACAGCCAAGCATCAGCGCCGCCTTTAAGCCGGAAGTAATCCTGTCATATTTACCAGCGCCATAATTCTGTCCGCTGTAGGTTGCCATGGTCGCTCCCAGCACCGTGACCGGCAGTCCCCATATTTCAAAAACCTTTCGTGCTGCAGTATGTGCCACGATCACGGAAGTTCCAAGTGTATTGATTCCGGTCTGTAAGATCAGTGTACCAAGATTTACAAGACTTGACATCATTCCCATGGAAAGCCCGCCGGACAACATCGTACGCACTTCTGATTTTTCCAGTTTAAAATGTCTGCGTTCCACCTGAAGGATCGGGAAATGTCTTTTGATATGGATCACACAGAGCACCACGGATACCACCTGTGAGATCACAGTTGCCGCTGCGGCTCCGCCAACACCCATGGAAAATACCAGAATACAGACATAGTCCAGAATGACATTTAACACCGCCGCAAGGATCAGAAAAATAAGCGGTGTCATGGAATCTCCGATCGCACGCAATACATTTGCACACATATTATAGGCAAGTGTCACAAACATCCCAAGCACCAGGATGCTGATATAGGTATATGCCATCTCTTTCTGTTCTGCCGGCACATGCATGATGCTAAGGAGTGGACGTAAAAATACAAATACGCCGGTCACCAGTATCGCCGCCGTCACAAATCCTAAAAGAATCGTTCCCGCAACACTCTTTTTTAATTTTTCCGTGTCCCCTGCCCCAAAATATCTTGCCGTCACGACCGAAAAACCAAGCGTTAAACCGTTAAAAAATCCCGTCAGCAGATTATAAAGGATCGAGACGGAACCGACTGCCGCAAGCGCTCCCTCACCAAGGGTACTGCCTACAATCTTTGTGTCAATCAGCCCATAAAAAAGCTGGAACAGATTTCCCAAAAATACCGGGATTGCAAACTGCAGGATCAGTTTGACCGGCTTTCCTTCTGTCAGATTTGCACCATTTCGTTTCATTTCACTTTGTATCCCTTTCTCGTTTTCTGCTCTCAAAATAAATAAAATGATCGATTGCATCTAAAATATCGGAAAAATCTTCCCGCGGTGCAAGATCGATATAGCGTTTTAAGAGTTCCTCTTCCTGATCTTTGTATCTTCCATAAAAAATATCATACAGATTGTGTCCGCGCAAATAGATTTTTATTTCTTCCATATGTGCTTTGATATCAGAAATGCTCTGCATCTCAAATCCAAGCACCTCCGTCAGATGTTTCCCGCTGCTAAGGCGGTGTAAATACTCCTTCCATTTTTCAAACAGCGTCTCATAAAATGTCTCCTCAGATTCGACCACACCAAGTTCGGTCATCACTTTGGGGTTGAAAAAATAGTTTTCAAATGAGTAGTATTTTAAAATCAGGACATTTTCCGGCCGGACCTTTGGCAGAGTGTCAACATCCTCCAAATTCCGCTGCTCATAGTAACGGCAGAGCTGCCGCCCTAATTCCATACGGTCTTTTCCATCCCCGTCGCGTATCATCAGAAACTGATCCCGCAGGTAGATCTGGTTCATATATTTCAGGTTTGCGTAAGTCTTGATGTTGGTACAGCTGTTTGTCGTGATGATCGCAATTCTTGAGAGTTTTCCACTCTCATCGTAAGTCTCCGAATAATATTTCCGGATCAGAAGCGGCAGGCGGCTCTTGTCCTGTTTCCCCTCCACAATAAATACAAAGTTCACATTCATCAGATCACTTGCTGTGTAACCGAGATCTTCAAGGATCGCACTCACATCCGTCTTTTCACACATCTTCGAATATCCTTCGCCGTCTAAAACAATCTGTCTGATCTGCCTGCTGTTAAAGTTCGCCAATAGATTTGGCGAGTGCGTGGAAAAGATCACCTGGTTCTTTCTGGACAGGCGGTATAAAATCTCCCCGGAAACTTTCTGTAATTTCGGATGCAGAAATATCTCCGGATCCTCGATCATAAGAATGCTCGGGATCCGACTTTCCGTTCCCGTATATGTTTCAAGCAGCGACAACATGTAAATACTGCGCATGCCTTTTCCCATCTTTGCCACCGGTCTGGTCAGGTTCTGCGCCGGATTGTGGATCTCGGTCGTAACTTTTAACATCCGCTCCACATCCCGGTTCATCGAATATAAAATCTCATCCTGTCCGCCGTTCTTTTTATAATTCTGATTTACTTTTCTCGCAAACTCGTCCAGATTTAACTGGTATAACTTGTAGTCCAAAAGTTTCGCTGTCTCAAATGCATCCAGCTCTGCCGGTGTTTTCTTCTCGATCAGACCGATACACGAAAAGCAGTGCCCGCATTTTTTTGCCTGATTGAACATACAGGTGTCCGCACGCATCCGTTTTAACAGTTCATCCTCCTGCAGCATTAAAAGGTCGCCCTGCAGCTGGTTTAGATCACGCTCCGCATCCAGATAGTAGATCTTCGGAAACACCTGTGGGATACAGGAATTATTTTTGTGCTCCCCATCCTGATAGCGCACCCAGCCATCCCGGTGTGCGATAAAGGTAAACTGCAGTACACCGCCTGACTCTCCTTCGTTCACGGAAAATGATGGCAGCTTTTTACAGAAATCCTCAAGCCACGTCTCATATCTTTTATACTGGCTGACTATGCCGTTCTGATGCAGCCATTTTAAATCTTCAATGGAAAATTCTAATGACAGATCCATCTCAATGTTGGCACAGTCACCGTCAAAATCTTCCGCAGAAATATGATAATCTCCAAAAGCCGCACGGATCGCCTCTAAGATCGTTGTCTTTCCTGTATTGTTCTGTCCTACCAGAATCAATGCATTTTCGATGCTGTCGATTTTCATCTCGTGGATCGCTTTAAAATTTTTTATATGGATACCGGTCAGCTTCATATGCTTCCTCCCACATTATTTTCATTCATATCATGTGCAAAATCGTCACATGATCCAATTCGCCGTTTGCTTACGCCCATGATACCTTTTATTCTAACACTGAAATCCTGATCCGTCATCAGCCTTTACAGGAATCTGTTTTATCAGAAATATTTAAAAATACATCACAAAATATAAGTTCTTCTTTACAAAGCCTTATCAGTATGCTATAACAAAACTTGTCAAAACTAATATTTCATATTAGCAGAGTAGAACTCTGTGCGTTAAGTGCCATGTGAACAGGGAGTTGTCACACGGACGAAAAACAAAGGCGCTGCTTTTGTTTGCGGTACAGAATTCGCATCCCGCTGCTGCATAAAGGTATTTATGTCTCCTCTATGTGGTTTTAGGAAACTGCTAAGGAAGGAGGCTTTTTTTATGAAAAAATTAAAGGAACTGTATCAACAATCACTTCAGGAACTGTGCCACACAAAGACGGTCGTGCTCTGCGGACTCTTAGCTGCACTCGCCATCGTCTTAAGTATGGTCGCAAGCATCCAGCTCGGTCCTTACATCAAGATCGGCTTTTCCGGGCTGCCAAACCGCATCGTTGAATTTTTATTCGGTCCGGCGGTCGGATGCCTGTTCGGCGGTGCGCTCGATCTTTTAAAGTATGTCTTAAAGCCGGATGGTCCGTTTTTCTTTGGATTCACCTTTAATGCCATGCTTTCCGGTCTGATTTACGGCACCCTGCTCTACCGCCGTCCGGTCTCAATCAAGCGTATCGTGATCGCCGAGTTTTTTGTAAAGCTGGTCATCAACTGCGGTCTGAATACGCTCTGGATCTCCATGCTTTACGGAAAAGGCTTTATTGCACTGCTTGGTCCGCGTGTCATCAAAAACGTGATCATGCTGCCAATTGACAGCTTTATCCTGTTCTTTGCACTGACTTATGCGAAAAAGATTGCGGCGCAGTTTGGATTTTTCACAGTAAAATCAGGTGCGAAGGAACGTGCCTGATGGGTAAAATCTGATAGTGGATTCTTTTTAGAATTGCAAGTCAAAGTTCAGAATCATAGATTGTATCCTGCGCAGGCATAGCTATAATCGTAAACAAAATGCAGAGATGTGTATCCGTAAATGAATATACATCTCTGCATTATTTTTTCTTTATTGAAACTGCTTAAACGCCTCTCTCTGGCAGTAATCATATCAGAAAGCCGATGTAATTGTAATGATTACATTTAATATTTCTCGCCATAATGCCATTTCATTGATTTTTGATCCATAAGCAGTACGATCAGCTTTCCACCCTGCACAATGGCATTCTGCCCCGACAAAAATCTCATTTTCACACTACCACATTTTTCGAAGTCCTTTCGGATAGTGGTTTTTCATGATTCCACCCGCCAGTTTTCCCCAGCCGCTGCTAAATCCGTCTGCCATGATCAGATACCATCCCTTTTCTCCCTCATAAGAAAAAGTTCCGCCATTTAAATAACCACGAATCACCTCTCCGTCCGAAGCCAGATCTGCCGTATAGCGCACCTGTTCTTTTTTTAGTGCCAGTGCAAGCGCATGTGACGGCTCCATGCGGTTCTTTTTTACCGTTCCAAGATGCAGTCCCGGTCGCAGGACTTTAAGACCTTTTACAGAAGGCATACCTTTCGGTGCAAGGTAAAGCTGATCTCCAAATTTCAGATATGTACCATTTTTCTCCAGTCCGGCTAATGTCTGTGGATCGAATGTATCTTTCGCAAAATCCAGAAATTCCACGATTCCTTTGCCCGGTACTTTCAGATCTTTTGCAGGGATTCCTTTTTCTTCCCCATTCCGGCAATAACCCTGTCTTAGTGTTCCCTCTTTTTCAAGGACAGCCAGATAGTGGCCCTCTCCTTTCAGATGCTGTGGCCAGAGACGGATCGTCTGTGCAATCTCAGGCAATACCTGTCCCATTTTTTCCCCGAAATAAGCCCATTCCGGTACTCCTGCCGACATACCCTCTGCCTTTTTCACTTCCACAATATGAAACTCCGGGTGACGCAGCAAAAAGCGTGTCATACTGCCCTCATTCTCCGCAGGCGCAAAGGTACAGGTCGAATACACGATCCTGCCGCCCGGTGCAAGCATTGAAGCCGCACAGTCTAAAATTCCATCCTGCCTTTCGGCACAAAGGCGGACATTCTCAGGGTTCCACTCTTCACATGCCGCCTCATTTTTGCGGAACATGCCTTCCCCGGAACACGGCGCATCCACCAGAATACGGGTAAAATAATCCTCGAACACCTCCGCTAAACGCTGCGGCGACTCGTTCGTGACCATTGCATTTGCAATCCCCATCCGCTCCACGTTCTCCGATAAAATCTTCGCGCGTGCCGGATGGATTTCATTGCAGATGAGAAGTCCCTGCTCCTTCCACTTCCCGGATGTGTACATTTCATGCATTCTTGCCGCGATCTGTGTGCTTTTTCCGCCAGGAGCCGCGCACAAATCTAAGATCCGTTCCTGACAGTCTGCCGCTTCTTTTTGCACCACATCATAATCTTCCATCAGATAGGAAACCGGCGCCATGGCACTCGGCTCCTGGATATAATACACGCCCGCCTCATGAAGCGGATGCTTGCCCGGAGTGTCATCTTTTTCATAGTAAAATCCATCTTTCGCCCAGGCTATCGGCTGCAGGGAAAAAGGTACTTTTTCCTTCATCTGCGCAGTATCTCCCTTGATACTATTTAACCGTAATGCCTGATATTTATCCTTGTCATAACTTTCTAAAAATGCCGGATATTCATTTCCGAGCATTGATTCCATTCTGTTTAAAAACGCTTGTGGAAGCATTTTAATCCTCCTTGTTTTGCGGAGCAAAATGCGACTGCCCTTGCAGGAGCAGAGGATTTCCCTCCTTGTTTTGCGGAGCAAAATGTCTGCTATGCTACTTTTGCATAGCATGTGCCTCTTGCAGAAGCAGAGGATTTTCCTCCTTGTTTTGCTTTTCCGTTTCTTTCTGCTGTAAATAAAAAACCGCCTTTTGTGCTTCTATTTCTTCACGCAGTTCTTCTTCCGTAGGCAGATATAATTTATATTTGCTGGCAAATAGCTGTTCATTTCCATGCAATATAGAATACCTTGCAATATCCTCATCTGTTTCCGAACACAAAACAATGCCTAACGTAGGGTTGTCATCCGGTGACTTTTTTAATTCATCATACATGCGAATGTACATATCCATCTGCCCTACATCCTGATGGGTAATTCTGGTTGTTTTCAGATCAATCAATACAAAACATTTTAAAATATAATTATAGAACACCAAATCTATAAAATAATCCTGTTTCTCAGTGTGAATATGCTGTTGTCTTGCAACAAACGCATAGCCTTTTCCCATTTCCATAAGAAATTTCTGCAAATTTGAGATAATGCTCGATTCTAATTTTGTCTCATTAAAAGAAGCGTCCAATGTCAATCCTAAGAATTCTACCACAACTGGATTTTTTATAAATTCTAACTTGTCCTGCTGATACTCAAACGTCTTTTCCTGCATCTCATGCTCTACAGCATCTTTATCTTTCGACTGCAGTAATCTGTAATAATATTGTGTATCTATATTCCGCTGTAAAGTACGCACACTCCAGGTTTGCTCATATGCTTCTTTTTCATACCAATTTCGAGCCGTGCTATCCTTTACCTGCAATAATGTTCTGTAATGAGACCATGATAATCGTATAGAAGATTTTCCACACGGTGTGTGGAAAATGTCTGGAAAGTATTTATAAAAGCTATAAAAACTATATAGGTTCGTTTTTGTAAATCCTTTTCCGTACTTTTCTGTAAGCTCTTTTGACAGCTTTTTTATTATATTAGCTCCATACTCCGCACGATCCTCACCGAGCAGTTCTTCCTCTGCGATCCGATACCCGATCAGCCAGTTTCTCTGTGACAAAATTGTATTAACCGCACGATAGGCTTCTTTCTGTGAAACTTCTATGATATTTTGAACATCATTTAAAATATTTTCCGTTTTTTGAAATTTGTTCATAATATCATTATTTTCAATTTTCAATGCATCATTCATCTGCCAGTCTCCTTTCCGGGAGATAATATCTGCCCTATTTGTAAAACCTGTATCAAAAATATTATCTATGCTTCCGTCATCTAGCACTCTATCACAATTTTTCTGCTATTTTTCAAATAATACTATCTTCTTCAAATTATCCCTGATCTTTACCAACTACCATTTCCACACATGCTTTCATCTTACCATATTCCTTCCATATTTACACCACTTTTCTAAATCTACCTGCCTCTTCTGCCTTTTCTGCTTCAACACCTAATTTACGCCATTTAAAAAGGATCCAGCATAGCCAGACCCTTTTTACCAATTACAAGTATTCTTTTCCCTGCATATCATCTGCTTCCATTTTCCGCAGCTAAATGACCTACGGGAACTGTTCATTTTTTTCTACAAACCTTACAAATCCACTTCATCAGTCACAAATCGCTATATGGTATTTCACCTTGCGGAAAATCTTCCACACCAGAATTATCGGCATAGCCAAAACAAGATAAGCCGTGGACAAAAGTCCTGCGGCACCACCAACGATCATCATAACCCAAATAAGAATCTGCATTTTTTCTACCTCTCATAAAATAATATTTTTATTTTTTATTTCATGAGAGCTAAAATGCCATTCTTTTTTCCGTCCGCCCTCCTCACAAACTTCACTAAGAGCAGTCCACGCGGCACGATCTCATCAGCCCTGCGGTACCAGATGCTCCAAAACTGCAAAATCAGCGCTGGGAGTATGACAAGCAGAATCCTTATTGTAACGCCTGCCATTCTGCGCCAGTTTACGGATGCAAACTCTTTTGCCCTCCCACTCTCTAATGTTTCGCTGCGTCCTCTGGCTGTCTCTAACAGTGCATCATACGTTTTTGCCAGCCGCTCGCCTGAGAGCATTGTCTGACCGGATGCCTTTTCTGTAGATTTCATTCGTAAAACATCCGACTGACTGCCAGCACAGGTCGTAAGCAGGATCATCCATGCGAATAATAATGGAAATATTCTTTTATAGTAAGTTGGTAAATTTACCAATTTCCTTCGCTTTTTTGTAGATCTCATCACAGTTCATCTCCAGATAGATTTCTAATCCTGCTACTTCCTTATCGGAAAATCCATGATTCTTTGTGATTTTTCCCGGCGGAAGCATGCCCTCTGCAATATCACTTCCACGTTCAAATCGAACCGAAACTCTTTTTTTCCCATCAATTTTTAAAAAGCCGGACTGTGTAAATTTTACTTCTTCCTGTTTATTCATGAAAATCCGCCTTTCTGACTGCTTCTGCCACCTCATCCGGAATGTGCTCTGCCATATGCACCTTCTTTTCCGGTTCACGTTTTGCCTGATATGTTTCTAACATTTCCCCACGTTTGCGTGTGATCTCTTTTTCTAACTCCCTCGCCGAGATCAGTCCGCATCCGGCTCCCCGGATAATGATCTGCTCTAATCCATCCGATGTTGCAACCGTTACACGGTACTTTCTGCCATTTTCATGTGCAAACTTCTCAATGTACTGATCCGCAGTCTCTGCCTCCCGCGTGTAAACCACATGAATATTATGGTAATCATACATTTCCGTCTTGTGTCCCTGTACGCGGTATGCATCAAACACCACGATCAGTTCACATCCACGCATTCCCTGATAATCACATAAAATATCGAGAAGCCTTCCACGCGCTCCATCCACATTGTCACGGGCAAGCTCGTTTAACTCATCCCATGCAAATATCACATTGTAACCGTCCACGAGCAGATATTCTTTGTCCGACAATGGCGGTGTGTAAGTCCGTGTTACCGGCGATATATTCGTGCTGCTTCCGCCTGACCGTTTCCAGACATTGCGCCCCGGAGCAGATTTTTCCCGTTTATTAGCATTGTATGTCTGATTTAAGATTCTGTCAATCTCATCCGTGCCGATCCATTCTTCTTCTCTGCTCTGCTGCTGCATGTAAACCTGCTTTGGCTGCCATTCCTCTGCTTCTTTTTCCGGCTTTAGCACACTTTCCAAATGCATATAGTCCATAACCTGATCCCATGGGACAACAAATCCTGCTCCATGGGCACAGAATACAGACCCGGTCGGATTTGCCAGATCACGCTCTGAATCATAACCAAGCGCCTCAACAACCTCCTCTGTATTATGGCATGGCAGATAACCGTGCAGCGTACAGGTAAGGCTTCCATGTCCCTTGGTATATGCCATAACATCTTTTGCATAATCACGTATCGATGCAACCGGAACGATCCCTGTGAGTACTGCCATCTCCCCGTTCCGGTCCGGAGCATCAAATTTACCTGACATTCCTTCGATGTCATTCATGGCACGTCCAATACATTCATTCGGTATCTCCAGCCGGAAATCATACCATGGCTCTAACAGCACAGACTGCGCCTGCTTTAATCCCTGTCTGAGCGCGCGGTAAGTCGCCTGCCTGAAGTCGCCACCCTCCGTATGTTTTAAATGTGCACGTCCGGCAACCAGCGTAACCTTCATATCCGTGACCGGCGACCCCGTCAGCACACCGACATGTTCTTTTTCCTCTAAATGTGTGAGCACCAGTCTCTGCCAGTTTCTTGCTAACATATCCTCGCTGACATCTGCCGCAAAGGTAAGTCCGCTTCCGGTCTCTCCCGGCTCTAATAAAAGATGAACCTCCGCATAATGGCGCAGCGGCTCAAAATGTCCCACTCCCTCCACGGTATCTGCGATCGTCTCGCGGTAGAGAATCTTTCCGGTGCCAAATTCCACCTCCACACCAAATCGATCTAAGATCAGTGCTTTTAAGATTTCGATCTGCACCTCCCCCATAATCTGTATCTTGATCTCCTGCAGTTCTTCATTCCAGACAATATGAAGTTCCGGTTCTTCTTCCTCTAACATCGCAAGTTTCGGCATCATCGCCTGTGGCTGCACACCGTCAGGCAAAATCAGTTCATAGGTCAGCACCGGCTCTAAGATCGGCAGTTCGGACTCCTCCTGGCTTCCCAATCCCTCACCCGGATAGGTGTAGGATAATCCGGTCACGGCACAGATGGTTCCCGCTTCCACCTCATCTTTTGTCTCATATTTTTCACCGGAATAGATACGGATCTGGTTTACCTTTTCCTCCCAGATATCCTCTGCTTTATTCTGCTTATGTCCTGACAGCAGATTTCTCGCCTTCAGCACACCGCCTGTAACTTTTAAATGTGTAAGACGGCTGCCCTGCGCATCACGTGTGATCTTAAATACGGTGGCACCAAACTCTCCCGGATACTCCGGCATTTTCGTATATTCGGAAAGTGCCAACAGCAGCTCCTCGATCCCTTCCATTTTCAGTGCAGAACCGAAGAAACATGGAAATAATTCCCTTTTCTGTATCATTTCACGGACAGATTCCTCTTTAATACTGCCGCCTTCTAAATATGCTTCTAACACTTTTTCATTGCAGACCGCCACATTTTCATAAAAATCCATATCACGATAAGTTCCGTCTTCATTTTTTGAAAAATCCACACAGGCACTGCTCAATGTATCCTTGATCTGATCTGATAATTTTTCGTGATCCGTCCCCAGCTGATCCATCTTATTGACAAAAATAAATGTCGGAATATCATAGCGCGCCAGAAGACGCCAGAGAGTCCTCGTATGTCCCTGCACACCATCTGCACCGCTTATGATCAGCACAGCATAGTCAAGCACCTGCAAGGTACGCTCCATTTCCGCAGAAAAATCCACATGTCCCGGTGTATCTAACAGTGTAAATTCGCATCCTCCATACGAAAAAACTGCCTGTTTGGAAAAAATTGTGATTCCACGGTTTCTCTCCATTTCATTGGTATCTAAAAACGCATCTTTATTGTCCACACGTCCGGCTTTCCGGATGCTGCCGCTTTTATATAATAACGCTTCCGACAATGTTGTCTTTCCTGCATCAACATGTGCTAACATTGCAATATTTATATGAGTCTGTGTCATAAAACAATCCCTCTTGCTTTCTTTCACCTGCACTCATGATAACACAAAATTTGCATTAATGCCTTGCTTTTTTCTCTTCTCCCGGTATTGTTTTATGACACAAAAATAACTCAACGGATATCTCTCCCTCAAAGCCTTCCTCCATTGCTTCTAACTGGCATACCCTGTTTTTGTATCCCATGGGTCCGGTCTGCGTGTCCGGACGCATCGCGAAAAATAATGCCGAAGATTGATGCTTTGGTGCGCGTTTCAGATATTCCGTCGTGTAAAACTGCATCTGATAATCCCTGTCGCACTCATATTCGATCATGGGCAGGACACAGCCTTTGGGACATATCTGCGGCAGAAGTTCCATAAATTCCTGCTTCATCTGTGCAATCTGTTCTTTGCTGAAATGTTCCAGATAGCGTTTATCTTCAAAACGTGTCTCTGCCTCTTTCCAGACATCATGGAAACGGATGCCATGAATATAAACACTGCTTTCTGCCTCTCCGGTCAGATGGAGCACTTTGGGTTTTGCATATTCCCCGGTCTTTAAGCGGAATCTTTTTTGTACCAGAACAGAACGGTGCTGTTCCGACAGCGTAACCGTAACATCCTCATTTCCCATATTCCAAAATGCTTCTTCGGATAATTCCTGCCCGTCTTTTCCCGTCAATTCATAGCAAGTGATAAACAGCCTGTCAAGCTCCACCTGTTCTAACTCCCCTAACTCCGCTCCCTGTCCAAGCATATATAAAAACTGTATCTGTTCCTCTATATTATATCGCTCGCCAAGACAGGTGCCTGTTGCTGAAGCGGCCTCAAAACAGCAGCCACCGCTTACAATTTTTTCGATCCACACCTGGTCTGCTTCTTCCAGATTCTGCTTTAACTCTGCCCGGTTTGTCTTCGCTTCTTTGTATGTTCTGTTTCTGTGTTCATATTCCTGTTCCGACATGGCTGAAATTCCCCACAGATAAAATGTATCCTCTTTTTGGGCAATCATGGGAAGCACTGTATAATGTTCTCCCTCGCCATATGACAGATTCAGTATTTTTTGTTTCGTTACAGTTGGAAAAAGGGTTCTTAAATTTTGTGTATTCATAATATCTCCGTTCCTCCTAAATATGAAAAATATCGATCAGAAATACCATCGCCAATCCATAATAAGTGATCACTGCAACCAGATCATTCACCGTCGTGATCAGCGGACCGGATGCAACTGCCGGATCAATATGGATCTTGTGGAAGAACATCGGGATGATCGTACCTACAAAACCAGAGATTACCATCGCAACGACCAGAGAAATCCCAACACATCCGGAGATCAGGAATGCTGACATCCAGGCATATTTTTTGAACAGGTGGATGTAAATGCCAAGAAATACAAGTGCCATAACGCCAAGACTCGCTCCGTTTAAAAAGCCGATCTTCATTTCTTTTCCGAGAAGAGCCAGTTTTTTTCTGGTATCCAAATCCTCGTCCACAAGTACACGGATCGTTACTGCAAGCGACTGCGTACCAACATTTCCTGCCATATCAAGCACCAGCGACTGAAAGCAGATCACGATCGGCAAAACTGCAACCACAGATTCAAATATTCCGACAACAGAGGACACTGCCATCCCAAGGAACAACAGTATGATCAGCCATGGCAGTCTCTTTTTCATACTCACGATCGTCGGTTCCTTTAAATCCTCCTCGGAGGTCAGACCTGCAAGTTTTGCATAGTCATCTCCCATCGCATCATCTACTAACTCCACGATATCTGTTGCAGTCAGAATACCGGCTATCTTTCCATCCTGTGTCAGTACCGGGATGGAATCCTCCTCATAATCTGCTATCTTTTCCACACATTCACTGATATTTTCATGTTCATACACATACGGATAGGAACTGCTGACGATCTCCTGCAGAGGTGTATTTTCTCTCGCGATGATCAGGTCTTTCAGATCGATCGCACCGGCAAATTTTTCCTCTGTATCGGTAACATAAATCGTTGAAATATTATCATGTTCCCCCGCCTGGCGGACCAGTTCGCTCATCGCTTCCCGGACGGACAGCTCCTCTGAAATACAGACAAAGTTGTTCGTCATGCAGCTTCCAATCTCATCCTCCTCATAGGAGAGCAGTTTCTGCACATCTTTCTGTGCGTCCGCATCCAGATGGCTCACGATCTCATTTTTCTTTGACTCGGACAGATCATCTAACACGTCAAGTGCATCATCTGCATCCATGTAGGAAATTACTTTTGCTGCCTGCTCTAAAGACAGTTCCTCCAAGTACATTTCCGCATCATCAAAATAGGAAAATATCTCTGCGATCCTTTCAGAGCCGAGCACACGGTAGAGATGCTTCCGCTCAGTCTCCGTCAGAAATGTGATTGCCTCCGCGATATCTTTCTCATGATAATCTGACAGCAGATTCCGTAATTTCTGCTCATCTTTTGTAACACGGATGATCTTTATCAGTTCTTTTACATAGTCTTTTTTCGGGATTAATACTTTTCTCATTGTGACCTCCTTTTCGCCTGAAATGGGCATAAAAATACATCGCTTCATTGTGATTGCAAGGATCCTCTGATGCGATGTATAAAAAGGTGCACAACAATATAGAATATGGCGGTCAGACTTTCACAGACAGCCACATTCTTTTTTTACATCTTCGTACATCGCATATTTTACTTCGTCCTACACTATCGCAACTGTCCATGAAAATTCACCTCCATTAAAATTTGAATTTTGATATGTCTGAAAATGACGTGGTCATTGTAGCAGAAATGAATGAGAAACGCAACCCCTATTCTTTATAGATATTTCCCCGTAACACTCTCCTCATTCGCTGCAATCTGCTCCGGTGTCCCGCAGGCGACCACTCTGCCGCCCTCCTCTCCGCCGCCGGGGCCCATATCAATGATATAATCTGCATTTCGGATCACATCCAGATCATGTTCGATCACAATCACCGTTGCCCCATGATCCACCAGTGTCTGAAAGACATGAAGCAGTGTCTGAACATCCAGCGGATGCAGCCCTATGGTCGGTTCATCAAAGACAAATACCGTATCTGACTGGCCTTTTCCCATCTCTCTGGCCAGTTTCAACCGCTGTGCTTCACCGCCGGAAAGACTCGGCGTCTCCTCTCCAAGGGTCAGATATCCAAGGCCAAGGTTTTCAAGGACTACCAGCCGCTGATGAACTGTTTTCATATCCTCTGCTGCCAACAGTGCCCCTTTGACATCCATGGACATCATCTGCGGGAGAGAATATTTTTCTCCCTTTTTATTCTACCGTAAGGATCTGTTTCCATACTTCCATCAGCCGTTCAAAGGAACAGGCTGCATTTGCCGGACTTGTAGAGGGAAGTCCGGTGATCTCTTGTC
>ERZ827156.2655-NODE-2655-length-17762-cov-4.022195_pt1 | contig 17762 bp, 21 predicted proteins | sample MGYA00519919_ERZ827156 | MGnify/ENA primary metagenome ERZ827156 (study PRJEB31778, sample SAMEA3449269) | human gut metagenome | biome: human gut; feature: human-associated habitat; material: faeces | place: United Kingdom | collected 2010/2012 ... | reverse complement strand
AGAAGGCTGCTGCGGAGGCTGCTGAGGCTGCCGCTGCTCCCGCTGAGGGTGAGGCCGCTCCGACGGAGGAGGGTTGGGAGCAGCCCGCCGTTGAGTCCCAGTGGTAAATGAGTCGTCGTCCACAACAAAGGTGTTGTGTTTGTTAGAGATTCTTTCGCATGGAGAGCGAAGTGATTGTGCAGCTGGTGAACCGCGTGTGCGATCATGAGGGAGCGAACGAGGAGAGGAGGCTGCTCCAGCAGGTGATGCTGAAGTGCGATGTGGATTCAACGCAGTGGCTTTGGGACGGTCTCATGCCCGTTGAGGAATGTGCGTTTTCCGTGTTTCTTTCACTGTAGACAGCGTCAGTGCCGATTCTGCCGGCGCCGCAGTGAACGCAAATGTGGACATTCCCGAAGACGCATTATCGTTCTTCTGTCCAAAGGCGAGCGTGGGGCATGTGGAAAGACGGATGAGGCGTAGAACGTGCTGCAAGCGATTTCCGTCCCGAAACGCCTTCCAGCGCAGTCCGTGTTGAAAATGAAAAGAGCTCCCGCACCGATCGTGCCGAACCCGTCCGAGAAGCGTTTCCCGCCAAATCTCCGCTACACTCCTCCGAAGCGTGCTCGTGAAGAGAGTCGTACGTATGAGGAGAGGGAGGTGAGAAGTCCTTATGAGGAGAGGGAGGTGAGAAGTCCTTATGAGGAGAAGGACATGCGGCGCCCCTATGAGAAGGAATCAAATCACGATTATGAGGAGGACGACATGGAAGTGGAGAAGCCTGCAAGGACTGGCTTCACCTCGGCGAAGAGCCAGTACATCATCGACCAGCAGAAGAAGCACGGGAAGAACTACAACCCCTCGCAGGACCCGTACGTGCCTCTCGCGCTCTCCACCGTAGCAATCTGCGGGGCAAGTCCCTTGGCGGGAAGAGGCGTTTCACTCCGCCGAGTGCGTCGGACGGCTCCATGGACGCGGTGGCGAAGAGCGTGTTCCGCGGCGCGAGCAAGGACAAGGAGAAGGGGAGCACGTGCGGGAGCAGCCTGGAGGAGCTGGGCATCGCGGTGGAGGACCTGCCGGAGAAGCTGCGGTCGCTGGAGGAGAAGTACATCGTGAACATCCTGAACGAGATCATCTACAGCGGGAAGCAGGTGACTTGGGACGACATCGGTGGGTGCCGCGGGCGGGGCTGACGCGCAGCGGGGCTGGCCTACGCGAAGAAGTGCATCATGGAGGCGATCATCTGGCCCATGCAGCGGCCCGACCTGTTCACCGGCCTGCGCACCGTGCCGAAGGGTGGGCGTGCGGCGTGCGCGTGAGGGCTAGGCCTGCTGCTGTTCGGGCCGCCGGGCACGGGCAAGACGCTGCTGGGCAAGGCGATCGCGAACACGTGTCACTGCACCTTTTTCAGCATCAGCGCGTCATCGCTCACCAGCAAGTGGGTGCGGGCGGCCGGCGCGTGTGAGCGTAGATGGGCGAGGGCGAGAAGATGGTGCGGGCGCTGTTTGGCGTGGCGGAGTTCAAGGCGGTGGGCGTGGCGCGCGTGTTTGAGGCGTAGCCCTCCGTGATCTTCATCGACGAGATCGACTCGCTGCTCTCCATGCGAAAGTAGCGAAAACGGGGGGCCCCAAGCGTAGCGAGAACGACATGGAGGGCACGCGGCGCATCAAGACGGAGTTCCTGGTGCAGCTGGACGGCATCACGGCATCGGGCGACGCGGGGCACATCCTGGTGATCGGCGCCACCAACCGCCCGCAGGACCTGGACGAGGCGGCGCGGCGGCGGTTCGTGAAGCGGCTGTACATCCCGCTGCCGGACGAGGAGACGCGGCGCGCGCTGCTGCGCATCCTGCTGCGCAAGAACGAGAATAAGATCAGCGACGAGGAGGTGGAGGAGCTGACGCGGCGCAGCGCGGGCTACTCGTGCGCGGACCTGCACAACCTGTGTCGCGAGGCGGCCATGGGTCCAATTCGCGACGTGAGCGTGAATGGGAGCATCTCGAACATGAGCGTGGGGCGAGGGGGGGTGAGTGAGGCGTAGAAGGAGCACCTGCGGCCCATCGAGATGAAGGACTTCGAGTATGCCTTCTATCAGGTGCGCGCCAGCGTAAGTGGCGACGATTTGGAGGGGTACGTGGCGTGGAACGAGAAGTACGGCAGCATGGGTACGGTCATGTAGTTTCTCTTGGACGCTTCCAAAGGGTTGTTTGTTTGGTGTCTTCTGTTTGAGGTGGATTGCTTTGAATCTTCTGCTAATATTGGATTGATGAAATATGTATTCAAAAAAAACAATAGAAACACACTAAAAGCACGCAATTACTCTTCATTCGCTCATCTTCTTCTTCGCTTCCTCCATCTCCTTCTGATGGCGTCTCTGGAGACGTCTCTCTCTGGAAATGCGCTCGTTTTCCTTCTGACGCTCCTCATATCGCTCTCTCCGCTCCGGTGTCCCAAAATCCGTGTACATGATCACACCTATTCGCTCAGGTGAAACAGAGGGGAATCACCTCCCAGCACCAATGCCGGAGTGACGAGAGCCAGCGCGTACTTCAGTCGGTATGTCAGTGTCGTGCTGCCGGGCATTGCAAGAACAGAATGGTCAAGAAAAGGAGTTGTGAAGTGACACCAGCCGAATTGGGCTTGTTTTCCGTCATACTTGGGAAATTGCCGAACAATTTCTGGGAGTCGCTTTCTTCCCTGCTCATAAAATGGAATCAGAACTGAAGCAACGTGTTGACGAATATGTCCAAGCCAATTCTGTGAAGGTGGCGCCCACAACGCAGAAGAAGGAGCCTGCCAAGGCTCCCAAGACCCCCAAGAAGGCCGAAAAGCAGCCGAAGGAGGCGAAGGAGAACGCTCCCAAGGAGATCGTGGAAGCTCCCAAGGACGCTCCCAGTGAGAAGAAGGAGGTGGTAGGGCATTTCGGACGTGATCGTCATCCATATAGGACCAGAAGATCAATCCCTGGACGGTCGAAGCGGGAGAGGGCGGCGTTGACTATGACAAGCTGATCAACTCCTTCGGTATGAACCACATTACGCCTGTACGTTGCTGCGGAACGACGTTGATGCGTGTAGGAGCTGCTGGAGCGCTTTGAGCGCCTGACGGGCCACAAGATGCACAGATGGTTGCGCCGTGGCATGTTCTTCTGCCACAGGTAAGCGTGGAGTGCGGGCATGACGGACAGAGACCTCAACTTGATTCTCGACGCCTACGAGAAGGGAGAGAAGTTCTACCTGTACACGGGAAGGTAGCCCCTCCTGCTCTCTGTAAGGGATAGAGGCCCGTCCTCTGGCAGCCTCCATCTCGGCCATCTGATTCCCTTCTACTTCACCAAGTGGCTGCAGGACGTGTTCGACTGCCCGCTGGTGATCCAGCTCACAGACGACGAGAAGTTCCTGTGGAAGCCCCTGTCGCTGGATGAGTGCATCCGCATGGGCCGCGAGAACACGAAGGACATCATCGCTTGCGGCTTCGACCCCAAGAAGGTGGCGTCATCCACATGACCTGAGGCCTAGACGTTCATCTTCAGCGACATGAGCTACATGGGCGAACTGTACCGTAACGTGGTCCGCATCCAGAAGTGCATCACCGTCAACACCGTGGTCGCCCGCCGCGCGGCTGACGCCTAGGCGCGCGCCATCTTCGGCTTCAGCGAGACCTCCAGCATCGGGCAGCAGGCGTTCCCGGCCATCCAGGCGTCGCCGGCGTTCTCCTCGTCGTTCCCGAAGGTGCTGGGCCAGAAGAAGATGCGTTGTCTGATTCCCTGCGCCGTGGACCAGGACCCGTACTTCCGCATGACGCGCGACATCGCCGGGCGGCTGAACGAGCACAAGCCGGCGATCATGTGCAGCAAGTTCATCCCCGCGCTGGTGGGCCTGAACACGAAGATGAGCGCCTCAAGCACCAACACGTGCATTTACGTGACGGACACGCCCAACCAGATCAAGAACAAGGTGCCGTTGCGGGGTCGCCGTCAGGCATAGATCAACCGGCACGCGTACAGCGGCGGCCGCGAGACGGAGGAGGAGCAGCGCGCGCTGGGCGCGGACCTGTCGAAGGACATTCCGTACCAGTACCTGGAGTACTTTTTGGAGGACGACGAGGAGCTGAAGCGCATCCGCGAGGAGTACGGCTCCGGCCGCATGCTCACGGGCGAGGTGAAGAAGATCCTGATCGGCGAGGTGCAGGCGCTCATTCACGAGTTCCAGGAGCGCCGCGCGGCCGTGACGGAGGAGGATGTGGACGCGTTCTACGCCATTCGCAAGCTGGAGTTTTAGGCGTTGTCGTTGATCTGTTTGTTTGTTGCATGTAGTGATTGAACGTTGTTGCATGTAGTGATTAAACGTTGTTGGATGAGAGTGGTTGAGCGTTGTTACATCAGTGTGATTGACCGTTGTTACATCAGTGTGATTGACCGTTGTCACATTCAGCCCCCCTACTGCAATCATGTGATGTGATGAGTGACACAGTGATTGCAACAAAGAAACGATAAACACTTAGCGATCGCGGCCAGCACCATCGCCACGCGGCCCTCGTCGCGGACGCTCATCACATAGGCGTCCTCGGTCGCCTCGAAGCCCGCCAGCTACCCCTCAGTCCCTCCTTCTTCACCCACCTGCAGCAACGGCACGGCGCCGGGCACGCTCAGCACCTTCTTCTTCACCACGGCGTTGTCCTTGCGCAGCGTGCGGTACTTCGGGTCCTCCTTCGCCGTGTTCGTCAGGATCACCGTCAGCGTGCGCAGTGCCGTCGCGCCCACGCCGTCCACGCGCTGCAGCGCCAGCGACTCCGCCAGCAGCCGCGCGCGCTCCTCGGGCGTCTTCTCCACCTTCTTCTCCCTACGCGTCACCCACCCGCCACGGGCCTACGGCGGCTGCTCGGGCAGCCCGTGCTCCTTGCGCCACAGCTCCAACTGCCGCTTCTTCTCCGCCTCCTCCGCCAGCCGCTCGCGCTTCTCCTTCTCGATCTCGCGCTGGCGCTGCTGCCGCTCGAACTCCTCCTTCTTCGCCAGCATCTCCTTGCCCTTCTCGATGCGCTCGCGCTCGCGCATCTTCTCCTCCTCCTTGTCCTTCTCCGCCTTCTCGCGCTTCCGCCGCTCCATCAGCTCCTTCGTCTCCGCGATGCGCTCCTCCAGCGACTTCGGCGGCACCAGGCGGCACGTGTTCCCGTCGCACACCACCGTTGGCTGTGCGGGCTGTGCGGGATTTGCAATGGGCTGCTCCACGTGGGAGGCGTCGGCAGTAGGACGATCGGAATTGGATTCCGGAGCCGTCTCGGGAAGGCCGGAGATGTAGGTGACGAGATCGGCAATGTCGCGGGACTTGCACTCCCTGAGCGTCTTTTCGTTACCATGCACATACAACAAGTACCCGATCCACATTCTCCTTCGAGAAACCCATGGTGAGCAGGCTCTCGCGAATGGAACTGTCCTCGACGCTACGGGGTCATTAGATACGAACAGAACGCACCCCTCCTTCGACTGACTTTCGGCCTCAGCAACCTCCTCCTCCTCGTCCACGTTCTTCGCCAGATGCTTCATCATCCGGGAAACACCGCTGGCGGCGTCCGATCCCTGCATCTTGACGTCCTTGAAGCGCTTGAGACGCAACTCCCGAGCACTTTCAGCGGAGACGCTCTGTCCTCCGAGCGCGTTGCCCGTACCGGTGAACGTCTGCGCAGACTGCGCGTACTGCTGGATCTTCGCCTCGAGGCCCGAAGGATCGGCGCCCACGACGCGATCCACTTCGTCGCCGTGGTAGACGAAGACAAATGTGGGGAATCCGGAGATACCGTACTCTCCGGAGATTTCTCTGTGCTGATCGCCGTCAACGCGAAGGAAGACGACATTCTTGTACTTCAAGCTCAGTTCGTCAAATATGGGATGCATCATTCTACACGGTCCGCACCTACTGTGAATCCGCCAAGCCAGGGCCCAACCACGTGGCGAAGAAATCGATCACGACGAGGCGTCTTTCCGCCCGATTCACCCACCGCGCCAGACTATCCGTCACCTCAATAACGTTCGACATTCTATCTGCAGAGCAACAACAAATCAGTGAGTGCAACAAAGCAGTACCAAATCAGTGAGTGCAACAAAGCAGTACCAAATCAGTGAGTGCAACAAACAGAGCAGGAGGCGGTCAGTTTACCAGCCCATGTTGCCCATCGGAGGCATAGCACCCATGGGGGGCATGTTGCCCATCGGCGGCATGGCGGGAGCACCGGCGGGGGAGCCCATAGGAGGCATAGCACCCATAGGAGGCATAGCACCCATGGGAGGCATGTTGCCCATCGGCGGCATGGCGGGAGCGCCAGCAGGAGAGCCCATGGGAGGCATGTTACCCATCGGCGGCATGTTGCCCATGGGAGGCATCGCGCCCATAGGAGGCATCATGCCCATCGGGGGCATGGCACCCATGGGAGGCATAGCGGGAGCGCCGGCGGGCGAGGCGGAGGGGTTGGCGGGGGCGTCGGCAATGGGCATGGGAGGCATCATTCCCATGGGAGGCATCATGCCCATCGGAGGCATCTCCATGGGCTTGAGGGCGGCGTCCATGCTGCTGACCTTGGCGTTCATCTCCTTGACGTACTGCACGAAGTAGGGCAGGCAGAAGTTCATCATGTCGTTGCGGAATCCGAGCTCCAGGACCACGTCGGGCTCGACGAGGTCGTAGCAGGTGAAGAGCGTGGCGCAGAAGGACTCCTTGTCCTTGATCTCGATGAAGTAGTTCAGCAGGTCCTGGGCGAGGTCCTTCTTCTTGGACTGCTCGGCCGTGTCGATAGCGTCCTTGAACATGTTGTCCTTCTTGGAGATCTCAATGGACTTCTCGAACTTCTCGTTCTTCTTGTACAGGTAGGCGGCGATGCGGCGGAACTCCAGAAGCTCGTGGCTCTCGAGCTGCGAGGCGAGGGCGACCTGGTCGAAGGCGTCGAAGTCGTCGATGGACTTGCGGAGGTCCTCGTAGTTCTCGTCCTCCACGTACATCTTGTTGATGGCCTCGTTCACGGGGGCCAGGTTCTGGTTCTGCACCTCCTTCAGGTAGGGCATGGCGAGGGCGGTGTTGCCCGTCTTCTCCAGCTGGCGCACCACGCGAGCAGGGTCCAGGGACTCCTTCACGGTGGAGAGCAGGCGCTCGAGCAGCATCGGGTGCTCGGCGATCATCAGGTCGATGGCGCGGTAGTTGAGCTCCTTGTTGTTGACCTTGGCGATCACGTCGAAGAAGTCGTCCTCCTTGAAGGCCACGGAGGAGTGGTCCATCATCGTGCGGGCGGCCATGTCGAAGTCGCCGTTCTGCTTGTACATGAAGAAGGCCTCGTACCACAGGCGCGCGGACTCGCAGGCGCGCTCCACCTTGGCGGACTGCATGCGGTTCCAGTGGATCTTCAGGTGGTCCATCGTCTTCTCCTCGTCGTACTTGGTGTACAGCACGGCCAGCTCCGTGAAGATGCCGGCGTGGGCGTTCTCCAGACCCAGGCCCTGCTCCATGATCTTGATCAGCTCCTTGTAGAGACCTCTCTTCTCGTAGGCGGCCACCAGCGACTCCAGGTGGTCGGGCGAGGCGATGATGTACAGCGCGCAGGTCTGCGCCAGCTTGTACTCCTCGGCGGCCAGGCACGCCTCGTTGATCTCCTTCCAGGTGCGGATGTTGTTGGCCTTCTTCGCCACGTCCACGGCCTCGCGGTACTTGCCCAGGCACACGTAAGTGGACGCCAGCTTGGCGGTGTTGCCCACGTTCTCGTACAGGATGCGCGCGGCCTCGTACATCTTCTCGTTGAAGCAGCGGTCGCCGATCACCTGGATCTGGGCGGCGTTGGGAGCGCTGATGAACTCCTCGAGCTCGTTCAGGCGGTCCAGCTTGGCGTAGGCGTAGGCCAGCGACGAGTCCACGCGCGCCTGCTTCATGGTCTTGCGCACCATCAGCAGGTAGCTCACCAGACTCTCGTACTTGCCGTCGCGCTCGGCGGCGGTGATCACGTCCATGAAGGTGGACGGATCCTGCGCGCTGATGTACGCCTTGATGGCCTCATCGACCTGGTTGAAGTCGAGCTGGGCCTTGGCGACCTTGGACCACACCAGGTTGTTCTGCGAGCGCTCGGCGAACTCCACGGCTCTGTCGATGTCCTTGATGTTCTGGATCAGCACCGTCACGGCCTCCACCTGCATGTTCGCCTTCTTGTAGATCAGGAAGGCCTCCTCGGGGTGACCCTTCTCCAGGCAGTGCGCGGCCAGCTGCGGGGCGTCGAAGTTGTCCAGACGCTCGATGTAGTCGGGCACGCGCTCGGGAGCGGCCTTCAGACCGGTGATGATCAGCAGGTTCTGCAGCGACTTGTTGGAACCGAACTCGCCGCCCTGCAGCACCAGGTGCTCCAGCAGGTCCAGGAGGGCCTCGGGCATGTCCGCCTCCATGAACGCCTTCACCGTGCGGCTCACCATCTCGCTGTTCTTGCACTCGGGCAGCGCCGTGTTCACGATCTGGTCCACCAGCTCCTTCAGGTGCTCGTTCTCGTTGTTCAGCACCTTTCTCCACAGGTTGTCGTCCATGCGCTCCACCAGGTAGCGCGCCTGGTCCTTGAACAGACCGTTGTCGTTGGTCACGCGGATCAGGTCGTCGTCGCAGGCGCCGTTCGCGCGGCGGTAGGCCAGGAAGGCCAGGAACGGGTCCACCTTCTCGCAGAACTGGCCGATCACCTTGCTGTCGTAGAAGGGATCCTTCAGCAGGAACTCCTGGGCGTTCTGGTTGTTGGAGATGTAGATCTTGCCGATGGCGTTGTGCAGCTCAGGGTCCTGGGAACCCTCTCTCAGGCGAGCCTCCAGCCAGGGCTGGATCATGCGCAGGCGGTTGCGGGCCTCGCACACGTCCACCAGCGGCGCGATGGGGCACATGGCCATCACGGAGTTCAGCAGCGACTGGATGAAGTCCTCGGAGGCGTCCATGTCGATCAGCTTGCCGATGATCACGGGCGTCTTGGCGGGCGCCACCTTCTGCACGAAGGCCTCGATGTACTTGGTCAGGTGCTGCTCGTACAGGTACTGCGTCATGTCCTCGATGAGGTCGAAGCGGTTGCACAGATGGATCAGCGCCAGCGGGTCGGGCAGGTTGGCGTCGATCAGGAAGGCCTTCACCTCCTTGGGGTCGTAGGCGTTGCCCTCGCGGCACATGCGCTCCACCTCCTTGAACTGACCCATCTTGGTGGCGGCCTCGATGTACTTCAGCTGCACGCTGCCGTCGGTGGTGGTGTAGGCTATGGCGCTCAGGAAGTAGAACAGGCCCTCCGTGGCGGAGAACTCCTCGAACAGCGCGATCAGCTTGTCCACGCCGATCTTCTCGGCGAACTGCTGCGCCACCTTCACCACGATCTGCACGTTGGACGAGTTGTAGGACATCAGCGTGCGCAGGATCTCGATGGGCTGCTCCTCGGGCAGGTTGCCGATGTAGGGGATCAGGAACTCGGGCTTGATCATGTGCGTGTTCACGATCACGCGCTTGATGTCGTCGATGTTCGTGTACATCGTCAGCGCCGCCTGGTACAGTCCAGCGCGCTCGCACAGCTCGGCGATCTTCGGCTTATCGAAGTGGCTGAACATGTTGGCGGACAGGATGGCCTCGGCCACCTGCGTGTTGCCGCTCGACAGGTTGATCTCCAGCACGCGCGTCTGCAGCTCGCCGTCCTCGGGCAGGTCGCCTCTCTTCTGCAGCACCTCCAGCAGGAAGCCCGTGCACTCCTGCACCAGGCCCATCGTGTAGAAGGTGTCGGCAATGCCCTGCACGTCCAGCGTCTCCGCGTTGGTCTTCGCCAGCATCTTGGCGAAGCCCTCCGCGGCCTTGGGGTCCTGGGACACCATGTTGCGGATCAGCGCGTTGTAGTCGGGCGTGTAGTTCTTCTGCTGGCAGTACTGCAGCACCTTCTCGTACTGGTGCTCGCGGATCAGCGTCGCCACCACCTTCTCGTGGCAGTTGCCCTTGAAGTAGATCGCCATGGCGAGCTTCACGTCCACGGGCGCCACCATGTCTCCCAGGCGCTCCGAGCAGGTGATCTTGTCCTCCTTCATCCACTTCTCGATGATGGGGGTCTTGCCCTGCTGCAGGATGATCTTGCAGAACTCGATCGTCTCGATCTCGTTCAGGCGACCAATCTCCACGATCGCGCCAATGTAGGTCACGAACGGAGGCTGCTGACCGGGCTGCGCGGGCATCTGCTGCAGCTTGCGGATCGTGTTCTCGTTACGGATCAGCGTCGCGGGCGACTTGTAGGCCACGTGCGCGGCGGCCTTGATGTTGCCCTGCTGCATGAAGGTGCTGAACTGCTTCATGAAGATGTCGTCGGCGCCGGGCAGGTTCAGGCGGGAGGCCAGCTCCAGAGCCACCGGCATGTTCTTCAGCGCGTTCATCACGAAGGGAACCAGGTTCGCCTCCACCAGCGTCACCTTCAGAATGGCGCCCTTGCCGGCCGACAGACCGATCACGCCGCCGGTGGACACCTTGGTGGTGAGGAAGATGGGCTCGGGCGAGATGCGCGAGCGGGCCAGCAGGGTGCCGGTCATGATGTCGAACATGTACACGAAGCCCATCTTGGTCATCACGTACGACAGGCAGCGCTTCTCGTCGATCTCCATCGACACGGGGAAGTCCTTCGCGGCCTCCGCGGGGAAGGCGAACTCCACGGGCTTGATCTTGAAGCCGCCGGGCTTGCCGACCTCCATGGCGTAGTACTTGCACGCGGGCTGGGGTCCCTTCTTCTCGATGAAGGTGAACAGCTGGCCCTTGGCCGTCTGGTTGTCCACGTTCACGAAGCCACCGCAGTGCGAGGCCAGGATCTGCGACTTCTTGTTGTCCACGGAGTACAGCTGGATCGTTCCGGCAATGCTGTTCTCAGCGCCCTTGCCGATACCCACGATCATGCACCACTTCTGGTCGGGGCTCACGCGGTAGTTGATGATCTGGCACTGAGCGAGGTTGGGGTGGCGGTCCATCACCTTTCTGGGGTTGCTCTCGCCCTCGATGCACCAGTGGAACACGGAGGTCTGGGTGATGATGGCGATCGTCTTGGCGTCGATCCATCTCCAGTAGGACACGACGCTGTTGTCAGGGAGCTTGAAGGAGCTCACCTTCGACTTGGTGTCGAGGTTGAACACCTGGAGCGCGGGGCCCTTGCGCAGAGCCACGATCTTGGACTCGGGGTTCATGATCGTGGACTCAGCACCCATGGGAATGCGAGACACTTCATTGTTGTTGGTGAGGTCGACCACGGTCAGAGAAGCGCCCTGGGGAGTCTCCTCGCGAATGCAGATGTACTTGTCGGACTCCATGGTAACATTGTTGAAGCTAATGCTAGCGGAGTTGATGCCGAGGGCAGTCAGCTAGGACGTTACGCAAAACCGTCGTACGCTACGTTCGCGACCTCATTGTAAACAATAGGGATCTGTTGCATAGTTTATTCACGCACAAAAAGTATTTTGGATCCGCCATCTTAACGGTCTTTCCTCCCCAGAATGCCGAATCCTAGTGGACGCACCCGTTTTCAGCCCATCTCAGTGGCGCACCAGTGGGTGCCGTCGTCGGAATAAGTCTCGTAAACGCAGGACATTTCCATTCAGTTCCCGTTTGTGACGGAGCACGCCGCTAGCGATTCTGGGAGTTGGGATTCACTTCTGTGTGGTTTCATCTCCATCTCACAATGCGGTGGAAAAGGGAGAATCCATTATGTGACAACACCGCCATTTGGGACTGAAAACGCTTTCACATAACACGAAACACGTCAAATGAACGTGGAGATAGATATCACACAAATAACTCCCAAATACGCTTCATAGAAAAATGGCTCAAGTGCGTCACTTGTATCGTGAGCTGCTGCGAACGGCCAAGCTCCTGGTAGCCGAGTCTGGAAAGCGGTTCCTCACACTATAGCCTGATGGTCAGTCGGCAGCGGCTCTTCAAGAAGTTCGAACCAAGTTCCGTGCTCACATAAACGAGACGGATCGTGCGACGTGTGTCTCGGGGAGGGGCGTGAGGCGTAGCATCCAACAGCTGATTCACGAGGCGGACGGCCGTCTGAAGTTCTGGAGAATGATCACTCCCCGTCGCGCTTCTGCAGAGGCCGAGAACAAGGTGTATCGGTAGTCCCCATTCCTTCCCGTAACGCGTAGTGTGAACGAAAAAGGCGAGCTGGTGGAGGGACATGGAGAGTACGCGAAGAAGTGCGCGTTGCGGGGTTCTGTGATTTGTAGTGCAAAGCTGTCCCACTTTGGCATGGTTACGGACGAAATGCGCTTTATCAACGAGCAGCAGCTGCGGAGGATGAGCTTCCTTCCCTACAAGAAGCGCATCTGACGGGCTTGTACTATGGTGACTTTACGATCGACTACTGTTTGTTGGCAGCGTGCAAAGTGCGTAGGAAGCACGGGCGCGATTGGAGAAGGAGATTGCGTTGATCACCGCCGACCACTGAACGTGCACATTCTGTTGCTATCCACAATAGCTCGACAACCAGAGGCTTCTAGAGATTCCTATTTGATCATTTCGTGTTCGGACCGTAATGAGTAGTGTTATTGCAATAAATGGTTGGGTATTGTGCGAGTTGCTTATTTGCAGACATGAACCTCAAAACCAACGATGCTGATAGGGGATCGAGCTCCAAGGAGAATAATACTCCCGTGAGAGCGCCGTCGTCGCTTCTTCCTTTTGGGGAGTTGTTATTTGCTGCTCTTTGTGACTCGCAGGGTCAATCCTTCCGGGGAGGACAAGTCATCCATCTTCACGGATTCCGCCGCATTGAAATCGGAAGTGGAGTACCCTTCTGCATTTGGTGGCTTTGGGATGAGCCCCTACTCCTCCGTCGGGGAGTTGGCTCAGGAGGGAGCGGGCTTGTATAACTCCGTAGTTCAAACGCGGTTCTCTTATGCCTAGGGCTTTTCATTGAATTACGGGGACTACAACGGCTCTCACAGTATCAATGGATTGGGGTCCTTCAACACCGCCTCCAACGACGATAAGAAGCTGTATTCTCGCCATTCCCTCGGAACTGTGTTTGGGTATGGAGATAGCAGCATGGATGCCTGTCTGTGTGTATGGATGTGGTCATTTGTAGACAATGGTCGGAATGATCTCCTCCTGCCCAACCTTCCGGACGTCATGGAGAATGATGGCCTCAGTTCCTCCGTGAACCCTCCCATGAATTCTCTCTCTGTGAACTGCATGGGTAATTCGATGGGGAATGCGATGGGGAGTGGAATGGGGAATGCGATGGGGAGTGGAATGGGGAATGGAATGGGCAATCCTATGAGCAACTCCATGAACAAGCCGATGGGCACTGCAATGAACACCTCCATGAACAAGCCGATGGGCACCGCAATGAACACCTCCATGAACAAGCCGATGGGCACCGCAATGAACACCTCCATGGAGAGCACGATGGGCTCGGGCGGCAACCTCTTCTCGCTGGGCGGCGACTCGCTGCACGGTATGCGCAGCAAGGAGCTCAGCCCCAGCTTCAACGGCCTCTCGCGCAGCCTCGGCCCCTCCGGCGGCAGCTTCATGCTCACGCCCTTCACCAGCGACTACGCCGGTCCCTGTGTGCGCTCCCCGCTCCCCTCACGCCTAGTCGGCGGCGCCTCGCTCGCCACGCCCGCGGCCCGCACGCCCGGCTTCGCGCCGATGACGCCGATGAACCCGCTGTACCTGGACAACAACAGCCTTATGGGCGACTACCCCTCCGACGCGGGCTACTCGCCGCTGCCCGCCTCGCCCTACTACAACGAGGACCTCTCCCCGCGCCGCCTCTTCCCCTCGCCCTCCTCCACCAACTCACGGCTCCTCATGACGTGCTCGTCGGCTCGCCCGCTCACGCGTAGCACCGACGCGCCGCCGCTGCAGCGCTCGCTCTCCATGACCTCCAACGCCTCGCTGAAACCCATGACTGGGTCCATGGCACCATCCATGACCACCCCCATGACTGGGTCCATGACATCGTCGATGACATCGTCGATGACCACCCCCATGGAGATGGGCATGGTGGGCAGCACCATCGAGTACCGCGGGCAGACCGCCTTCAAGTCCAAGGAGCGGTGGGAGCGGCGCGGCGGAGTGACGCGTAGCTCGAAGGGCCTGGCGTGGCAGACGGGCGAGGTGGAGTCGTTCCGCGGACACATCAAGGACATGTCGCGCGACCACAACGGATGCCGCACGCTGCAGCAGTGCCTGGACGAGTGCCCGCAGAAGATCGTGCCGATGATCTACGAGGAGGTGGGCAACGAGCTGACGGAGCTGATGATGGACTCCTTCGGCAACTACCTCTTCCAGAAGCTGCTCGACGTCAGCAGCGACGACCAGCGCCGCGACGTGGTAGGCGAGCGGGCGGCGCTTCAGCGTAGCTGAACAAGGTGAAGGACAAGATCGTGGACGCCTCCTACAACGTGCACGGCACGCGCAGCGTACAGCGCCTGATCCAGGTGTGCAAGGAGCCGGACATGGTGAAGACCATCATGGACGCGTTGCGCGGGCACATCGCCGACCTCAGCTCGCACTCCAACGGCAACCACGTCATCCAGCGCTGCCTGCAGTACATGCCCGAGCAGTACCGCATCGACGTCTTCAAGGAGGTGGTCGACAGCTGCGTTGATGTGCTTACTCTCGCCATATGTCACCCGCAGATCTCCACGCACCGCCACGGCTGCTGCGTGGTGCAGCGCTGCCTGGACTCCGCGCCCGCCGAGTACCACAACCTGCTGCTGGACGCCATCGTGCAGAACTCGTACGAGCTCATCTGCAACCCCTTCGGCAACTACGTGATCCAGGTGGGCGTCGCGGCGGCGCGTGAGGCGTAGTACCTGATCGAGCACGGACAGACGGAGGAGGCGGAGCGCATCACGCGCTGCGTGCTGGGCCGCGTGTCGGAGCTGTCGTGCCAGAAGTACAGCTCCAACGTGATCGAGAAGATCCTGAGCTGCGCGACGACGAGCGTGCGCGGGGAGATCATCGTGGAGATCGCCAACTCCAGCAAGCTGCGCGACCTGCTCCACGACAAGTACGCCAACTACGTCATCCAGAAGGCGCTGAAGATCGGGACGGTGGAGCAGAAGAAGCTGCTGCTGGACGCCATCCGCCCCTACGAGGAGGAGCTCGGCAGAAGCACCGGAGGCAAGCACATCCTCACGCAGCTGAATGAGATCACTAGTACAGCGACGTCTCCCCGCTGGAGCAAGGACTAATCGCCGGGCGAAAGCCACTTTTGATACCATACTGTACTATGTCATATTGTGTTATTTCGTTATATCCTATCGAATCTACAGAGATGACACGAATGGGATTGTATACTACTCGACTTTTCGCCTGTTTCTTTTAAACACTCCGCCACAAAGGGGGCGTCCGAACCCAAACCCAGAATTCACGCAGGACCGAAAACAGAAATCGGGACCTGTCCGTCCCTAATGATCCAGCCTGCCATTCACCAAGAATTCGTTTGTGTTAACACCGGAATTAAGAATGGTACGCTCTGTGGCCTCGTGACGTCGTCGCCTCCCCGTTCTGCTACAAAGAACGCGGGAGCACGGCATTGGGATGATTCTCTCGTTCCTGTGGTGCTAATCCGCTCCTAGGTTTTCACTCGTTTTGTTGAAGTTGGTCGTGTCGTCTACGTCAGCTACGGAGCTGATTTCGGCAAGCTCTGCACCATTGTGGACATCATCGATGGTAAGAGAGTAGGAGGGTTGTTTTGGGGACTCACTCGCTAGGTGCTCGTCGACGGACCTGCCACTGGCGTGAAGAGACAGCAGATGGCTGTAGGTGTCGTTACGCCGTTCATAACCTCCTAGCTGAACCACCTGTACCTCACCGACTACGTCATCGCCATCAAGCGCGCTGACAAGAGCGACGCCGTTGCTGAGGCCTACAAGGCTGGTGGGCTGTCCGGAAGGGGTCTCACCGCTAGCTGAGATCGACAACAAGTGGAACGAGTCCGCCTGGGCTAAGAAGCTGGCTGCTCGTGCCAAGAAGGCTGCCATGTGCGACTTCTGCCGTTTCAAGGCTCGCTATGCCAAGAAGCACTAAGTGTTCTAGCGGTCATGCAAACGAATGTTTCGGCTGTTTGTTGTCCCAATCGTCTGGCCATTCTTTTACTTTCCAAAGGCTTTGATTGAAAAGCGCCAATGAACAAACTGAAACAGAAGTTCGAGAGTGCCATGAAGAGCACTGCGATGTCCGCCCAGCAGATCTACAAACACAAGTCGTTCAACCTTTCCAAAACACAGGAAGACCCGGAGTAGGATTTTCTGGCGGCTGGCTCATGCGCTCTAGGTGGGATGAACCCTGCAGGGAGTTTATGAAGATTCATCAGGAAGTCCTGGATCTTGTACGCTTAGCGTGCCCCCTCCTCATAGAGTAGATTGAGCAGGTCAAGAAGTTCCAGAGCATCGTGAATGGTGGGAACACTGTTCGTCTCTCATTTGCAGATTTGTGCGGCAACATGGTGAAGATTGGCGGTATTTTCTCGGAGAATGTGAACGAGTCCGACCCTGAGAGCACCAAGAGAATCGCCTCTGCCTACGACCAAATCATGAAATCGTGCTCGGAGGAACCTCTGGAGACGGCGGTAGTTGCTTCCGTTTCCTCTCATCCACAGACCACCCGCATCAACGACGAAATCCTTGCCCTTCTCAACCAGAAGCTCGAGGAGATGAAGCCTCTTCTCGTCTTCTCTCCGTCTTCCACTCATTGTTAGGAGGCCATCGAAACGCGCAAGAAGGCGAAGATGGACTACGACCACTACTACTTCAAGCTCGAGCAGCTCCGCGGCAAGTCGAACTCCGACCCCAACAAGGTGATTCGCGCATGCCTTCCTCTCGCACTTCACCGCTAGAACCAGAACAAGTTCCAGGAGTGCCAGACGACGCTGACGGCCATCACGGACCGCCTCATCGACAAGTTCATCGAGTACGAGACCGCGCGCCCCACCTTCCTCGCCTACGAGTTCCAGACGCTGCGCTCCGTGCAGAAGGACTTCTTCGCCGCGCTCGCCCAGAGCATGGCCAAGTTCAAGTCCACGCGCCCGCAGGAGGGCATGCCCACCGAGCCGCTCGTCGCGCCCTTCTCCATGAGCGGTGCGCACCGGTTTTCCTCCTCACGTCTAGCCGACTTCGTCTCCTCCATGGGCGCCTCCACCGCCGCGCCGCGCAAGGGCCCGCGCGCCCGTCGCGAGGAGGAGTCCGACGAGGAGGTGGCGCCCCAGCGCGGCGCGGCCCGCCAGGCCTCCTCCGGCTCCTTCCGCCGCCCCACGCCCGGGGCCGCTGCGGAGAACGCCTTCTCGCGTGGCAGCGGCGCGCGCAAGAACCCCTTCGCCAATCGCGCGAGCAACGCGCCGGCTCCCGTGGACATCGACGAGCCCGCACCGGCGCCGCGCAAGCCGAAGGGCGTGTATGCCGTGGTGCTGTACGACTTCCCTGGAGAGGACGAGGACGAGCTGCCGCTGCGCGAGGGACAGAAGGTGCGTGTGACGAGACAGCACGAGAGCGGGTGGTGGACTGGCGAGTTGAATGGAGAGATTGGAATGTTCCCGGCAAACTATGTCAAGTTGCTGTAGGTGTCCCTTTCTGTTTTCTGCACACTCAAAGGTGTTGAAACAAACAAGACTAGTTTACAGTGATTTGCTTCTTGGTAGATTCCACCTTCTTCTCCTTGGGAATGCACACTTTCAACACACCATTCTCGTACTTCGCCTCAATCTTGTCCATCAACGCATTCCCAGGCAAACACACTTCACGATGGAAACTACCAAAGTGACGCTCAACGA